>JGI24710J26742_10000571_pt1 | contig 33984 bp, 30 predicted proteins | sample BioPla2DNA2_FD_26742 | JGI IMG/M metagenome (IMG submission 26742)
CCTTCCAGATAATCATCTTCTAATATATTGTCATCTTTAATGGAATTATCTATTGGATCTGTTGACGTAAGCTTATCACTATCAGTAAACAGTTTACTTAAAGAAACACTTAAGTATATACTGGCTGAAACAAGAACAATTACAACAAGACCATAAAATATAACCTTTTTTCTGTTATTCCTAATAAATTCTATATATTTGTTCCATAAACTCTTCATAATTAACCATGCCTTCCTATATTTGTAAAGCTTATAGTCCTAACAAATTATGTATACTATCTATATATATTAATTGAAGTAACATGGTTTAGCAATATAAAAATACGCCCAAAATATCAAAGACTATAGCCTCTAATACTTATAAGCGTATTTATACAAAAAGAAGTATTTAAAATATAAGGTCAGTTATCTGGCTAAAACGAGTAAGACTGTAGCTAGCAAGGGAGTAATCTGCTGCATCTCCAATTCCTGCACTGTCCATCCCTCCATTATGAGCTGCATCAATTCCCGCCTTAGCATCTTCTATAACAAGACATTCTTTTGGTTCTAGATTGACCATAGCAGCAGCCTTTATGAAAACCTCAGGATCTGGTTTGGATTTTTCAATATTAGTTCCATCGGAGATCCCATCAAAGAAATCCTCCAAACCAATACGACTAAGAATTAGTCTAGCATTCCTACTTGANGAGCCGATAGCCAGCTTTAATCCAAGCTTTCTTAAGTTTTCTAAAGTAGTCTTAACCTCATCACTTAGATCCTCAGAGGACATTTCCATCAAGAGCTTCTTATATATTTCATTCTTTTCGGTAGCCAGCTGCACCTTTTCCTCCTGGGATAAAGGTGCACCAGCATACCTTTCCAATATGATTTCCAGACTATCCATTCGACTAACCCCCCTCAGTCGATTGTTAATCTGTTCATCAAAGTATATATCCAATCTATCTGCAAGTTGCTTCCAAGCTTTATAGTGATACTTATCCGTATGACAGATAACTCCATCGAGATCGAATATTATTCCTCTATATTTCATTATCTCTCATCCCCATTTCTACTATCAATAACAAGGGTATTCAAAAGAGTATATAAANTATCGTATACATATATATTCTTTGGACCTCCTTTAAGTAAGGTAAACTTACTTTGCTTCTTGTTAATCTCAACCATAATCTGGCTATCCTCATAATTAATCTTGAAAGAAAATTCTTTCCATGGTTTGGGGATTAATGGAGAGAAGTATAGTCCTTCTTCCTTAATTCGCAGTCCAGCAAAACCATAAACTATAGCCATATAATTACCACCCATATTAGCTGTATGAATTCCATCCTTAGTATTCTTATGGGTATTAAACAAATCCAGTTTCGCAGAATCTCCAAAATAATCATAAGCCTTATCTACCAAGCCCAGCTTTGATGCTACTATACTGAATATACATCTAGACAAGGATGAATCATGGGTAGTAATCTTCTCATAATAATCAAAGGATTTTCTAATTGTCTCAATAGACTGATAATCTTCAAATATAAAATGAGATAAAACTGTATCAGCCTGCTTACATACCTGGTATCTGTATAAGGTCAATGGATGATAATGTAGCAGTAAGGGGAACTTACTCTCTGGAGTATTCTCTATATCCCATACCTTCTTCTCAAGAAAAGAGTCATCTTGAGGATTAATTCCAAGCTTATCATCATAGGGAAGATACATAGCCTCTGCAGCCCTTTGGAATTCAAAGATTTCCTCTTCTTCCAGTCCTATCTTATCTGCTAGAGGCTTTAATGTTCCTGCCTCTCTTAATAATTCATATGTCTTTACCGCCCATTCCAGATTGTACCTTGCTGAAACATTAGTAAAGTAATTGTTATTAACAAGGCATGTATATTCGTCAGGACCTGTAACACTGTGAATTTTGAATTTTCCATCATGATAATGGCCTAGATCCATCCACAATCTAGCAGTTTCAAATAAAATCTCTGCTCCCTTGGTTTCAAGCAGGTCCATATCCTTAGTAGCCAGATAATATGCAACTACAGAATAAGCTATATCACCGTTAATGTGATATGCAGCTGTACCAGATGGGAAATAGCCTGAGCATTCAACACCCATTATTGTCCTCCATGGGTATAATACTCCTTTACTATGTCCTAAGTTTCTTGCATTTTCCCTAGCTTTATCTATGGTCCTATATCTAAAACTAATAAGGTTTTTAGTTATGTTTGCTTCAGTAAGATTAAAGAAGGGTTGAATGTACATCTCCGTATCCCAAAAATAATGTCCCTCATATCCTTCTCCACTAAGACCCTTAGCAGCTATATTACAATGCTCATCCTTACCTACAGACTGAATAAGTTGATANGTATTATAATTAACAGCAGCTGTCAGATCATCATCACCCTTTATCTCCAATAAGCAATTATCCCAATATTCATCTAGATAAGCTTTTTGATGGTCATATAATGACTGTAATGTAAGTCCTATTGCCTTCTCCATCTCCTTCTTGGCACTGCTCAAGCTATCTGATGAGCGAATAGAATCAGTAAATACTGTGTACTTAAGTAAGGTAATAGTTTCATTTTCTGAAATCTTAGTATTAATATTAGCATCAGCCCTATGTCCATTAAGCTTAACTTCAATAGATCCTTCCTTAGACAAGAAGTGCTTTACAGCTGTGCACACCTCTAGCCCTGATTTTGAAGTACGGGATCTTAGGTATGAAANCTTTTCCTGAATCCANGCTCCATCNGCTATAAGATACCTAGGACTTTCTCTTGCAATTCTAGGATCATTATTGTTACTATAATTTCTTACTTCTCCATTATGCCCTGATATAAACTCAATATCTCCCGAGAAATTAAGGGCTGTAACTGAATATTCAATTGTAAATAAGGAAAGCTGATAAAAGGAAGTCATCCTCTTAATAACAACTTCAACCTCATTACCATTAGGAGCTCTCCAAACCACCTTGCGACCAGTAATACCCTTTTCCATATCAAGCCATCTTTTGCTATATAGGACTTCACCTTCATACATAGTAAAAGTCTGATCATTAATCTTTAAGTAAATTGTCTGTGTATCTCCAATATTAAGCATGGTTTGTTTTTCTTCAATAAGACCATGGAGATTTTCTGCCTGTTTCATATCTGCAATATCATAGAAACCATTAATATATGATCCCTTGATTGTGTCAAACCCTTCAGGATAACCTTCCTCATAATTTGACCTTATGCCAATATATCCATTAGCATTGTGAAACACTGTCTCATTAACCATTAATTCCTCATTATTCATGGTTAAATTTTCAACTTCATAAACTAGTTGCTTCGTTATCATTATGTCCTCCATAAATAGTGTAATTGCAATAACTACATCTTAACAGCACCAGCTGCAACACCTTTAACAATATGCTTCTGAGCAGCCACATAGAAAATAATAACTGGTATTATTGTTAAAGTAAGACCTGCCATTGCTAAATTCCACTCTATTGTAAACTGTCCAAAGAAAAATGCTGTCGATAATGGGATTGTTCTAAGGGCTTTATCGGACAAGGTAAGGGATGGTAACAGGTAGTCATTCCAAATCCAAATAACGTCAAGTATCATAACTGTAACAGTAGTTGGTTTTAACATAGGAAATACTATACTAAAGAATACTCTACCTTTATTACATCCGTCTATTGTTGCTGCTTCTTCCAAGGATATTGGAATTGATTTAATAAAGCCGTGGTATAGAAAAACAGCCATACTTGCACCAAAACCAACATTCATGTAGATCAAACCACCAAGAGTATTTAACATTGGGATATGTAATGTATCTCTAATCCATCCCATTACCTGCATCAAAGGCATCATAATGGTCTGGAAAGGAATTATCATTGTTGCAACAAATACAAAAAATATCAGCTTACTTAGCCTATTATTATTACGAACTAGCATCCATGCAGTCATTGAAGCTAACAAAACAATTATTGCTATAGAAGCAACTGTCACAATTATTGAATTTCCGAAAGCCCTAAAGAAATTCATCTTCTCCATAGCAAGCTTATAATATTCTAGTGTGAATTCACTAGGTGGAGCCATCATGTTAGAATAAAGCTCTTGCCTATCTTTAAAGGAATTCACAAACACGATATATATAGGGAATAGATGGAGTAGGCAAAATCCGATGATTATCACTTGTATGATAAATCTTGTGATCTTTTTCATTACATCTCCACCTCCCTCTTCTTAGTGATGGCAACCTGAATTAATGTAATCGTTGCAACTGCTATAAAGAAAACAATAGCTTTGGCCTGACCATATCCATATCTATTCAATGAGAATATCTCATTATAAATATTCATAGCCATCATCTCTGTAGAGTTATTAGGGCCTCCACCTGTCAATGAAACGTTAACGTCAAATATCTTAAAGCAATTGGATAGGGTCATAAATAAACAGATTGTAAATGAAGGCATTATTAATGGAAACTTAACATGCAATAGTGTCCTCCAAAATCCAGCTCCATCAACTTTTGCAGCTTCCACAACATCCTCAGGTATAGACTGAATTCCGTTAATATATATAATCATTATATAACCAGCCATCTGCCATGTTGTGACAACAATCATAGCAACTAAGGCATACCTTGGATTAAGTAGCCAGCTAAAGAAAATGTTATTTATGCCTGTGATCTCACCTATCATTTTAAATAAATCTGTAAAAATAAACTTCCATATGTACCCTAGTATTAAGCCACCGATTAAATAAGGCATAAAAAGCATGGTTCGTACGGCATTTCTAATTCTTAATCTACTAGTAACTACAAGTGCAAATCCGAGACCAATTACATTAATTATTAATACTGAAATAACAGTAAATAATAGGGTGTGTGTCACTGAAGATAAAAATCTCTTGTCTGAAAATATACGAATATAGTTATCAAAACCCACAAATGTTTTGGGGTTAAGTGGCATTCCATCCCAGGAGATAAAGGAATACCCTATACCAATAACAAATGGCACTATTACAACTGTTGTAAACACAAATAGTAAAGGGATTACAAACAAGACGTACCAAGCTTTGTCCTTTCTTTTTCTCATATTAACAACCATGCCTTTCTTCATAATGAACTAACTTTGAGCCTTAGGGGCAAGATTTTTCAATCTAGTCTCCTTATAGTACAGAAATCTAACATCAACTTAAAACTCTACAAGAAGATGTTAGATTTCTGATGTTAATATATATTATCCTTATTTCTCCCGCCTTTATTGACCAGCCTGAACAAATGCCTCAGTAAGTTTTACTAAGAAGTCTGTTCCAGACAAATCAGTTGTAAAGAACTCTTCAGTTACAGGTTTAAGATATACATCTACAATACCTGCAGGCCAATGACTATTAGGCCAACCAATTGTATTACCATCTGCAGCATATTCAGAAACAGATTGAGATAAAGGATCAAGCTGTGGACTTTCCATGTTAGAAACAACAGGAATAAATCCGAACTCTTCCATCATAAATCTTTCCCCAGTTTCGCTTGTATACAACCAAGTAATAAAGTCCTTACCTGCAGCGATCTCTTCGGCAGTAGCCTGGGAATTAACATACCAGCAAGTAGGTACAGCAACTGCAAGCTTGTTATTTCCTAATAGAGGTAGTGCCATCATACCCATCTCAAAGTCAACATCATAATCTGAGAACATGCCATATGCCCAGTTTCCTTGATGTATAGATGCAGACTTACCAGTAGCAAAATCACCAGTTTCCTTATCATATGTAACTTCTAGAGGGTTAACTGTATACTCTCTTATTGCTTCCATAAACTTAGCAAATTCTACGAACTCAGGTGTATCAACCATAGAAACCTCGCCAGCAACAAGCTTATCAATGTAATCATAAGGATCATCCTGTAATGCAAATGGTGTATTAAGAATATGTCCAATTAAGAAATAGCTTTCCTGAGATAAACTAAATCCATTAATTCCAGCTGCTTTTTGATCCTTAAGCATTTTTACAAATGTATCATAATCAGTTACTGATCCCTCAGGAACAAGACTCTTATTATAAACCACACCAAAGCCTTCCATTGTATAAGGGATACCAACTACTTTGCCATCAATCTCATCTTCCATATTCTCAGCAACATTGCCTAAGAATGTAAGATCACTTAGATCTGCTAGATAAGCCTTAAGTTCTTCTGACTCAGCTCCAGGTGCTAATGAGAAAACTGTAGGTCCTTGATTGTTACCTAAACGTATCTTTAATTGCTGAAGATAATCGTCACCAGTTGTTCCCCATACTTCAACTTCAACACCAGTTTCTTCAGTATAAGCTTTAGCTGCTGCTTCAAGTTGATCAGTGATCTCAACTTTAGATTGGAAAATTACAATCTTTTCGGCTGCCTTTGGAGCCTCTTCCTTAACATCATCCTTCTTATCTGAAGTATCAGCCGACTTAGTTGGCTGATTGTCATTATTGGTTCCTTTGTCTCCTCCCTTACATCCGGTTAAAGCAAATGCCATAACTAGAACAAGACTTAGTAAAATAGTTATAATCTTTTTAGTTTTCATAGCTCCCTCTCCTTTTATTAGAATAATCAATAAAACGTTATACATGTAATATAATGCATTAATAATTATTTGTCAATATTAATTAAGTTTATTCGATATTTATAACCATACTTTGTCAACATTGCACAAGTGGACAAAATAAAACCAAGGAATAATCAATTTTTCTTGTTGATTTTCACTTGGTTTTACTAAACATTTTATTAAATTTGCGATTATTTTACTAACTAATAAGAATCCTTCTCAGAAACTGTATCTCTCCAGATAATTTTTGCAGAAATCTTAAAGGTTTCAACATTCCTTTGGCCTCTGATATTCTCAATTAAGTATCTGGCTGCTATATAGCCCCTCTCGTAGTTTGGAATAGAAACTGTTGTAAGTCCCATAGCTTCAGCCAAGTCACAATTATCAAAACCTGTAATTGCAATATCCTCAGGAACTCGGATACCATTATCTCTAAAGGCCTTCATAGCGCCTATAGCCATATTATCATTGGCACAAACAAGGCAATCTGGTAGTTCTCTACTAAGCATTAAGATCTTTGCCGCTGTGTATCCACTTTTCTCCCTATAGTTACCAGCAAAGTAGCTCTTTTGTTGAAACTCTAGATTATTAGCCTCTAGCGCATCTTTAAAAGCCCTAAACCTCTCTTTATTATCTGCTGTTTCCTCAGGGCCTCCTACAAAACCAAATCGCCTATATCCTCTATCAATACATCCTTGTATAAGTTCATACATGGGTTCGTAATTATTCACTACCACACTTTTTATATAGGGATTTTTAACTATTCTATCAAGAACCACAATTGGATAGTTCTCACGGGCAAGGCGAATAAGAGTTTCATCCTGCATCTTCTTGTCCAATATAATACTTCCACATGTCAGTGTACTATTCATATACTTCTCACAGGATTTATCTGTACATATAATCAAGTCAAAATCATTGTCTTTTAGGTAATCGCTAATTCCGTTGATTATCTTCAAATAAAAGCTTCTATCAAAATCGCTGAAATTAAACAAAATAGTATTACTCTTTCCTGTTTTCAAGCTTTTACCTGCTGGATTAGGACAATAATTCATCTCTTCACAGATTTTTAAAACAAGCTCTCTTGTCTTCTCACCAACATTCTTTTTATTATTAAGAACATTAGATACTGTAGATACAGACACACCTGCTCTCTTTGCTACATCCTTAATCCCAACCATTGCAAGCCTCCCTAATAATATTTGACCCAATTAATCATTATAATAACCAAGCCATATTTCTATGAATTATACTATAATTTTCATATATTAAATCAATTTTATCCTATCACTAATAAAATTTCAACAGTTTTATGTAAAACATTTGATATTTTACTAACAAGAATCTTGTTTAAAGAAAAAGACTTCATTACATAGTATATAGAAATATACAGGTTATGAAGTCATAATTATTACATTCTTAATTATTAAAGTAATAGTAGACCCTCTAGATCTAATATTTTAATTCTTCTTTGTGGTAGCTGTCTAATCAACCCTTCATCCTCCATATCAGCAAATTTCCTACTGATGGTTTCTGGTGTTGTACCTAGATAAGATGCCAGGTCCTTTTTACTCATTGGCAGCTTAAACTCCAAATCTTCATCACCCTCTTCTATACAATCCGCTAAAAACAAGGCAATTCTCGTCTCTACGGTTTCTGTAGCTACTCTAGCAGTTTGCTTCTCTGAGGTTGCAAGTCTTTGTGAAAATTCTGTAAGAACCTTAAGAGATATACTTGGGTATTTGATGAGATAACCTTGAAGTTCCTTACGGGTAATCGTACACACATTAGTATCAACCATAGCCTCTGCATATGCCTCATGAACATCTTCTTTAAATAAAGCAAGTTCCCCGGTGAAATCTCCTGGATCAAGGATTCGAAGTAACTGCTCTTTACCATTTTCAGAGAGATGATATATTTTAATTCTGCCCTTGCTAACAATATAGAGAGAGTCCGATTCTTCTCCAGCTTTATATATGATTTCTCCCTTTTTAAAAGAAAGTGATTTTGTGGCATTCATTATTTCATCCATCTGTTCATTCTCAAGATGATTGAAAATAGGTACTAGTGAAATACAAGAATGATGGCTAAGGTCACAGTGATCCCCTCCACATGTCCTACCATGATGATGGTGATTAGAATGTTTCATATTCCCCATAACATATTCTCCTTTCTTTTATATAGGATTGGCTAATCTTTTTATTAGCTATAAGTATAAACCAATTATTATTATCTTTCAATTATAAGTCTACTCCTATTCCTAGAATGGTATAAGTCACAACCTAAAAAGGTTGCCTGTTAATGAACATTTCACTTAGTTCCACATAAGATAATTCTAACGTAGATTAACATCCCTTAGATGCTAATAACATTCAGGAGGAGCATATGAATCGTCTAGACCAAGCACCAATAGGAAGTCATGTAATAGTTGATAATATTCATTCTACTGGATTGTTAAGAGAAAGGATGCTAGCCCTAGGACTAACCAAGGGTGCTAAGGTAGAGGTTATAAGAAGAGGTCCCTCTGGGGACCCAACTATTTATAATATAAGAGGTGCTATGATAGCTCTTCGGTGGGAAGAAGCCTCTTTAGTATCTATTAATTACTAAATCTTCAAAAACGTTGGGAAAGGCATGGTCATGTATGGGTCTAACATTTCAATCAACACAAGGTAATGCTTTGAATGACTTATATAAAATAAATATAAAAGATGGACAAAATGTAATTGCTCTAGCAGGTAATCCTAACACTGGTAAAAGTACTGTTTTTAATACCTTGACTGGACTCCACCAACATACTGGCAATTGGCCAGGTAAGACAGTAGTTAATGCTATCGGTGAGTTCAAGATACATGGCTCTGAATATGTAGTAGTTGATCTTCCTGGAACCTATTCNCTTTTCCCCTCATCCCAAGAGGAGGAGGTGGCAAGGGATTTCATTTGCTTTGGAAATTCTGATCTGGTAGTTGTAGTTGCAGATGGTACTTGTCTTGAAAGAAATCTTAACCTCTTATATCAGATAATGGAGCTTACTAACAAGGTTATCCTATGTATTAATTTAATAGACGAAGCAAGAAAGAAAAATATTATAATTGATCATAAAGGTCTTGAGACTGAACTTGGGATACCAGTTGTATTATGTGCTGCTAGAAATGGCTATGGAATAAAAGAATTAAAAGATACAATCCATAAGGTTATAAAGGGGGAGATTCAACCCAAACCCAAGAATGTAAAATATTCTGATGAGCTAGAGGTATTGATTGAAGCCTTTGTAGACAAGGCTCATGAAAGTATAGGTAAAATCAATTCAAGATGGGTAGCACTAAGGGTAATAGACAGCGATACAAGACTAATAGATGCTCTTAAGGATAGGCTTGATAAAAGTGTCCTAGAGGATATATCATTATACTTCCCTAGGGTCTCCTCATGTGAAGACAAGGTTAGTATAAGGGATGCAGTAACAGAGGAAATATTCAAAAAAGCCGAAGAGCTTAATAAGACATATGTCAAGACAGATGAAGCTAAAGCAAATAAAGATCGTAAGATTGATAAGTATATCACCTCAAGGGTCTTTGGGTTACCTTTAATGCTTCTAACCTTGGCTCTTGTCTTTTGGATAACTATATCAGGAGCTAATATTCCTTCTCAGTTCTTATCAGATTTATTCTTTAGCTTCGAAGACAAACTGACTATATGGTTTGAACATATGAATGGACCGGAATGGTTACATGGAGTACTTGTACTTGGCTTATATAGAACCTTAGCATGGGTTGTTTCAGTTATGCTACCACCAATGGCTATATTCTTTCCCTTATTTACTATATTAGAGGATCTTGGGTATCTTCCAAGAGTTGCCTTTAATATGGATCACTTATTCAAGAAAGCCTGCGCCCATGGAAAGCAATGTCTTACAATGTGTATGGGCTTTGGTTGTAATGCTGCTGGAGTTATATCCTGTAGGATAATTGATTCCCCTAGAGAAAGGCTAATTGCAATTCTTACTAATAATTTTGTCCCATGCAATGGTCGATTCCCTATGCTAATTGCTATTTCCACAGTATTTTTAGTAGCTAAGGGTGGTGCCTCCGGTTTATTAGCTGTATTTAGCGTTACTGCTTTAATAGTATTAGGAATTATCATAACCCTACTTGTATCCTACCTCCTATCAAAGACTATATTAAAAGGAGTTCCATCTACATTCACCCTTGAATTACCCCCTTATCGTGTGCCTAGGATAGGTAGAGTTCTTTATACCTCCCTAATAGATAGAACAATATTTGTTCTTTCTAGGGCGGTGCTTGTTGCTGCTCCAGTAGGGGTTCTAACCTGGATATTTAGCAATATAACTGTGGGAGACTTGAGCATCATTGGCCACGTGGCAGCTTTTCTAGATCCATTAGCTAAGATGATTGGCTTAGATGGTTATATACTAATGGCCTTTATACTGGGTCTACCGGCCAACGAGATTGTTCTTCCCATTTTACTGATGTCCTACCTATCTACAGGAACCCTTGTATCCTTTGATAGTATTGATTCTCTACGTGAGGTATTGATTAATAATAATTGGACCTATCTAACAGCCCTAAACTTCATGCTCTTTAGCTTGCTTCATTGGCCATGTGCAACAACATTAATGACCATAAAAAAAGAAACAGGAAGTATGAAATGGACCATTCTTTCGGCCCTTATTCCAACTTCCCTTGCTTTTATAGTATGCTTCTTAACAACACTTATATATAAGATATTAATTGCAGTTTTTTAACAATTCCCCTTACCATCAATAGAGCAAGCATTGGCTACTAGACTGGCATCAGGTCCACTGATGCCAATTTCTTTAAAAGCATCAAAGGTCTTTCTTCCATCTTCAAGGATAAAAAATGGTATTCCTACCTTATCCCCTTTTTTAAGGGGATCAAACATTGCTTCATTATCTCTATAATATAAGAATTCCTTTAATAAGGGTATTGAAGCAGTTATATCCCTATAGTCTAGCTCTATATCAGTCTGCTTAGTAAGCAACTCCTTTGCTGTAACACAGTCCGGGCAAATAGGTGCTCCATACATAATTATTTTCATAGTCTACCTTGCCTTTCATACTTATCTATCTGTATTTAATTGCGAAACTACAGAATTTATATATTATATATGATTAATAGTATTCTGGAGCGTAAGTTAAGCAAAGCATTGGAGCGTAAGAATACTGATTAATCATAAATATTTGTATAAGTTAAGGTTTCGCAATAAACACTTATCTATCCGAGCTATAATATGCTTTCATTAGCTTAATCATACTTTCCATATCCTTAGTTCCCATGGTTTCTACTGCTGAATGCATTCCTAACAAAGGTACTCCTAGATCTACTGTTCTAACTGGTAATTGGGTAGAAAGAACAGGTCCCATAGTTGAACCAGCTGTAACATCGGATCGATTAGAGAATTTCTGATATACCACTTCCTTCTCATCACATAGCTGCTGTATCATTGCTATTGCCCCAGTGTCAAAGGCATATCTTTGGGCTGTATCAATTTTAAATGCAATGCCCTTATTAAGCTTAGCAATATTGGTTGGATCATATTTTTCAGAATAATTTGGATGGTAGCCCTGGGCAACATCAATCGATAGCATTATACTTTTTTGTAAAACCTCATATAAGTTAATTCTGCTTCTTCCTAAGGAAGCGAATATTTTTTCTAAAAGCATGGTAATAAACATAGATTCACTTCCCTGCTTAGTACGATTACCTATTTCTTCATTATCAAAAAGGCAGGCCATATGAATGTCCTTAGAGGATAACTTACCAGTGATACCCTCTAATATACCGTATACTGAGGAAAGATCATCTAGTCTTGGTGCGCATATAAAGTCCTCATTAATTCCGACATTAATTGCTTTATCTAAATTATATATGAATAAATCATAATCAAGTATCTCTTCAGTAGCCACACCTAATCTCTCAGCTAATAATTTAAGAATATTATTATGGGCATCCTCTTCACTAGTACCTAGTAAGGGTAGGACATGCTTTTGCTTATTGATTTCAACCCCTTTGTTAACCTCCCTATTAAGGTGGATTGCCAAATTAGGTATTACCATTAAAGGTTTTTTCAAATCAATTAATTGCTCATTTGGCTCAAATAGATTTTTGCTTTTTAAAGCTACCTTTCCGGATATGGATAAGGGTCTATCAAACCAACTAGATAAAATCATACCACCATATGCTTCTGTATTAATTCTAAGATATCCCTTTTCCCTCATATCTGGATTAGGCTTTATTCTAAAACAAGGGAAGTCTGTATGGGCTGCTGACATTCTTAAAATTGTATCACTATCAATATCCTTCCCTATATTAAAGGCAAACAAGGCACTATCATATAGCTTCACATAATAGGATCCACCCTCTTTTAATTCCCAAGGCTCCTCAAATCTTAATAACCGAAAACCAGCATTATCAAGTAGCTTGGCACTATTTTCAATCACAGCAAATGGTGACGTTGATGAATCTAAAAAATCAAAAAATTTCTCCTTAGTACTCATATCTTAATTTAACCTCCATAAAACTCTTTCCCTTATCATACCTTGAAATAACTATAAGTGCAATAAGTTTGAATTTCACGATTGTATAACTATACCGTATATAACTAAAACTTATATAGAACATAACAAGTATTCGTTTTACTATTATGCAAAGTAGTGGTATAATTGTTTCGGCAAGAAAAACTGATGCTATACTTCATAAAGAACCAAGAAGTATGTAGCGTGAAAGATAAATATTTCACACGCAACTTTGTGTCTTTTGGCCCAAAGTTTGTAGATTAATATGAAAGGTATGGTTACTATGGAAAGATTAGTCGGTACTGTGTCAAGAGGGATTCGTGCACCCATTATTCGTAAAGGAGACGATATTGTTGATATTGTAGTTAATAGTGTTGTCGAAGCTTCAAAAGCAGAGCAATTTCCTCTACATGATAAGGATGTTGTAGCTGTTACAGAAGCAGTTGTTGCACGTGCACAAGGTAATTATGCAACTACCGACCAAATTGCAGAAGACATTAAGAATAAATTTGGAGACGAAACCTTAGGTGTAATATTCCCTATTTTAAGTAGAAATAGATTTTCAGTATGCCTTAAAGGTATCGCTAAAGGAGTTAAAAAGATAGTCCTTATGCTTAGCTATCCTGCTGATGAGGTTGGTAATCATCTTGTGGATCTGGATCTACTTGACGAAAAAGGTATTAATCCATGGACAGACGTTCTAAGCGAATCCATGTATCGTGAACTTTTTGGATATATAAAGCACCCATTCACTGGGGTTGACTATATCGAATATTATAAAGGTATTATTACAGATGCAGGCTGTGATGTAGAAATAGTACTAGCCAACGATTGTCGAGCTATTTTAAGATATACCAAGAGTGTACTTCATTGCGATATACACTCAAGAGCCCGCACTAAGAGATTATTAACAAACGGTGGAGCTACTAAAGTAATTGGACTTGATGAAATTCTTAATTCACCTGTTAATAATAGTGGATATAATGAAAATTATGGCCTGCTAGGTAGCAACAAGGCTACTGAAGATACGGTTAAACTATTCCCTAGGGATTGTCAACCTATAGTTGATAGTATTAAAGCCCAACTATTAGAAAAGACAGGTAAGAATATTGAAGCTATGGTCTATGGAGATGGAGCGTTCAAAGATCCTATAGGTAAAATCTGGGAGCTTGCAGATCCAGTTGTAGCCCCTGCCTACACTAAAGGTCTTGAAGGGCAACCTAATGAGGTCAAGCTAAAATACCTAGCAGATAACAATTTCGCAGACTTAGAGGGTGATGAACTGGAAAAGGCTATATCCCATTACATCCGAAACAAAGACAGTAACCTTGTAGGTGATATGGCTTCTCAGGGTACCACTCCACGTCACATTACTGATCTACTTGGTTCTCTCTCTGATCTTACTTCTGGTAGTGGTGATAAGGGAACCCCTATTGTTCTTGTACAAGGATATTTTGATAATTACTCAGAATAGTGTAAAAACAATTCAGTTTCCGTATTTTGTGCCCGTGGCCCAAAGTTTGTATTTTACAAAATAAGCATGATATTATAATGGTGTAGATGACGAAAGTCACCTACACCATTTTATATTCTATGATGATAAGCTTCCTATTCCCAAACCAAATACNACCTCCTGAATAACTTCAGATGTTGTAGGGTGAGGGAATATTGTATCCCGAAGGTCCACTTCTGTAAGACCTGATGATATAGCCAGGGTCAGTGTACTAATTAAACTAGATGCATCTGCCCCAATAATGGAGCATCCTAATATTTTACTATTAGTGTTATCCTTAATAAGTTTTATAAAGCCTTCAGTCTGTCTCATGGTTAAAGCCTTCCCATTACTCAGATAAGATACTTTAGAAACAGTATAATCTAGTTCTTGCTCTATGCATTGCTCTTCGGTCAAACCTACTGTAGCAATCTCTGGAGAAGTAAATATTACATTGGGTATAGCCTTATAATCTATTGTTCTTTGTTTACCAAGAATATTGTCTACCGCCACTATTCCCTGATGGGAAGCCACGTGGGCCAGTTGAATAATATTGGTCACATCGCCAATTCCATAGATATGTTCTATATTAGTCTTCATTTGCTCATTAACAGCTATACCTCTCCCATTGTCATTCAGTAATACATCAGTATTCTCAATAGCCAGATTCTCCATATTAGGCTCTCGTCCTATAGCTATAAGTACTTTCTCGCTTTCAACTGTCTGTTCACCCTTTTTATCTTCATAGATTACATTGGCAAGACCCTTATCATTACTCTCAATTCTAAGAACCTTGGCATTATTAACAACTACAATACCGGCTTTCCTACAGGCCTTCTTGATCTCTCTAGAAACATCCTTGTCAACCATAGTAAGGAGCCTGTCCATATATTCAATCACATTAACCTCTACACCTAAATTCCTGTAAATAAATGCGAACTCCATTCCTATGACTCCACCGCCAACAATAGTAATAGAGCTAGGCAGCTCTGTTGAGGAAAGAGCCTCTGTACTATTCATAACAAAAGGTAGACCTATTCCCGGAATATTAATTTTGGATATTCTTGATCCTGTGGCAATAATCACATCTTTAAATTCAATATTAGTGCTCCTATCACCATTAACAATCACTGACTTATTAGATAGGAAGGAGGCTTCTCCTTTAAGAACTTGGATTTTGTTCTTCTTCATAAGGAATTCCACCCCTCCTACTAGCCTATCCTTAACCTCATCTTTTCGATTGATTACTTTTTCCATATCTACATTAAGATCACCTTCGCAGATTACACCGAATTCTTCACTATTTCTAATAGTTTGGCATACTTCAGCAGACTTAACCAAGGCTTTAGTGGGAATACAGCCAACATTGAGGCAGGTTCCACCTAAGGTATCCTTTTCAACTAAAGTTACATTCAGTCCATGTTTGGCACCATATATGGCTGCAATATAGCCTCCTGGTCCCCCACCTATAATAAGAAGATCAGTAACCAGCTTATCATAATTATCAGACATCCTACACCTCCAAGAAATCAATTAATAATAATCTATATAATATTCTTCCTTATCTCTTCTGCCGATAGCCTGGAAAGGTATGCAGGAGCTATATCCACTACTGTCTTAGCACCATAAGAGCCTTCCTTGTTAAGTCGATATGCTGCTCTTGCAAATGCAATAATAACATTAGCAGTGAAATCAGGATTTGATTCCAAATCAATTTTATACTCTATCGTATGGTTGTTCTCATTATCTAGTCCTGTAACCCCATGACGTATTACCATGCCTCCGTGGGGTAGTCCTCTATGATTTTTCTCTAGTTCAGCTTCTGAGATAAAATGAACCTCAGTATCATAATCTGAAAAATAATTAGGCATGTTTTTTATTTCATCTTCTATCTTGTTTTTATCAGCCCCATCTTCTGCAACTACATAGCATACTCTTCTATGTCGCTCTCTGGAGGTAAGGTCTAGGGCTTCTCCCCTTTTAGCTGCCTCTATAGCGCTTTCTATAGGGATAGTGTACTGTTTAGCACCCTTAACTCCACTTACTCTCCTAATGGCATCAGAATGGCCCTGACTTACGCCCTTGCCCCAGAAGGTATCAGTATTTCCACGAGGTAATATGGCCTCAGCATATAATCGATTGATAGAGAACATACCTGGATCCCAGCCGCTTGATATAATAGAAGTCTTTTTTCCCTTAAGGGATTTATTATTAACAGCTTCATAATATTGTGGTATTTTAGCATGGGTATCATAGCCATCCACTGTGTTAAACATTTCCGCAAAGAAAGGTCCCTGCTCTGGGATATCGGTCATACTTCCTCCACATAAAACCATTACATCTATCTTATCAACCATGTTTTTTGCATCATCAATATGGAAGACCTGAGCCCCGGTAAGAGTTTTTATAGACTTTGCTTCTCTCCTAGTGAAAATCCCAACTAGCTCCATATCATCATTTTGTCTTAGCCCATGTTCTACACTTTTCCCAAGATTACCATACCCGATAATCCCAATTTTTATTTTGTCCATAATAATATACATCCCTTCCTCGTAACCTACAAACTTAATACATAAAAATCTATGATTTTTATGTTATGTAGAGCTCAATATTCTCAAAGTGAATTGTAAACATTCACATGTGAAAGGTTTATCTTTCACATTAATCTCCTCTTAGATATATTGTTCTTAGATTTATAATAGTATCATATAAATAGCCGTCCCCACCCCAATGCTTAGTAGAGTATTCTCCTTCCAATAATGAAGCACCACTATACATAATATGGCGATGGCCTCTGGAATTCCATATGAGGGAACAGTAATATTCACATTTTTTAGGCAATAAACCACCAACATACCAATAGCAGCATATGGAAGTACCTTGCCTAGATAAGTAATAAATGAATTAGATTTATTACTTGTTTTAAAAATAATAAAGGGTAAAAATCTTGTTATTACTGAGCTTAATGCTACTACAATTACTATTGTTAAAGTCTGAATTGGTGTTAATATCATATCTCGACTATCCTTTCAGGGTCTAGTTTTTTACGTCCCAAGGTCAATACTGCTATTATGGCAATCATTGATGGAATAATAAAATTATCTGGTCCAAATATAAGCAATGATATAACCGAAGATATGACCCCTATTGCTGCAGGCTTTCTATTTCCCTTAGACTTCCAATGACCTACGAATATTATTACAAATAATGCGGTTAATACAAAGTCTAGTCCTTCAATACTGGATGGTATCATATATCCAATTAGTGAGCCTAGAACAGATCCTAGAACCCAATACATATGATCTAGGAGGGTAATAAAAAAAGCAAACCATTTCTTCGATACCCCTTCTGGTGGTTCAGATGAGCAAATAATTGAGAAAGTCTCATCACATAAGCCAAATATTAAATATGGTTTAATTTTACCCATGTCCTTATATTTATCTAACAATGAAATTCCGTAAAATATATGTCTGGCATTAATAACTAAAGACATGAGAAAAGCATTAAGAGGGTTAAATGCGCTTGTTAGAAATGTTATAGCCACATATTGTGAAGACCCTGCAAATACAAAAAGGCTCATAAGTAAAGTCCAAATCACTCCATATCCTTTACTAGACATTAATATTCCATAAGCAATTCCTAGGAATGTAAATCCAGTAAATACAGGGATGGTATAGGGAAATGCTGCTTTTAGCGCTCTAATCTTATTCAAGTTGTCACCTCATTTACTTATAAATAAAGTGAATCATATGTCAATTCACCTATAATAAATATTTATATACTAATCTTTTATATAAATCAATGTTTTTTGACTTTTTAATACTTAAAAACCTTGGATAGTTCCAAGGTTTTTAAGTATTATATACATTTTTAAGTCATCTTATAAAATATGGTTTACTGCATTTTAAATTCAGAATAAATATGCTCGTATTCCTCTAATACTGCTGCTACATCAATATAAAAACTTGTATTAGCCATAACATCATCTGAAACATTTAACATAGGATTGTTTTTAAAGTCCTCTGTTAGATACTCCTCTGCCGCCTTGTTAGGGGTTATAAAGTCAGTGATATCAGCTATCTGTGCTGCTATCTCAGGTTGTAGAAGGAAGTTTAAGAATTTATATGCATTATCCTTATTAGGAGCATCCTTGGACATTACAAAGGCATCAATATATATTGGCATTCCTTCCGTAGGAAATACTGGAACAAGCTTATCATCCTGAGCATTACCATTAACAGCTTGGTTAGAGTACATAAATCCAACAACAGCTTCTCCATTAACTAAGGAGTCCTCAGGTGTATTGGTTTCAAATCTCATGATATTATCACTTAATTGGAATAATTTTTCCTTGGCCTCGGCAACTTTTACAGGATCTGTTTCATTATAGTTATAACCTAAGGACTTAAGCACAAGTCCCATTATTTCAACTGACCAGTCAATCACAACAATATTATCCTTAAGCTCTTCCTGCCACAAATCAGCATAGCTAGTGATAGGATTAGCTCCTAAGGCCTCAACACCCTCAGGATTAACAAGCAAGAATGCTGTTGATACAGCATATGGCATAGCGTATTCGTTATTAGCATCATAGTAATTACCTTGATATACAGGATTAATATTAGAGAAGTTAGATAACTTATCCTTATCCAAAACCTCAAGCATTCCATTTAATCTTAATATCTCAACCATATAATCAGTTACAACTGCAAGATCATATTGATCAGGATTAGCTTCTAGAAGGGACTGTGTATCCTCATTAGATGTAACTTCCTTATAATTAACCTTTATACCTGTTTCTTCTGTGAATTGATCTATCACTTCTCTTGGGATAAAATCACCACCCCATGACATCAGGTTGATTTCTTTACTTCCTTCATTTTTACCGCACCCTACTAAGGCAAATACTAATACCATCATAAGGGCTAGTCCTAAAACAACTTTTATTTTTTTACTAATCATATTCATACCCATACCTTTCTAAAATACAACAAACAATTTTCTAAATGAGAAGGGATGCTTCTCATTGAAAATCTCTGATTTTAATGTTACCTAGAGCACGAGGCTAGGATTGAACAATCTTGATTTTTCAATCTACTTCCTCTTCCTCCTTCTTACTATTCTTCTTACTAAACACCTCGCTTATACCTATGATAAAGAATGTTCCTAACAATATCAAGGTACATAAAGCATTAACTTTGGGGGTTACTCCCACACGCATCATAGAAAAAACATGAACTGGCAATGTGGTAGATGTTGGCCCTGACATGTATGTGGATATTACCACATCATCCAAGGACATTGCAAGAGATAATAAGGATGATGTTATTATTGAAGGGAATACCAGAGGCAATATAATAGTCTTTATAATCTGCCATCTAGCGGCTCCCAGATCCTTTGCTGCTTCTATAATAGAATTATCTATCTCTTTAAGTCGTAATTGTACCATAATATAGACATAAGGTACACAAAATAATGAATGAGAAAGAACTAATGTCATATATCCAAATGGAAGCCTCATGGAGCTAAAAAACAATAGCAATGATACACCTAAGGCTACCTCTGGAACTAATAATGGCAGTAGCATCAATCCGTTAATTGCTTTTTCCATCTTCTTAGTTACATATATAGCTATAATAGCTGATGCAGTTCCAAGTATTGCAGAAAAAATTGATGTTAAAATCGCCACTATCATACTTACTTTAAATGATTCTAGAATAATTCTGTCACTAAATAGTTCCCTATACCAATCCAAGGTAAATCCTGTCCACTGAGCTGTAGATGGATTCTTATTAAAGGAATACAATACTACACTAAGAATTGGTACATATAGCATTACAAAAAATAATGATAAATAGAAAGTGCGCAATTTATATGATTGAGTTTTCATCTGCACCTCCTGTATTTCTCTTAACCAATCTACTGTATATAAACAGTACTATTAAAACCATAATAATCATTCCAACAGAAAAGGCTGCTGCAAGAGGTTTATTTCTACCCTTAGTAATCAATGAATTAATAAGATTACCCAGGAAGATATTCTTGCCCCCTCCTAGTAAATCTGATATAAAAAACAGACCTAATGAAGGAATAAAGACTAGAGTAAAGCCCCCTGCTATTCCAGGTATAGTAAGAGGTAATGTTATTTTAAAAAATGTTTTCCATTTGCCAGCGCCAAGATCATATGAAGCTTCTAATAATGACCTATCAAGCTTATCTACAGAATTATATATAGCTATTATCATAAAAGGTATAAGCATGTAGGCTGTACCAGTTAATATAGTTGAAAACTTATACATCATACTAAGGGGTTTATCAATTATATTAAAGCCTATTAAAAGATTATTAACAAGACCAGTATTACCTAAAAGTATTATCCAACCATAGGTTCTTAATAAGCTGGATATCCAAAAAGGTAGCATGATCAAAAGAATAGCTAAGGCTTTCTTTTTCTTCTCTAGATTTGCTGTAAAGTAAGCCACAGGGTATCCAATAATCATAGTAATAAAGGAAGTTAGAGTAGCTAGGAATAACGAATTTATAAACACCTTTATATAAATAGGATCAAAAATCCTCTTATAATTATCCAAAGTAAATCTAACAACAATATTACCCAGCTCATCCCTAGATAAAAAGCTTAAAATTACAACAAAGATAAGGGGAATACCCACAAGTATACCAAACCATACAAGGATAGGAATGGCAGGGGCATTTTGCTTAAACTTCTTCATATCCACCACTTCTTTCCTTAAAGCCCTCTTCCATAGGTAGTAAGATGGCTCCTGATTCCTCCCAGGTTATATAGACCTTATCTCCTTTTTTGTAGTCACAATCATTACTTCGATATTCAATAACAGCAACCTTTTCACCACCTAGGTCTACTTGGCTCCTAATCTGGGAACCGGAGTAATGGACTGATATAATTGTTCCCATTAATGAATTAGGTTTTTCACTGCAGGAAATGCTCATCTTGTCCGTATGAATTGCTAGGATTGCATAATCATCTGAACAATCCTTGGTAGTAGCATTAGTAGAGCACTTAATATCAATAATATTGTCTTTCAGCATTACCCTAACATAGTCACCATTTTTTTCGATTACCTTAACCTTCTTAATATTTCTGTCCCCAATAAAATCAGCGACAAAAAGGTTACTAGGGTTATTATATACTTCTCTAGGACTTCCAACCTGTTGAATTACTCCCTTGTTAAGAACCACAATTCTATCGGACATATTAAGGGCTTCTTCCTGATCATGGGTAACATAGACAAAGGTTGTCTTAGTCTGCTTTTGCAGGGAAGCTAATTCTGTCTGCATATATCTTCTTAATTTCAAATCCAGAGCTCCTAAAGGCTCATCTAGTAGAAGTATATCTGGCTCATTAATTAAGGCTCTAGCTATGGCAATTCTCTGCCTTTGCCCTCCTGAAAGCTGATGGGTCATTCTCTCCTCATATCCAGTCATCTGTACTAATTCAAGAATCTCATTAATACGCACCTTCAGATCAGCTTCATTCATTGATTTCTTTATTCTTGGTCCATATGCTACATTATCATAAATATTAAGGTGGGGAAATAGAGCATAGTTTTGAAAAACCGTATTAACATTTCTCTTATTAGGGGGTAGATCCTTTATTGATGAACCATTTAAAAGAATATCCCCTGAGTTAATACTCTCAAGCCCAGCTATACATCTAAGCATAGTGGTTTTACCACAACCAGATGGTCCAAGAAGGGTTAAAAATTCTCCATCATGTATATCAAGGGAAATATCCTTGAGTATATGGGAATCATCAAAATATTTATTAACATCAGTCAAACTTAATAGGGGTTTATCCATAAACAAGACCTCACATTTTATTCTTATCACTNTTTATCATAGTATTTTGCTTTTGTTCACCTATGATAGGATTGATTTATTTTACTACATAATTCAGCATTTGTCCAAAAAGATTATAAATATAGGCCCCACTTAGATAACAGTTAATCGAAAACCGTTACTTAGTAGGGCATTATAGGTGTATCTATTTAACAACTTAGTTAAGAGTGATTAGTCTGGATTTAGATTTCATTAATAAGCGCATTAACACTTTCTTCACTTGTAGCCCATGATGTAACAAACCTAACAGCACTATGGCTATTATCAATTTTTTTCTGAATTGAAAACAGGAATTTCTTTGAAAGCCTCTCAATCATTTCGTTAGATAGAATAGGGAACAACTGGTTAGTCTGGGCTGGGACATAAAAACTATAGCCCTTATCCCTGAAAGCAAGTCCTATCTTTTCTGCTAATATATTAGCATGCTCTCCCAGTTTAAAATATAAGTCATCCTCAAATAAAGCTTCAAATTGCATACCCATCACAAAGCCCTTAGCCATCATGGCTCCACGATGCTTAATTAAATAGCGAAAATCTTCTTTGAGTTCATCATTACATATTACTAGGGCTTCTCCTAATAAAGCTCCATTTTTCGTTCCACCGATGTAGAATACATCCACAAGATTAGCAATATCATGTAATGTCAAGTCATTAAGCTTACATGTTAATGCTGAGGCGATACGTGCCCCATCTAAAAACAGAAGGAGATTATTATTCCTGCAATACTCACTTATCCCCTTTAATTCATCCTTAGTATAAACCGTACCTAGTTCAGTTGTATTAGATATATAAACCATCCTGGGTAAAACCATATGTTCATCACAATGATAGTTTTGCACTTCTGCAATTCCTTCAACGGTAATTTTACCATCAACATGGGGAATAGTTACTACCTTATGTCCAGTTGCCTCTACTGCTCCAGTTTCATGTACATTAATATGTCCTGTGTCTGCTGAAATAACACAGTGATGGGGACGAAGGAAGGAGGATATTACAAGCATATTAGTCTGTGTTCCCCCTGGTATAAAATGAATATCTACATCTTCTCTACCTATGTGTCTCTTTATATATTCCTTAGCTTTTAGACTATGAGCATCCTCTCCATATCCGTTGTTCTGCTCCAAGTTATATTTACACATGGCTTCAAGTATTCTAGGATGTGCTCCTTCACTATAATCGTTGTTAAAGCTAAACATGATGACTACCTCCAGATTAATTATTTTTGCCTATTGAGGAAAGACCAAAGAGGCTTCCCAAAAGTCCAAGTATAAAGCTAATTCCCATTATAAACATTATGATATATCTAACCATTAACCCTCTGTCTGGTAATGGCAGGAATAGAAATCCATTGCCTAATAGATCATAGCTGCCATTAATAAGCAGCAATAAGAGAATGGTTCCTATCAAACCACCAAGTAAGGTGAGGAGCAATCCAACTAATATATAAGGAAAACCAATAAACCCTTCAGATGCACCAAGTAGTCTTAATGTATTAATCTGCTCCTTATTATTATAAATTCCTTGGCGAATAAGATGAGAAATAATTATTAGAGTTGTTATTCCTACAGCAATAATTATAAGAGCTCCAAATATTTCAATCCCTCTTATTATCCCATTAAGCTGTGATAAAACCCCCTTATTGTCTCTTACATAATCAATATCATCTAATCTACTAATCTCAGGTATTACATTATCCATTGTAGAAAGATTGATTCTTACCTCAATGTATGCTGTAAATGGATTCTCATCAAAAAGCTCAAGTATCTTAGCTTCTTCTCCAAGCATTCCTTCCATATAGGATTTAGCCTCTTCTTCATCTACAAGTCTGGCATCTGTAACACCTTCTATATTACTTATAACTTCTGTAAGTTCAATAATATCCTCATTATTTAAGTTCTCTTTATAATAGGCATTAATCTCGGCCTCTTGCTCTAGCTTACTAACAAATTCATTACCAATATAAGTTACTGTCACCACCATTCCAAGTAGAAATAGAATCAGGCTAGTTCCAATAACTGAGATAAAGTTAGATAAAACATTGGATTTTATTGTTCTAATAGCTTCCTTAAAAAAATAACCTATGTTATAAATGAAAGTCTTCATCCCACAATCTCCTTTCGCTCTACTGTGATAGAACCATTGTCCATATGGAGATGTGTTACCCCTTGAACATCCTCAATTAAATGTGTGGCATGGGTAGTTATAATAACTGTCGTATTATTATTCTTAAACTCCTTAAGCAAACTTAATATATGTAACGCATTATCCTTATCAAGATTACCAGTTGGTTCATCTGCCAGGATTATGGATGGCTTACGGGCAACTGCACGGGCTATAGCTACTCTTTGCTGTTGTCCCCAGGATAAGTTTTCTACTTTAGATTTAATTTTGTCTTCTAGGCCAACTTTAACTAAAGCCTTATAAGCTTCTTCTTTTATCTTTTTGGGATTGGAACCAAGAAATCTCATACCTGTCATAACATTTTCAAGGGAGCTTCTTCCTTCAATAAGCTTAAACTCTTGAAAAACCGGACCAATATTACGCCTTAGATTTCTCATGTCCTTATTATGACCCTTAACCATAGGCTTGCCCATAATAGTTAAGCTTCCTTCCGTGGGAAATTCCATACCAAGAAGAAGCTTTAATAAACTAGTCTTACCTGAGCCACTAGGACCTGTAATAAAGACCATCTCCCCTTTGTCTATATGTAAATCAATATCCCTTAAGGCTAAAGTTCCATCTGGATACCTTAATGACAATTTATTAGCTGTAATCATCATCTCTCTCCTTGTATAATTTCTTTTAGATACATATATGTACCATGATAACCTAATTAATAATTGTTCTTTGAGCGTAAGTTAAGCAAAGGGTTGGTATCCATTATCAGAAGATCGGAGTAATGTCAAAGTCAAGTGTACCATCTCCTATCTGGACCTTTTTAAGTTTAAAGTCTATAATTACTGAGTCTCCAGCCAATTCTTCAAAATCAATAATTAGTTTCTCATTGTGAAACAGCTCCTCAAGGGATGACTTTTCAAGCTCCATATCGTAAAAGCTTCCCTCTAAAGGAACAAATTCAAGAACCTTATCATCTACAAGAATAAAATCACCTATTAATATCAACCTATTATCTGGAACCTCCATGCGTATCTTATCAGGTCCAAAGGTATAAAGAATATCAGTCAAGTTAGAATTCTCATTAAGAATTTCATTAAAACGATCATCAGTTAAAGATCCCTTAATTGTCAAGAATGACAGCCTAATATTCAAATCTTCATCGGTAAATATTCCCTCAGCTGCTATTCGATTCAGTTCGCTTACAATCTGAGTGAACAGCTCTTTATTAGCTTCCCACAGACTTTCTAAACCTCTTAGTTGCTCCTCATAATATTCTCTATCTACCTTAAGAGCTGCAAGATAATCCTCCTGCTCCTTCTTTAATTCCCTCTGCTTTCTAATTGGCTCTTGAAGCTCTATCTTTTTTTGCTCAAGGGATTTTATTCCTTCAACCAATTGGATTTCTACTTCCTCAAGTGCATTCTTTCTATCCTCGATTGAAGCTAGTAATTCTCCAAGGTTACGGGATATGTCTCTAAATATATTAATAGTTTTTAGAAGATCCTTTAAGCTTTTTGAATTAAGAAGAATCTCTAGATATGAAGTGGAACCGCCTTTTTGATAAAGTACTAAAAACTCTTCAAGGATACCTAGTTGCTCATCATAGTCCTTCTGCATATCTACAATTCTATTCTGGATATCATTAATTTCAATTTGCAAATTAGCGATTTCTTCAGAGAGTTTCATTTCCTCTAATTCCATTGCTTCAATTTTTTGAGTAATGAAAAAAAGCTCTTCTAATACAGCCTTCTCCTCATTGGTTATACCCTCCAGACTGTCTTTAGCCTCCTCTATAGGCTTTACATCACCTGTAACAAGTGGAGCATTCGAAATCATAGGGGTCATGAGCATAATAATCAAGGTCCCAATGGCAACTAATTTTTGCTTCTTCAATCAAATCCCCCCCCTTATAAAACATCTGTATAATTATTCTGTTTTATTGTACCACAAATCCTTAATATAGAGAAGAAGCACTTATATAACAAATATTCAATTTTTGCTACTATTCAGCCATATCAAATCAGGTGAATATGACTAGGGAAAAATGCTTCCCCTAGTCATGTCAATTAACAAAAAGGGCTGAACTGTAGCTAAAATTATGCTGAAGTTTTTAACACTTCTTGCCTATTAATTGGATAAATGTTATAATATTTTTTAATAGCTCTTGAAAGGTTGATGCTAGTGTGAAGGTCGTTCACACCGAGGAAAGGCGTGGTTATTTCTATGAAGATACTTGTTGTTGATGATAATCAGATAAACCTTTCTATTGTTAAGGATTACCTTGAACAATTCCCCAGTGTATCTAAAGTATTATTCTGTACCAGACCTGAGGATGTCAAATTAATAGTAGATGAGGAAAATATTGATATTTTGATATTAGATATTGTTATGCCCCGTATATCCGGCCTTGATCTCTTAAAGATGTTCAGGGAAGATAGTCATTATGATAATATGCCTATTATAATGCTTACCTCTCTTAATGATTCCTCTAGCTATGCCCAATGCTATGAATTAGGGGCCTATGATTTTATCACCAAACCTATTAATGGACTTGAATTTAAGGCACGTATGAAAGTTGCCATTGAGGCCAAGCTAAATTCTAATAAATTACAGAGACTGGTTGCGGTGACACAAGAACAGAATGATGAGTTAAAAGAGATGAATGCAAGACTTACAGAAGCTGAATTTCAGATTGTACAGTCTGAGAAGATGGCCGCTGTTGGACAGCTTGCTGCTGGTCTCGCCCACGAGATCAATAATCCCATGAGTTTTGTCAGTAGTAATTTTGAGTTTTTAAAGAAACACTTTTTGAAGCTTTCAGACTTTCTTCACGATATGGACAAGCGCTTAAGATTGGCTTATGATAGCCAAAACACCTCTAGAGAATATGTCTATGTAGCAATTATGGAGTTAGTTGAACAGTACGAGCAACTAAATATTAATTATGCCTTACATGAACTAGACAGTATACTAGCTGATTCAGAAGATGGAATCATGCGTGTTACTAAAATAATCAACTCACTTCGTGTCTTTACCCGATCTTCTAAGGACGATGAAAAAAGTTCTTTTGATTTATTAGATTTAATTCACCAAGTCTTTCTTATCAGTAAGAATGAGATAAAATACTATGCAAATGTAGATATTAATATTCCAGATGACATTATAATCTATTGTAATGGAGTTCAGATTGCACAGGTTTTCGTTAATATTCTAGTTAACGCTGCCCATGCAATTAAGTCTCAGCATAGAGAGGAAATGGGTACAATACTTATATCTGCCAATAAGTCTGGGCATAATGTTGTAATCCACTTTCAGGACGATGGACCAGGAATTCCTAAGGAAAATTTAAATAAGGTGTTTGAACCATTTTTCACAACTAAAGAAATTGGAAAAGGTACTGGCCTAGGCCTTAGTATCTCCTATGACATCATTGTCAATAAACATAATGGCTCCATAGATGTGAAAAGTGAAGAAGGAAAAGGTACTGTATTTACCATTATATTACCTATGGTATCTACATAGATTAATGGCACCTGTGTTGGCTTAGAATATAGCTTAAAAAATTTGATAATGTGCTGAAAGGGTGAGTAAAATGAGTACAATTTTAATTGTTGATGACGAAGTTCAGATCTTAAAAACAATGAGGAGGCTATTTTCTGAAACGGATTATAAGATCTTAACTGCTGAAAATGGCATGGATGCATTAACGCTCTTAGAAAACAATCCAATTGATTTAATTATTAGCGATATGAAGATGCCATTGATGAATGGATATCAATTACTAAGTACTGTTAAAGAAAAGTATCCACATATTATTCGAATTAGCTTAAGTGGATATGCTGATGAAGTTGCCATGAAAAAAAGAGTACTTCATAACATTGCAGATTTCTCTATATTTAAGCCATGGAATAATGAAAAACTATTACAAAACGTTGATAGAATATTCCAATCCCATTCTCTTATTTATTCAGATAAGCTACAGGAAGCTGTCAAGAAACAAGAATTGATAAAAGCTTTTCCTAACAATTTTCAGCGTATGTTTGAGCTTATAGAAAATGAAAATGAAGATTCTCTTTATGCTGAGATTGAACAGGACCCTTATCTGTCAGAGAAATTAATGAGCGTTACAGACGCTGCTATATATGGTGGTATGCCTGGCTCAATAAAGCAGGCAGCAATATATATTGGTATGCATAATTTAAAATGCTTCTTATATTGGGCTGCTATTACTCTCCCAAGTGAACAAAAAGATGAAGATGAAGAGTTAAGACAATTATTACAAAGGCATTCTCTTAGTACCAATAAAATACTCTTATTCCTTTACGAGGCTTTTCTTCATAAGCAACCACCTGATGCTTCATTATTCTCAGGTCTTCTTCATAATATAGGATTGCTTGCATTGTTACAGGATAGTAAAAAACAATACACTAGTGATTTTGATTCAACATCTGAAATATTGCATCAACTATTATTCAATGAGCAAGAAAGATACGGAACGACTCATCAAGAGATAGGCGCATATCTCCTTAGCCATTATGATATGCCTTTCCCTGTTGTAGAAACTGCTCTATACCACCACAACCCTCTAAATCCATCTATAATTAATAGGGAGTTAGTAATATGTGTTCATATAGCAGACTTTTACGCATGGAAATATGTTATGGGTAAGGATTATATTGATCTTAATGAAAATGCCTTTGAGAGCATTAATGTATCGCGAGTGGATTTTGAAAACAGATTAGAAAGATATATGAAAAAAGTTTTATGATGTGACAGGGGGACGGAGTTGTTGACACACTTGCATTACAGTGTGTCAACAACTCCGTCCCCCTGTCACGCCCCCTGTCACGCCCCCTGTCACAACATCTAATTATACATTAATTTCTGAAGTACTCTCAATAACTTCTTCAGTTTCTTCTACTTCTTCAGTTTCTTCAGCTGCAACCTTAGCTTCGTTAATTGATAGAACCATTTGATCTGCATCAATATCTGCTGTTATTCCATCAGCCAACTTAAGATCACCAACTGTTACAGTATCTCCAACAGCTAAATTTTGAACATCAATCTCGATCTCATCAGGAATAGCCTGTGGAAAACCCTTAACTACAATAGTGTCTAAAACTCTATTAATAATAAAACGTTTAGCCTCTAGGAACTCTGCACCAACGTATTTGATTGCAACCTCTGCCTTAACCTCCTCGGTAAGTGATACCTGCTGGAAATCAACATGGTCATAATCATATGCAGGAGGAGTAATAAGTACTTCCTTCACCATCGCGTTATAACTTGTCTTATCATCACTAACTAAAGATAACACCGCATTTCTACCATGTGTCTTAAGTGTTCTTCTGAATTCATCCTTCTTAATTGCAAGAGCTACGGAATCCTCGCCTTTTCTGGATAAATTACCAACTAAATAGCCATCATTTCTTAACTTTTTATTCTCTTTCTTGCTCGTATTATCCCTAATTAAAATATTTAATGTTGCTGTTTCTGCCATATACTTCGGCCTCCTTATTATCAATCATGAAATTTGCTTAAAACGAAACAAAATTATATATATTTAACACAAAATATTATTTTATTATTGCCAATTGTAAGCAAACCTTGTTATCCATTATAGCAAAATTTCGATAAAAGTCAAGTTTCTGAGCCTATTCTCTCCTTATTCAAAATAATGTTTATATAATATATTACATAATAATAATAAATATAATATTTCTCACTTTTTGAAGAATTTCATACAAATATTATTCTTGTTCAATATTTTGTTTACCAATATAAAAAATCGACCAGAATACTTAAGGTATTCTGGTCGATTAGAGTTCATTGCAACATTATTTTAATCTTCCATAAGAAGATAGGTTAACAAGCCAATTAATTACGAATTAAAAACTCTTATACATTTCTTTCTTTGCACCACATACTGGACATTTATCAGGAGCCTCATCAAGAATAGTATGCCCACAAATTGGACAAACATGTACAGATTTTAACTCCATATCTTTTCCTTCCCTAGCAGCGTCCTGAGCTTGTCTAAATAAATCTACGTGACATTTCTCTGCCTCTAAAGCAAAATGGAATGATCTCTCAGCCCCCTTTTCTCCTTGGAACTGTGCAGCATTCAAATAAACAGGATACATCTGATCAACCTCATGAAGCTCACCATTAATAGCTCCCTGTAAGTTATCAACTGTCTTAGCTGTACCAAATACACCACCAGCTGTTACTGTAAAATCATCAGCGTTACCACCAATTTCTTTGAAATGGTTGTCAGCATGAACCCTTTCAGCATAGGAGATAGCTACAAAAAGCTTAGCTATATTTTTAAAACCCTCTTTTTCAGCCATAGTGCTCCACATAAGATATCTCATATGGGCCATACTCTCTCCACCATAAGCGGAATGTAAAAAATCATTAGTCATTACATTATTAACTGCCATAATTTACCTCCTATAATCATATCATAAGTTTTTAGATTAACCTCGGACTAATCTGCTTATACGTGTATATTATACCATGTTTTAGCATTTTTATCACCAATAAATGAATCCAATCTCAAACTTATAAGACTTGCTCTTCTTTGTCTGATTAGTCAATCAATCCTTGCTCTTTAAGGAAATCATTAGCCACCTGTCTAGGTTGCCTCTGAAGCTCATCAACCTGATAGTTTAGTTCAACCATAACATCATTGGTCAAAACCTCACTTAGTTCAGCCAAAACGCTCTCAATTTCGGGATATTCATTTATCAATCCACTTTTAAGAAGAGGAACAGCATAATATGGTGGGAAGAAGTTCTTGTCATCCTCAAGCTGTACCAAATTAAACTTTTTCATTAGTCCGTCTGTGGCAAAAGCATCTGTCACATCAGTTTCTCCGTTATCAATGGCAAGATACTTATTTGCTCCATTAATTCCCACTTCTTTTCCAAAGGAAAATCCATAATGATCTACAAGTCCGATGATACCATCATCTCGGTTTAAAAATTCCAATGAGGAGCCAATGGTCAGCTTATCTGCAACATTTGCTAAATCAGAAACGGTCTTGAGGTTATACTGACTGGCTGTATCTGGTCTTACAGCCAATATATAAGTATTATTAAAAGCAAACTGTTTTAGCAAATCAATATCATATTGCTCTTTAAGGACTTCTTTACTTATTTTGTATACCTGTTCCATATCACTGTTTGGGGGATACCCTAGAGTATCACCATATATAGTACCTGTATATTCTAAATACATGTCAACATCACCAGATTTAACTGCATTAAATACAACCTGGGTACCACCAAGATTGTCTTTTCGTATAACATCTATGTCAGTTCTATCCTCAATCATGTCCGCCATCAAATGTACAACTACAAACTGCTCTGTATAATCCTTACCACCAATGGTAATTACCTTCTGGGATTTATCAAGGCTTCCAACCCAGTTAGATATATACATTACAACTAAAAGTGCTGCTATGGCACCCAGTACCACCCTTTGAGTTTTCCTAGACTTTATTACCTTTTCTTTGCTAACCACATTATTAGTTTGTAGACTGATTGGCGTTACAAGTTTTTCAACCATACCAAATATAAAGTCTACCACAAGTGCTAAAATTGCTGCAGGAATAGCTCCTGCTAGAATTTGACCGTTATTAGTAGTACTAATTCCTGAGAAAATCAGAAAACCAAGTCCACCTGCTCCAATAAATGCAGCCATTGTCATGAGACCTACAGCTGTAACAGAGGATATTCTAACTCCTGCCATAATTACTGGAAGTGCTAATGGTATCCTTACTTTAATAAGTATCTGCATTTTAGTTAGACCAATGGCTTTAGCCGATTCTAATGTATCCTTATCAATACTAGTGATACCAGTGTATGTGTTTTTAATAATTGGCAATAGTGAATAAAGTATAACAATAACAACAGCAGGCAGCGAACCAATCCCAAGAAGGGGTATTGCCAGTCCTAAGAGTGCCATAGATGGTATCGCCTGTATCAAGTTGGCAAAACCTACAACACACCTACTTATTTTTCTAAAATAACTTATTAGTACGCCAAGTGGCACTCCAATCAATACTGCTAGTCCTACAGCAATCGTAGTCAATAATATATGCTCTTTAGTTAGATTTAGCACTTGTTCAAAATTAGATAGGGTATATTCTAATATATTCATTTATAACTCCTCCTCTTCTAGATACTGTTCACTCAAAGTCGTGATGAGAGTGCTCTGAGTTACTAAACCAAGGAGTATGCCCTCTTCATTAATAACCGGAATTTCAGATATATTATTTTCCTTAATAACTTGTAGTATTTCTACAACAGAGTCCTTTGGACCAACATACGCAAAGTCCCTTATCATAATATCTTCTACACTAATCGTTCTATCTTTAGATTTTGAAATTTGCTTTGGCTTAACAATTCCTAGCATTTTTCTATTTTTCTTTTCAACTACAATCAGGCTATTTACCTTATTAGAACGCATCTTATCCAAGGCTCTTGAGAGTGATAAGTCACCGTAACAAGTTACGATATCATCAATCATGATATCCTTTGCCCGAATATATTCAGGGGATTCCCATATACGATTTTTCCCCACAAATTCTGTAACAAAATCATTGGCTGGATTCTTTAGAATATTTTCTGGTGTATCGTATTGAATTATTTCCCCTTTATCCATAATGCAAATCTTATCTGCAATTTTTATAGCTTCACTCATATCATGGGTTACGAATACGATAGTTTTTTTGACTTTTGATTGAAGACTTACTAACTCTTCCTGTAAAGAATTTCTTGTGATTGGATCTAGCGCAGAAAATGGCTCGTCCATTAGAATAATTTCAGGATCTAGGGCAAAGGCTCTGGCTACGCCGACTCTCTGCTGTTGACCTCCAGATAACTCGTTGGGATATCGATCAAGAAACGAATCATCCATACCCACCATATCCAACAATTCTGCCGTCCGCTTTGTAATTTCTTCTTTAGGCTTTTCCTCAGCATGGGCGATAATCTCAATATTGTCACGGATTGTCATATGTGGAAAAAGTCCCGTTTGCTGTATGACATATCCGATATTTCTTCTTAACTTGATTTTGTCTTTCTTAGATATATCTTCATTATTGATGGTAATGGTTCCAGATGTGGCTTTGATTAGTCTATTAATCATTTTTAAAGTAGTCGTCTTACCACAACCACTTAGGCCAATCAGGACTACCAAATTGCCCTTTTCAATTTCAAAAGATATGTCTTTTAATACTGTTGTGTTTTTGAATTTTTTGCTTACTTGCTTAAATTCGATCATTAAATTCCTCCATTATTTTTTAATACAGTTAATTAGTATATACTATAATGGTTTTTCACACAAATACTCAATAAAACTCCAACAAAAAAAA
>JGI24710J26742_10000572_pt1 | contig 33983 bp, 28 predicted proteins | sample BioPla2DNA2_FD_26742 | JGI IMG/M metagenome (IMG submission 26742)
TTCTTCAATCGTACGATATTCTCTTGCCATTTCTATCTGCCTCCAAGATTAAGAGCTGACAGCTCCCGAGTCATTTGCGCATTCAGCTCGGCCGCGCGATCTGCGATCCGGTCTTCGGGTACCATCTTCAGACGCGCGAGCTCGTCCCGAACCGGCATTTCCTCCAGTTTGTGATACTGTACGCCATTCGCAAGCGCCTTCGCCGCTTCGTAATACCAGTTCATCAGCAATTCCAGCATCTGGTGCTGTTTCTCCAGCGAGGTAAAGGTATCAATCTCATCAAAGGAGTTCTGATGCAGGAAGTCTTCGCGCAAGGAGCGGGCTGCTTCCAGCTTCAGGCGATCACTGTCGGAGAGGGCGTCGTGGCCGATCAGGCGGACAATCTCTTCCAGTTCGGATTCTTCTTGTAGTAACTTCAGCGCATCCTGGCGCAATTTACTCCAGCGCGGAGTGACATTTTCGTTCATCCAGCGGTCAATCTTATCGCTGTAGAGCGAATAACTGGTCAGCCAATTGATCGCCGGAAAGTGGCGCCTGTATGCCAGAGCTGAGTCCAAACTCCAGAAAACCTGCACAATTCTGAGCGTGGACTGCGCCACCGGGTCGGAGAGGTCGCCGCCGGGTGGCGAGACGGCGCCGATCGCAGTCAGGATGCCCAGGCGATCGTCACTGCCCTGACAGCGGACCATTCCGGCTCTTTCGTAAAAGTTGGCGAGCCTGGAACCCAGGTAGGCGGGATAACCTTCTTCGCCCGGCATTTCTTCCAGCCGGCCGGACATCTCGCGCAGAGCTTCAGCCCATCTCGAGGTGGAGTCCGCCATGATGGAAACCGAATATCCCATGTCGCGGAAATATTCGGCTATGGTGATGCCGGTATAGATGGAGGCTTCACGGGCGGCCACAGGCATATCCGAGGTATTGGCAATCAGGATGGTCCGCTTCATCAGGGGCTCGCCGGTCTTCGGATCATCGAGGCGCGGGAATTCATTGAGGACGTCTGTCATCTCATTGCCGCGCTCGCCGCAGCCGATATAGACTACGACATCAGCCTCGGCCCATTTGGCCAGCTGATGCTGGATTACGGTCTTGCCGCTGCCGAACGGCCCGGGTACAGCGGCTGTGCCGCCTTTGGCCACGGGGAAGAAAGTGTCTATAATGCGCTGACCCGTAATTAATGGTTCAAGCGGCGAAACTTTCTCTTTATAGGGACGGCCGATCCGCACAGGCCATTTTTGCATCAGGGACAGCTCATGCCTCACACCTTTGTCATCTTCCAGCAGTCCTATCGTATCGGCAACTGTATAGCGGCCGCTCTTGAGTTCAACAATCTTACCGCTCAAATTAGGGGGAACCATTATGCGGTGCGCCAGCAGCACGGTCTCCTGAACAATGCCCAGAACATCCCCGCCAATAACTGCGGCACCCGGTTCAAGCTCGGCTTCAAACTCCCATTCTTGTTCGCGATCCAGAGCGTAAGCGAAAGCGCCGCGCGTAATATTGCTGCCCTCGGTCTCGACCAACTTGTCCAGAGGACGCTGGATACCGTCAAAGATACCGCTGATCAGGCCGGGTCCCAGCTCAACCGAAAGAGGTGAGCCGCGCGAGACTACTTCCTCGCCCGGACCAAGTCCCGCCGTCTCCTCATAGACCTGTATGGAAGCTTCATCACCGTGCATTTCGATGATTTCGCCAATCAGTTTTTTAGCGGATACTTCGACTACATCATACATTTCGGCATCGCGCATCCCCTTGGCTATAACCAGAGGACCTGACACCTTAATGATTTTGCCTCGACTTCGATTATCCATCGGACCCTCCCAGATTTATCTAATATCGCCCAGCAAGTCGATGCCTGTAGCTTTGCGCACCGCTCTTCTGAGCTGCTCTTTGCCAATATTGGTTTTTTCTTTAGCTGACGGTATCAGGATAATAGCCGGAATTCTGTGTTGGCGCCGCTCCTCGATAAAGCTTCGTACAGAGGAATCTATTGCCAGAGGTTCCGTCAGGAATACGATAGCGTATTCCTCATCTACCATCAGTTGAAGTGCTTCCAGCACTTCGGCCGGCTTTATCACCGGCTTCACAGTCATGCCGAGGGCACGGTAGCCGATAATGCTGTCAAGATCGCCGATTACGCCAACTTTATGCATCTGCTACCTCCAGTCCGGATAGCTGCTCCGCCGCAGCGTCTTGACCCGCGCCTCGGGCAGGTGATTCCGCAATGCCGATAGAGCTATGCGGATATTCTTCATTTCCATCTCGCGGCCGAACAGATACGCCAGGGTAATTTCAGGACCGTTCAAGCTCATGCCGCCTTCATATATATGTTGCATCAGAAGCTCATCCCCCGCGCTGCTGTAGGCAGAAGAAACACCCGGTTGGCCGTATTCTTCCACAAAGCCGGCCAGACTTCTGTAATTGCCGCGGAGCAGATACCATTTCAGTTCTCCGCTCCCCATGTCCAGAGCCGTTTTCAACCAGTCGTGGCTGAGTTCTCCTGCCGGCAGTAGGCTGTCCGCGAACAGCTTGGCGCCCAGATTCCTGAGCCTCGACCGCAATAGCGTCTCCAGATTGATCAGATCGCGCTTTAATGACAGCCATTCTGTCAGCCAGGCGTTTTTAAGTTCCGAAGCCTGTTCCAAAGCTCTCTGATGTAAGCCTTTATCAATGGTCAGATCAATTCTGGCAGCATCATAGCTGGCGGTATAGGCTGCTTCCGCCTCCCGCGCCAGAACGGGGATCCATTCCGGCAAGCGGCGGAAATCGTTTTCCTGAACTGCCCGGCTCAAATGCTCCGGATCGACCTGCGCCGGCTTAAGCATCAGATAACTGAGCTCCGCAAATGTCCGGGGATTCTCGGCTGCCAGCTTTTCTTTCAGCAGGGTTTTCAAATTCTGACCATCAGTAAAAGATAGCAGCAAGTCGCGATAGCGCTCGTCAGGAGCAACCTCGGATAAAATTCGATCCAGTCTGATTTTTTCAGCCTCCAACGCCTGTTCGATTTCTCCCTGCTGGTAGCCATATTCCACCAGCACATGAGATAGGGCTTCTTCATCCGGAGCCAGGAACATACGGTCCTGACCCTCCCGCCCCATCAGACCCATCTCTAAAGCTCGGATGCGTCCGGTAGCATAGCGCCAGGGAGTGGATTTTTTGTAGTTTTTAGGCAATTTAGACATCTTCAATCTTTCTCAAGCAACTCTGCCGCCAGTTGAGCTAGCTCTGCTCTTGAGTTGCGAATAGCCAGATCATAAGTGAGATTATCCTCAATCCTACCTTGTCGGACCACAAGCCCGGCTCTAAAATTCCCGGCGGCCGAAGCTAAGGTGAATTTGTCGCCTAATTGTCCGAGCAAGGACGGACCCAGTTCCTGATCCACTTCCGGCAACATAATCTCGCCACCTGTCAGCTCTCTTGACTTGATCATCTGAAGATAGCGATCAACTTTCTCCTCGGCAGGATCAGATGCCAGTTTATCAAGAGCCGCCTCGATCAGATCCTCGACCTGAAGTTGCCGTTTCTGGAGATTGTCTTTTCTATGCTCCGAACGAACCAGACTTTCCCCGCGCGCCAGTATATTAGCAGCATCCTCCTTGGTCCGGGTACGGCTATTTTCCAGAATTTCGTCGGCGGTAGTTTCAGCGGCGGCAATCATACCCGTTGCTTTCTCTTCCGCTTCCGCTTCAATTCGGGCAGCGGTTGCTCGGGCATCGGCAATAATACGGGCAATAATCTTGTCAAGACCTTCCATAGGCTGATCCACTACTTGATATTGAGCACTGCGAGTACAGTAGCCAGTAAGGCGAGAATCGCATAAGTCTCAACCATGGCAGCCAGAATAATCCCCTTGGCCTGCTCATCTGGTCTTTGCGCGATCAGCGCGATGCCTGCTTCGGAAACCTTCCCCTGATATATGGCGGAGAAGTAGCCAACAAGAGTGATGGGCATCGCTGCCAGAAAATACAGGAGACCGGTCTGCCAGCTGATAGCATAATTACCGGCCATGAGGCCGGATGCGCTCATAATCATGAACCAGCTCAAAAGTCCGTAGATACCCTGTGTGCCGGGCAAGGCCTGCAAAATCAGCATCTTTCCGAATTTTTCGGGATCTTCAGTTAGGACACCGGCGGCAACTTCGCCTACACTACCTACGGCCTTGGCGGATCCTATGCCGGGTAGAGCCGCAGCCAAGCTTGCCCCCAATATAGTAAGTCCCGGTCCGATCAATTCTGCAAAACTCATAATTTCCTCCATCTATGTCTTTCTCAATCCGGTTTTCGCCGGATCTTTATTGAAATTATTTACAGCGTCTCGGCGCTGTTTATTATTTATTGTCTATCGCAATCCCAGGCGATAATTATCGCCCTCCGGCGGCTGCCGTTAAGCAGCCCCCTGCTGCCGTTCTTGTTCTGCTTCATTCCTAATGCTGTAATATTTGGTTTTGCGCCGCAACGGTTTAAAGAACTGCCCGCCGCCCCCGAAGAATTTACCGAACATCTCAACATATTGGAGACGGCTGGCATGGACATAGGCAGACAAGCCGGACAAGGCAAGGTTCAAAGTATGCCCCAACAAACCGACCACAACAAACATAATATAGCCGATCGGGGTAGGGCCGAGCAGGAAGCCCAATTTGTTCACAACAATGGCAATGACGCTGGTAGCCAACACCAAGGCCAGAATACGCGTGTAAGACAGAATGTCACCTAGAAAACCGGTCACATCGTATAGAGATACAATACCTTTGAAAAGGCGCACGATCGGGTTTTTGGCCTCTCGTCCGCCGAACAAGACCACAACGGCTGCACCGGCCAGTGCCAGATAAATGCCGATACTGCTGCTAATGTCTGAAGCGGCGCCCAGAGCTCCGGTAGTACCGCCGGCATAGAGCAACAGTCCGCCGACAATCATATACCAGGGCACAACATCCAATAAGCCGCCCAGCAGATCACCCTGCAGACGGGCATTCTTAATCTGCAGGCCCATGCCGAAGAACAGATGCACTACACCGAACAGCATGCTGAAAATCATCAGCTTCATAGCATCTTCCATCGGATCAAACCAGAGGGCAGGGAAATTAATGCGGCCCTCTGACACAACTGTCAGCATATCGCCAAAGAAACCGCCGAAGACAGCGCCCCAGACTACCGAAGAAATGCCACTGATAAAGAGCATCTTCGTCATCTCCTGCAACTCGCCTTTAACTTTAAATTTCCAGAGCAACAAGGCGCAAAGGCCGACCAAAGCAAGGCCATAGCCGACATCTGACAACATCATGCCGAACAAAAGCATATAGAACGGGGCCATCACAGGTGTGGGGTCAGCTTCTTCCGCATTGGGAGCGCCGAACATGGCCAAAATAATCTCAAAATTCCGGTTCAGAGGATTATTCTTCAATTTGATCGGATAATTTTCCGATTTTTGACCGGCTACGCAGGAAATCGCAACATCATGCTCAGCTTGAAGTGTTTTGATCAAGTCTGCCGTTTGTTCGTGCGGCACCCAACCTCTGAGCCAGAATGTAGAGGCGGATCCCGAGAGGTCAGCTGCTGCTGAATCTCTCTCCAGCAGAACACGATAATAGTCTTCCAGCAGCCAAAACGACGAGCGTTTTTCTGCCAGCTGAGACAATTGCTCAAAAATATGCTTCAATTCCGTTTCCGCATCATCGATTCGGCTCTGCAGGGCGGAAATAATCTTATTAGGCCTATCGGTGCGCAGCGCTGCCGGTACGGCATGGAAATCGGCAGCTTGAATCAGCAATCTGGAATGCGCGGCTTCTTCGCGCAACATAATAATCACAGCCAGAATTCCAGTCTCAACAGTGCGCAAGCGGATAATCTGAGTTTCAGGAGCATCTTCAGCCAGTTGTGTTTCCAGCTTTTCCAGCTCAATCGGATCGGAGAAAATGCCATAGCTGATCTCCGTTCTTTGCGTACCGGACACAGAGAGATCAAGGGCAAGATCCTGCCAGCAGGAAATCTGATTATAGCTCTCCTGCAAAGAGATAAGATCCTGTTTGCGGCCGGCTTCCGCGGAGACAAGCTTCTCCCACTGCTCCAGTTCTTCCAATGTCCCGGCCTCGGCCGCTGCCGAAACCATGAACTCGCTTTCGCTAATATCGACCTTGCTTTTGAATAGGCTGCCTTTCTGAAGCGGGAAACGCCTGTCCATCTGTAAAGTCGCCATCTCCAGGCGGCTCAGACACTGCTCCAACTCCATCCTGTCAGCAGTAGAAACCGACTCGGTCTCGTCCTCGCGGGATATAATCTCCAGCACACCAGTGCGCATCAAGGTATCCAGGACGGCATTGCGGTCAGAAGCCAGGCCTACGACCGTTATTTTGTCCATCTCAACGATTGCCAATAAGATTCACGATCCTTTCTGACAATTCAGCAATAGCTTCGGCTTTCAACGCCGCAGGCAGATCAGCCCGGGCAGACCGGCGATCCTCTTCCAGCTGTTCCAACATAGATTTATACGCAGCCTCAGCTTGAGACAGCTCTTCCTGCCGCTCAGATCCGGCCTGTGCGCCGGCAGCGGCAATGATCTCATCCGCTCTGCGCAAGGCCTCACTGTTGATCTCAGAGGCTTTATGCTCAGCATCAGCAATAATAGTTTCCGCCTCCGCCTCGGCTTGTTTAATTGCTTCTAAAAACTGTTCTGAGGCCACTTTGCTTCCTCCATTTCTACCGGGTCAAAAGCTGTCAGATCTAGTCTGTCGTTCCCTGACACAAAATCAATTCTGAATAAACGATATTCTAACATACAACTGAGAGTTTGTGATTCATATATAAGTTAATTTGAGTCAATATAAGATAATATGAATCAATAAACAACTAATCCCGCCCAATCCGCAGCAAATATGGTCGTCAAGCGCAAATTAACAGCCGTAAAACCCCAGGCCGGAAGATAAATTGAGATATAACCAGACTAAATCCAGAGACTTTTGTCCGTCATCAGCCAATCGTGAACAATTATCGGCACCGATTTGGTTTCAGGAGTGAAGACCCAGGTGCCGGACTTATTAGCCTGGCGGAAATTCTTGCCATAGCTTGCATAAAGGCCGGTCTGTCCGCTGCGGGGAAAGCTTAGTTCATCCTCCGGGATCTTCTGCCCGGCCGCGGGCGTAAACCGAAGCCTGGTCTGATCAAGCGAAATCGTGCCCGCAACAGCGGGCTCGGCTGATTGGCCTTCACGCCTGGTAACATAGGCAGCAAAAGTCAGAACCGTATCCGGCTTAGTCGCAAATAAGGTTGCCAATTGTTCTTGCTGCCACTGATGCCAGCTGCCGGGCCGATCGAAAAACGGCGCTCCGGCCGCCTCGCCGGGAATGAAGAAACCGTCCAGCCCAAGCCGCAGCTCCCAGCCGCAATGACGACAAACCAGAGTCCGTCCCGTGCTCTCTATCGCTTGCATTTGGAGGCAAGCAGGGCAATGGTGCAGAATACTTTCCAGACCATCTGCCGGTCTGCGAGTCAGATATTTCCCTGGTTTTTTGCGCGACAGTTGAAAATCATAGTCGGAGACATTAAGCGCTGCTTTGACTTTAAGGTGGATTTCCTCAGCAGTCATTTGCTTGACTTCCTCAGCTGTCAGGATAATATCGCTACTGACAGTTATCTTGCCCGGTCTGACAAAGGTCGTCGACCAACGCGGCCAAGCCAGATAAGCGCCCCGGAATATCACTGCGCCGACTGCGACACCGGCTCTTTTAACCAGACGGGAGAACTGCGGATCCAGATAGTTGGGATCACCATTGACCGAGCGCTGACCCTCAGGGAAAATCATAATCTTCCTGCCCTTTTGCAGCGCCCTGATCAGAAGCATCACAGTCCTGACGTCAGGTTGAAACTGCTTCTTGGGAATGACTCTCAGATACTCGAGAAATTTTTCCGTCTTTTTGTTATAGATGAAGTCTCCGCTTACGAAGTGCATACGCTTCCAACCGGCGCCGACAATCGCTAAGGGAGCATCCAGATAACTGCCATGATTTCCGATTATAATCATAGCTCCCTGATGACGCCTAAAATTGCGGCTTCTGCAATAACTGGCTCTGAACAGGATTTTGGATACAAGCCAGCAAACTATATAAGCTGCGCCATAGACCAGAGCATTGGGCGCCTTGGACACATCTTTCCGAGTCTTATTATCGACTGTCATGGTTTTGGATGTTTTGCTGACGCCGTTAGAATCGGTTTTTTTAGTCTCATTATCCGCTGGCATGCCTATATCCTCCACATGGTTCAAGTCTAATTTCGCAATCTTGTCACAATTTATACCACAATTAAGGGTAATATAATCTCTGGACAGAAGAAAGGGACCTTATGGCAAGATATTGTTTCTATTGCGGCAAGGAATTGGCCGACGAAGAAAAATGCCGCTGTCGCGAGCAAGCTTACTACGCCCATATAGCTACCGACTCCGGGCAGTCCGAAAGCCGGTCTGAAAGCCGCAGCTCAGGATCAAATCGGCAAAGCAGCTATCAAGGCAGCCATGCGCAGCAGAGTAGCTCCTCCGATAGTTCCCGGCAGAAAGGTTATTACTCGTCAGGCTCCGGTCAGAGTGGCGCCGGCGGTTACAGTCAACGAGATTCATACGGCTATAGCCGTCAAGACAGCAGCAATAGTCGCAGACACTCCGGCTTTAGCAGCCTGTTCAGCCGTCTGCATAGGAGAAGAGCCTGGCCCAGCGGCGGCGCTGCCGCTTCTTCTGTGCCCGGCGCTGTTTTCGGTATCACCGGCTGGATTACCGCCCCGGCAGACAAGATTAGAACCGAAGCTCTTAACCCCAAGCGCAATCGGATCGCACCCGTGCCACTAGCTCTGAATCTGATCTTTCTTATGCTTTGGTTTGCTTTTTTCTATTACCGCATCGCCCATTCGCTATCCCTATTCAATTCAAGTATTGCCAGCCCTGAGATCAGCCGTCTTTTGCTTTACTCATTGCTGATCTCCCTCTTTCTCTGTCTGATGGAAGTATTCCTAATCTGGCTGCTGCTCAAATTGATGGCCAAGCTGACTGTCACTTATCTGGATGTTTTGCGTCGCAGCCGTTCCGCCTTCATCTATCTGCTACTCTTCGTCCTTCTGGCTCTAGGCAGCGTCTCTACCATACCCATGACCAGCCTGGCCGTGGTCATCTCCGGCTTTTTCTTTGCCATCTATGTCCACATCCGCACCCTGGTCTATACCTACAAATTGAGCGGCAATATGCAGCTGCGCCTGATGGTCTTCACTATGATCCTGTTCGCTGCCCTCTTTGCTTTGGTCGAGCGTCTGATCCCCATCCTGATCAGGGTCGCCGTCGTGACCCCAAACAATTCCATCGTGTAGTCAGTATATTCAAGCACAATACGCGCCCTATCCCATAACACAGAAAATGGGGAGCGCCTCATCTTGAGACGGCCCCCATTATCGCTTGCTATTTATAATAACAGTCGGCTTTGATTTAATCTCTTTGCATCGATACTCTCTTCTTGTTAATGAAGAAGATTAATCCGCCTGCGGATAAGAGTATTAGCGCTAGCCATTGATAATGTCCGCTACTCTCTCCTGTTTTCGGGTAGGTCTCCTTATTCTTGGAGGTCAGAGGGTTTATCCGCTTCTCCGAACCGGGTTTTTCCTGCCCGCATACACTACAGACCTCAATTGACTTCCCGGCTTTCGTATCGGTGGGTTTTACTTTGACCTTCCTCTCCCACTGGTGTTCCAAAGCAGCTATCGTTTCCTCCGAGCCAGGTTTTTCCTGCCCGCATATGCTACAGACCTCAATTGACGTCCCGGATTTCGTACAGGTGGGCGCGTCTTTGACCTTTCTCTCCCATTCGTGTTCCCCGTTAGGACTATCCGGACAGTTCTTCGGTGTCGGCGACGGTGTCGGCGGCGAAGCGCTGTAAGGCTCCAGGCTTTCGATATTCTTGTCTTTGTCGAGCTTCACTTTGTAGAGATTTGACCAGGCGGAGTATACGTTCACTGAACCGGAATCGCCGTACTTTACCCCAATGTATACTGTCTTATTTGTCATGTCACGAGGATGTGAGCTGTCCGCAAAGTCTATACCCATGGTATTCATCGGACTGGAAACCTGCCCGCATAATGAGGTATCCGTCATATCCGCGGTAAACGATACCTCCCATTCTGAATACCAGCCCGAGGGCGGCAGAGGAGTCCAACTCAGGGCCATGGTGCTCTGCCCTATGGTGCCCGAAACAGTGAGATGCGGTGGAGTCGGCGTCGACTCCGCAAGCACTTCGCCCGCCATGCCCGGCAGGGGTACTAATACCGACAATACAAGCACAAGCAACCAGGCAAGCATTCTTTTCTTTTTCATCATCATCTAAATCTCCTTGTCCTTTGTTCATTCCTTCAGCTAACAAGTGTTATTTTTGAAATAACTGTATCGTTATACTGTAGTGACGAGCAATCGCCCGTCTCTCAGAATTTGATTTCATCTTACGGTCATGGAACTGTTTAAACAATATACTGGTCGTATTCGGTCGTTTTTGGTCGTATTCGGTCATAAAGAGCCTTGACTTTATGCTGCCGGACACACCAAAAAAGTAAACAAAACTGTGGAAACGCTGCTATCAAAACTGCGGACGGTTGTGAAATACTTGGCTTACGGACGTGCCTTTGCGGGGAATACGGTATTAACCTAAACGATGTCATACAGGTGGTGTGCGGCGGACGATATGTGACAGTAAGAACAGCAAACAGCAAGCACATCATCAAATTTAGCTTGTGCCTAAGTCACAGCAATGCAGCGCAGTACCTCCGATAAAGCAACCTGATTACAGCCTGGCCTCCTCGGCAGCTCTGTATTTCCTGATTTTCAGCCACTGAATAATCACGGTAATGAGCAAAAGCAAAATCACAGAACCCAGCCCGATCACCCAAGCATAAGGGAAAGCGGTTTCTGCCTCCTCTTCAGATTTTTCGCTCAGAGTAAATTCCACTTTTTTCTGCACATCCAGTTTTACCGGCAACTCTTTTGTATAAGGCCTGCCTCTCTCGTCTTCATAATTGAGCAAAATAGTTCCGTCATAAGCTTTGACTTCCTGTTCGGGTTTGATATAAACGCTAAGGGTACCCTTGCTGCTCTGGCCGGGCCCGACAGCTCCCACCAATGAGCTGATACCCTCGGACAGACCGGGGATCTTCGTCCGGAGCAGAACATTGTTGATTGAGCCTTTGCCCAGATTCATAATATTCAACGAGAAATCCAATACTTCTCCCTGAATTATCCTATTCGTATATATCAGATCGTCATGCTCCAGGCGCAGCTCTTGCCCCAGCTCCAGATGGAAGGTCTGAGAGCCGTTGTACATATTCCCCTGAGGATCCTGATAGTCCCAGGAGAAATTCACCGCATGCAGACCCGGGACGGCAGTCTCCGAAATCTTGACCGGGAGCACCCATTCTTCTTCATTCCAGGCGGAAATGCCGGCAATATAATGTGAACTGCTGCCCAGCGGTATGACGGTATTATCTTCCGCCTGGCAAGTGATGGCGATATTCCTTGCTTTCAGTCCCGGCTGCATATTCTTCAGCCTAATGCGCAAAGTGACTTCGTCTCCGGGCAACAATTCTCCGCCACCCTCTTTTTCAACTTGAAAATCCTCGACCATAAGCCGGGGCGGAGCCTTGGTTTTCGCCTGGACATTTTTGCCGGGTGTCAGCAACAGAACCGGTAATAGCAGCAGGCCGGCAATAATTATAAATTCGCGGATATTCTGCACAATAGATCGCTTCATAATTCGGCCGACTTTCCGATATGCCCCCAACGAGACTATTAATAATAAGATGGAGATAAAAGCCAGGGGCACAAGCAGCGGCCAGAGTGAGAATTCAGCTTCATATTGCTGATGGAGATAAATGAGCACTGCGGTGCCAAAAATCAGTCCCAATATAGTACCTGTCAGGAAGAAACCCAGTATCTGATAGAAAAATGACTTCCAGACCATATTCCTGGGCGCGCCGACCGCGCGAATGGTTCCGATCGCCCGTTTGCTGCTTCTGATTCGAGCAGAAATATTATTGCTGATAATACTGCCGCAAATACTGGCCAAAACAACAAAGACGGCGGCAGCGGTAATCAAGGTCTGAACTAACTCTTTTCTGTATGCCTCTTTGCGCTGGCGCTGATTAAAAAGGTATGAACCATGGACACGCCAACTCAGCTGTTCCAGGACAGTTTCGATATAAGATGCCGTTTCCTGACTAAGGCGCGGTTGCATATCTACCAAAATCTCTTTATAGCTACTGTCAAAACCCAGATTAACCATGCCCTCAAGGGTAGTTATAGCCGCAAGGTTTCCTAAAATGCGGTGTTTCCCGATATCGGAATAGTCGCTGGAAAAGACCTCGGCGATCTCAACGCTTGTGGCCAGACTATCCACTTGGTCCGGTAATTTAACATCGGGCATAAAGGGGAATGCTTCATCTAATGCTTCATCAGTACATAACAAGCGCATTTCCAGAGAATCTCCTGCTCGGAAGTAATCATTCTCATAAATAGTTGTTTTACCTTGCTCCCGATCAGGATTAGTTGGATATGCCGCTATACCATAAGAGACACCGCCGCCATCACCATAATATGTCACTTCCATAAGCGGAACATTGACAACGACCGAACGGCCGGCATCGATTGCTGCCAGATCTACCTGGCTCACAGCTTTGTAATCAAGAATTTCCCGGAGCGCATCCGAGGGCACGGCCAATAAAGTGAAAGGTACGAATTCTGTCTCAAACTCATACTTTTCCTTGATCCGATAATATAGGTCAGCATCAATATGTCCGCCATAACCATCGGGCCCCGGACTTATAAAGCCCAAAGGTCCCCAACCGTCCATAATAAAATAAGGTGTGGCCTCTCTGATCTCAAGATTCAAATTAAGCTCTTTGACCCCCAGTACCTTGTCAACCCCAGGCAGTTTTCTGATCAGACCCAGATCATTTTCCGAAAAAGCCGGTCGCTGATAAGTACAGTTAATGAATGGGGCAGGATAAAAACTGTGCCGCAAGATATAATCATTTTTGTATTCCTCTCCTTGGTTCATTTTGATCTGAAGCAAACCTCCCGCATACATAGCAATCGCCAGGCACAGAGCCAGGAAAAGGCTGATCCCAGGCAAGCGCGCACTATAAAGCCTGGTATTCCTGGCTGCCAGCAGCCGGCCGGGAGAGAAATAACTCTTGCTGACCACTTTATGCCGCTTGAGCTTGCGCACCAGATCGATATTGCGTATCGCCTGCATCGGAGGGATCCGTGACACTTTGATCACCTGACCGATATTAGTCATAAATATCACAAGAAAACTAAAAGCTGCGATCCCCAGCAATAACAGAGGATGAAAAAACAAGTTAAAGTTTGCCGGCAGATATCTACCCGCAAACTTGAGCATAAGCACTGCCAATAATATGGCCGGCGGAATAGTCAGAGTAGTTATGAACAATGTCTCTTTCATATGAAGAGCAACGATCTGCCTTCTGGTTGCGCCTACCGCTCGCATCATAGCGATCTGCCTGCTCTTGCTGTCCAGAACAGAGCGCATACTATTGCGGGTACCAAAGACAGCTGCCAGGATAAAAGCGCAGGCTGAGATCACAATCAAATTAATTGGCATTACATGACCAAATCCCCAATACATATCCAATATAGACACACCCACACTCATTGTATACATCTCGCGCTCGGAGCTGATATTTAGCCCTGTAAGACCAAACTTTTGTCTGATAGATTCGCTGGGCCATCCTTTTATTTCCGACAGAAACGATTTGTCGAGGCTGGAATAGATCACAAAAGCCGGGACTGTACCGGCTGCCAATGGTTCTGCCGCAGCTACATAAGCCAAAGGGATGCGCCCATACCCAATCTCGCCGGGATGTGTCAGACTATTCATGATGGATGCGTTTTTGTCTTTGACAATGCCTACAACCGCATAGGTTTTTTCTACAGGTTCCTGCGATGAAAACTTGTCCGTTCCGGTTAGAAAATACATAGGAACAATTATCTCGTCCCCTAACCCGGGACTTTTGCCAAGTGCACGCAAGGCCTCAACCTCTAAAGCGATTTCCCCCGCCGTTTCCGGCATGCGTCCGCTAAATAACTCAAGTTGCAGATACTCCTTTGCTCTGGCGTCGAGGCTGGCTACTGCATATGGACCATTATAGAAGCCAGACACATGCTCATCCGGCTGAACATAGCCGATAACTCTGGCCACTCCATAGTCAGTAACTATGCCGTCTCGGACAAATTCTTGAACTTCAGACTCCGCGGTATCAACAAAAATGAAATCCGCCTTGCTGAATATGGAATAGAAATATTCTTTAGCCGAACTGTAAATGCTGCCTGCAAGTAAAGCCAGAGCTGCAATAAAAGTCACGGTCAGGATAATGCCTATAATCAGTGACAGATATTGGCTCTTACGGGTTTTGAGATTATTCTTCAGTATTTGGGAGATCTTCAAGTTGTAGTTGGGGTTCTTCTTCATCAGTATCACCCCCCGACGGCTTCTTTGCTATCTCGCTGGATTCTGCCGTCCTCAAGTTGAATGATACGTTCCGCCTGCTCGGCGATATTGAGATCGTGAGTGACCAAAATCAGAGTTACGCCTAATTCGGTACTGGCATATTTCAATAAAGACAACACCTCACGACCGCTATGAGCATCCAAATTTCCGGTAGGTTCATCGGCGAAGACAATCGCCGGTTTATTTATCAGCGCCCTGGCGATAGCTACTCTCTGTTGTTCGCCGCCGGAGAGAGCGCTGGGCAGATGGCTCAGGCGGTCTTCCAGGCCCAGAACATCAATAATCTTTTTCAGATAGTCATCCTCCGGCTTCTGCTTGTCCAGCATGACAGGCAGGAGCATATTTTCCAACGCCGTCAGCTCCTGTACCAGATTATAAGCCTGAAAGACAAAGCCGAATCTGCGCCGCCGCAACACTGACAATTGGTCATCGGAGTAGTTGAATAAATCTTCCTGCTGATAAAATACCTGGCCCGAAGTCGGATATTCCAGGCCGCCCAGCATATGGATGAGTGTCGATTTTCCGGAGCCCGAAGCGCCGGTAATCGCGCAAAATTCCCCTCGCTCAAAGGCTGTTGAGATATTATCGATAGCCAGAACTTTAGTCTCTCCGGTTTGATACTCTTTTGTCAAAGTCTCACAACGCAAAATGGACATATAGCAATACCCCCTGCCGCATATATGTCCACTCTAATAGACCCAACTTACATATGAATGTAAATAGTCTTACATTTTCGCAAGATAAGCAGCGCAAGCCACATGGGACGGCTAATATAAGCTGTGCCGACTTGTGCGCCGACCAGAAGCGGTGAGAATACAGCTAATACGATCTGTATCCTACATGAATCGGCAGATAGAGAGAAATTCTCAGTCCCTCTTTGGTATTTTCCGCAAAGATACTGCCATGATGGCTTTCCACAATCGCTTTGGTAATGGCCAGCCCCAGACCGCTCTTTTTTGTATCCGCTGTAGCATCCGAACGGCTGAAGCGGTCAAATAACTCAGACACATCAAAGGTATCGACGCCACCGCCATAATCTTCAAACACCAGATGCGCCAGCGACGTCGATTGACTGAGGCTGACCAGAATCTCCGATTTCTCCGCCTTTTGCTCACAGGAATTTTTGAGAATATTGTGGAAAGCCTCCTGCATCCAGAACGGATCCAGACGCAAACGCAAGTCTCCCTGAATGACCAGCCGATATTCCGGGTACATCGGCAGCAGTTCATGCCATTGCTCTTCAATCAGCTTCCTAACATCGACTTCAACATAATTGAGCTCATAAGCTCCGGCCCTGAGTTTTTCCAAACGCAGCAGCTGATAGACCAGCTTCTCCATACGCTCAATCAGCAGTATCATTTTACTGCTGTAGTCAGCAGCAGAAGCGCCATCGGTAGCGGCAGCGGCCAGATCAGAATACAGTCGCAAGGAAGCCAGCGGTGTCTTCAGCTGATGTGAAATATCGGCGATAAAATGATGGTTGCGCCGGCGCTCTTTCTGCAGGCGGCTTCTGCTGAGGATAATCTCCTCCTGCAGCCTGGCAATGCAATTGTGCAGTTTGGCGCCTTCGTCGTCATTTAATGAAAAATTGGTCTGTATCGGCTCCGCCAAAAACTGCTCAACATAGCTGGCCAGCTGTTCGTGCAGCCGGCACAATTTGCGGTGCCTGCAGCGCTCCCGCAGGAATAGAAACAAAAAAGTCGCCCCCAGGATCAGAGCTATGCCCAATGCCCATTCCATTCAGATACCCCGCCAGCGATAACCGATGCCGCGCACGGTCTCTATGGACTCGCGGCCGATCTTATCCCGGAGCCTGGAAATATGGACGGACAGGGTATTGTCATCGATAAACTGACCCTCATGATCCCAGATAGATGCCAGCAGCTGTTCGCGGGTCAGAATCTGGCCCCTGTTTTGCAGAAATTTCTCCAGCAGAGCGAATTCCGTCGGCGTCAACTGCACACATTTGCCGGCCACGGAATATTGCAAACGCGAATAAATTAAACCCTCCCGGGTTGCAACCTGATACATGCTCCCCGCCCTGCGGAGCAAGGCCTTGATACGGGACAGCAGCTCCAGCGCCCGAAAAGGCTTGCACAGATAGTCGTCGCCACCGGCATTCAGCCCCCGCACCAGCTCGTATTCCTCATCCCGGGCTGTCAGAAACAGCACCGGCAATTCATAGCCCTGCTCCCTGATCTCCTGGCAAAAGGCAAAGCCGTTCCCATCCGGCAGCCCGACATCAAGTATGACCAGATGAGGATCCCCCTCCGCCAAGCCAAGGCGCGCCTCACTGAGGCTGCCGGCCAGCAGAACCTCATAATCCTCTCTGGTCAGTAAATCCCGCAAGCCGTCCTGCAAAAAGACATCGTCTTCTACTATTAACAGTCTGGTCTTCCCGCTCATAGGTTTTGCCTTTATCTTGCCGTCGCCTTGCTTTTTCTATCTTTCACACTCTCAGCACCATTATAGCGGACAATCCGCCTCAATATATGTACAAGCTATCTGATGAACTGCACCAAGTAGAAAAATATTCACGTGTCCATCAATAAAAATATTATTATAAAAACCGCATTTCATGTCTATCGGACACTTGGCAAGTACATACGGCCGAATACAATTCTAAAATATGACCGAATATAAATGCAGAATATAACCGAATATAAATTGAAAAAGGGATGCATTAGAAGCGGAAGATGCAAAAGCCCCAGGTGTTTTAGTAGTTCTCTGCGGTGTATGCAACTTTGCCTACCAACGGAAAGATGGTATCTATGTTGTACCCATTACTGCACTGAGACCATAAGTCAATTGGTGTTTTCCCTTGACAGATAATGCCTTAAAAGTTATTATTATGATGTAAATGGAGGTGTAGTTTGTTCGAAGTAGTATTTTACAAGGATAAAAATGGCAAAGAACCTGTATTGGACTACCTTCGAAGTCTGAACGAAAGAAGTGATAAGGATAGTAGGGTCAAGCTGAACAAGATCAGGGATTATATTAAAGTGCTTCAACTCCATGGAACTAAGGCAGGTGAACCTTACATGAAACATCTTGAAGGAGAGATTTGGGAGTTAAGGCCGCTGAGGGATCGGATTTTATTTGCAGCATGGTCAAGAGGTCAATTTGTCTTATTGCATTGTTTTATGAAAAAGACACAAAAAACTCCAAAACGTGAAATTGAGCACGCTAAACGCTATTTACAAGACTTTGCAGAAAGGAGTCATGAGTATGAGTAACACGAAGATGAAGTTAACTCGCTGGGAGGACGTCGAACGCGAGATTTACACGGATGAAGAGATTCGCGAAGGTGACCTGAGGGTGGCCTTGATTAGTGAGTTGATTGAAGCCAGAAAAAATAAAGGAATTAGTCAAAAGAAACTCGAAGAACTAAGCGGAGTTAGCCAGCCGGTTATTGCACGCTTGGAAACGGGAAAGACAAGTCCTCAAATCGATACAGTATTAAAGATTCTGGCTCCTCTGGGGAAAACGCTAAAGGTTGTATCAATTGATCCTTAAGAAGATTTCATTGGTAGTTTCAACATTTGCTTATATAAACATCTTAATATTCTACAAAGCAGCAGGGCGTCCCATACACTTACATAAGTGTTTTGGGACACCCCCTTCTTTGTTTGTGACGAAGGCTGCTCCGGTTAGTCTTGAGCGCCTTCGTTTGATTCTGTTGGTTCCGCGGGCACGGTTACAGCAGCTCCAACTGCAGAGTCAGCAACGCCACGGGGATACGAAACCAACTTAGGAGTTTGCCTACGCTTCAGGCTCAGTTCCCGCCTCAGTCGCAGAGTCCGCGGCTTCATCTGGGACAGATCCCCCGGCTGCAGCATCTTCCGATTCGGTCACAGTCGCGTCCACTTCCTCCGCTTCCGCCTCCGGCTCCGCCCGCTGATTGAGGCGGCGGACGACAATCTTATCGTCTTCGACATCGACTTCGGCCACATCGCCGGATTGAACCACGCCATCCAGCAGAGCTTCGGAGAAATTATCCTCGACCACGGACTGGATCAGACGGCGCAGCGGCCTGGCTCCGTACTCGGGCTTATAGCCATTTGCAGCCAGCCACTTGCGGGCAGCCGGTGTAATCTCGGTGCGAATGCCCAAATCGGCGATTCTGGCGACCAGATTGGCCAGCATCAGATCCACAATCTTCTCCATGGCGTCTTGATCCAGCATATGGAAGAAGACGATACTGTCCACGCGGTTGATAAACTCCGGCTGGAAGGTCTTGCGCATTTCATCCAGCACCAGTTCCTTAGCTTCCTCGTAGGTCTTGCCGCCGTACACAGGCTCAGCTTGCTGCTCCGCCTCGTTTCCATCCTCCGCCGCCATGCCGAAGCCGATCCGGCGACCGGCCGAGGTCGTAAGCAGGCGGGCCCCGATATTCGAAGTCATGATCACGATCGTATTCCTGAAGTTGACGGTGCGCCCCTGACTGTCGGTCAGGCGCCCGTCCTCCAGAATCTGGAGCAGAGCATTGAAAACATCGGGATGCGCTTTCTCGATCTCGTCGAACAAAATCACCGAGTAGGGCTGGCGGCGGACTTTCTCCGTCAGCTGGCCGCCCTCTTCGTAACCGACATAGCCGGGCGGCGAGCCGATCAGCTTCGAGACATCGAATTTCTCCATATACTCGGACATGTCCAGCCTGATCATGGCATTCTCCGAGCCGAACATCACTTCCGCCAGCACCTTTGCCAGCTCCGTCTTGCCGACGCCGGTCGTACCGAGGAAGATAAAACTTCCCGTCGGACGATTCGGATCTTTCAGACCCAGACGCCCGCGCCTGATGGCTTTTGCCACTTCCGTGACAGCCTCCTGCTGGCCGATCACTCTCTTGCCCAGCTCGGCTTCGAGATTCCTGAGCTTCTCCTGCTCGGTCTCCGTCAGTCTGGTAACCGGAATCTTAGTCCAGCTGGACACGATACCGGCGATCAGATCACCGTGCAGCACCGGCCAGTCTTTGCGCTCTGAGGCAGCAGGCTTGGACTTGAGCGCCTCTAATTGCTCCTTCAGCTTATCCTCGCGCTCTTTCAGCTCGGCGGCTGCTTCAAAATTCTCAGCGTCGACGGCTTTCTGCTTCTCTTCCAGCACTTGCATCAGTTCGCTCTCGCTCTGCTTCAGCTGCGACAGATCGGGAGAATGGCTGAGTCTCAATTTGGCTGCGGCCTCGTCGATCAGATCGATCGCCTTATCCGGCAGGAAACGATCCTGGATATAACGGGTCGAAAGCTTTACCGCCTCTTCGATCGCCTCATCCGAGATTCTGACCTGGTGATGATCCTCATAATGAGGTCTCAGCCCCAAAAGAATCTGGACAGCATCTTCCTCACTGGGCTCTTCAACTATAATCGGCTGGAAACGTCTCTCCAACGCGGCATCTTTCTCAATATGTTTTCTGTATTCGTCAATGGTGGTCGCGCCGATCACCTGCATTTCGCCTCTGGCCAGCATCGGCTTGAGAATATTGGAAGCATCGATTGAGCCCTCCGAGGCTCCCGCGCCCACAATGGTATGGAGCTCGTCAATAAAGAGAATGATATCTCCCTCGGCAATCGCTTCGTCAATGCCTTTCTTCAGACGATCTTCGAACTCGCCCCGGTACTTGGCACCCGCCAGCATACCGGTCAGATCGAGCGACACCAGCCGCTTGCCCTGCAGCAGCGACGGTACATCACCACTGACTATCTTCTGCGCTATGCCCTCAGCGATCGCTGTCTTGCCCACTCCCGGCTCACCGATCAGAACCGGGTTATTCTTAGTCCGGCGGCAGAGAATCTGCTCAGCGCGAATAATCTCTTCATTGCGGCCGATAATGGGATCGAACTTGCCTTCCCGGGCCATCGCTGTCAGATCGCGGCTGAACTTGTCCAGCGTCGGCGTCTTGCTGCGTCCACCCTGGCCGGATACTGCGCCAGCCGTACCCGCACCGGCCATACCGCCGCCGGCTCCTGGCATAGCGCTGCCTGCCGCTTCGGCTTCGGACTCCGGCGACAGAGGCTCTTCGCGAGTCGCCAGAATCTGGCTCACCGCCTGATAGAGCTCGCGGCTGGAAATCCCGGCAGCCTGCATAATGCGCACAGCCACACTCTGCCCCTCGCGCAAAACCCCCAGCAGCAGATATTCCGGTTCGATCACATTGGATCTTCGGGCCTGAGCCTCCCGCGCCGCCAGATTGATCACCTGTTTTGTGCGCGGTGTCATCATATTGATCAGCATATTGCCGTCCAGATCCTCCGGCGTTTCCTGCTCCACCGGCTCGCGCTGCGCCAGACTGGTCAGATTATTATCCACCAGCTCCGAAGTCAGGCCCGCCTCATTCAATAGCGAAGCCGCCAGACCGCCTTCCTCGAGAATACCGGCCAGCAAATGCTCCGAGCCGATATAATCCAACTGGTAAGACTTGGCTTTCTGCCAGGCAAAACCCAGCACGGTTCCTGCTCTCCTTGAAAATCTTATCATCATCTATCTATTCCTACCCTTTCCTGACAATTTTTATAACGAAGGCGCTCCCCTCTCAGACCTCCACCCGGTCGGGCAACCGGCGCTTACCGATTGTCGTCCCTGATGCGGTCCGCAGGACTGCCATTATTATCATTAAGTCAAATACTGCCGTTATTTCGTCTGACGCTTTGCGCCCAGCAACTCATCCCGGATCAATCGCGCTCTGACCTGATCTCTCTCCGCGGCCGACAGCGGCTTGCCACTGAGTTGCTGCAGACTGGCCGGGCCGATATTGGCATCGAGACGGTTCAACGAAATCAGCGGTATATGCTCGATAATCCCCAAACCGATTCCCAATCTCAGCTCAGCCAAAAGACCGCAGGCCTCCTCACAGCTGATGCGCCTGGCATTCTCCAAAATGCCCTTGGCCCGCCAGACCTGATCTTCCAGACCGGCGCTATCCGCCCGTTGCAGCTGCTGTCTGGCTTCCTGTTCTTTCTGGATCAAATCTTTGACCAGATGATTGAGATCTTGCAAAATCTCACTCTCCGCCAGCCCCAGCGTCATCTGATTGGAGATCTGGACCCGGTAGCCTTCGACTTTGCTGCCTTCACCGCTGCTGCCGCGAACGGCGTAGCCGGCCTTGCCCAGAATATCTGTCAGATATCTGATCTGCTCCGTGCGGATCAATCCCGGCAAAAACAGCATGGCCGATGCTCTGAGACCGGTACCGGTATTGGTCGGACAGGCTGTCAGAAAACCGAATTGATCATCCCAGGCCAAAGGCAGTTTCTCCTCCAGCTTACAGGTCAGATCCGCCGCTAACCGATAGGCTTGCTCCAGATCAAGCCCGGCGCGCATGGCCTGAATGCGCAGATGATCTTCCTCCAGAATCATCATGCTGAGACTTTCGTCCTTGCTGATAATCAGCGTCTTGTTTAAGCCCGGCTCCAACATCCGCCTGGACAGCAAGTGCTTCTCAGCCAGCGCCAGACGCTGCATATCCTCCAGTTCCGCCAGCCTGACGATATTCCAGTCCGCCCGGGACCGGCTGGGATAGAGGCCAAGAAAGCAATCCTCGATCCGCTTCTCTACTTCCGCCGCCTGTTCCGGGTTCAGCCGGTTGGGGAAGGGCAGCTCCTGCAGATTGCGGGCGATTCTGACGCGGCTGGACAATACAATATTTTCCTGAGGTCCCGCTTCAATATACCAAGCCATAATTATCTCCTAAACAACTAATCCGCCTGCGGCTGCTCCGCCGCCGGCTCCTGTCCGTCTTGCCCCGGTACCGGCGGTGACTCTGCGTCCTTAGCCTTATTCTCCGTAGCTTTGATCTGATCGCGCAGATCGGCAGCCAGTGTATAATCTTCGTCCTGAATCGCCTCTGCCAGCTGCGAGCGCAGTATGCTCAGCCGATCCGCCGATTCCGGCTCCGCAGCGGATGGTGTCCCGGCACAGCGCGCCGAGCGACCCGGCGGCGCCTTCGTCACGGCTGGGGACTGATCAGCTTGTCCCGGCAAATGGCCGACATGCCTGGTGTCCCTCTGGACACGTTTCAGCACCTGCTCCAACCAGGGGCGGAAAGTCTCGTAGCAGTGGCCGCAGCCGAGCAGACCCGTAGTGCGGAAATCCTGATAACTCTGACCGCAATGGGAGCAATGCCTGACCGGTTCCGCCTGCCTGCCGGCTTCCGATCCGAATAGCGCTGTGCCGATCAGATTAGGGCCGGACCAGCCGTGACTGAAAAAGGAGTCAAACAGGGGCGGGAAGGCACCGCTGCCGGGCTGCATCTTGGCAGCGCAGGCCGGGCAGAGATTGAGATCAGTAGTCTCATTATTGCGCGTTAGGCGCATCTGTATATTTGCTTCATTGATATGACAATGGTCACAGAGCATAATTTTTCCTCCCTTAGATCAATGTGGCCAAAGCGGCCAGCATATTGCGCAAAATCCGGCAGCGCAGCTGATCGGCCAGCCGGCGGTCTATATCTGCGAAGACCTGATCCGCCATCGCCGCTCTGAAGATCTCAGCAATCTCCTCCTCCAGCAGACCGGAACGCCGTAGATTGGCAATGATCTGGTAGGCTTCCTGCTGCGAGAGATAGTCCGGCATCTCCTTGATCAGATGCCACAGAGCTTGCGCCGCTGTCGAGGTGCTGATCCGCTTGATTGTGATCGAACCGCCGCCGCCGCGCCTACTCTCCACGACATAGCCGTGGCTGTTGGAGAAACGGGTGGTCAGCACATAGCTGATCTGCGAAGGCACGACTCGGATTTCTTGCGCCAGCTTATTGCGGGAAATCTCGACAATGCCGTCATGTTGATCCAAAAGCTCGTCAATCATGCGTTCGATCCGGTCACTGATATTGGACATTTTCTCACCTGCACTTTTTCTTAGACTTAAAGCTTTGACTTTGACTTTCTTTGTCCTTCGATAGCTTAACAGGTTCTGCCGAGAGAGTCAAGCACCATTTTTAGAATTTTAAGGGGAATATTTATCTAAGCTGGCAAAGGCAAGAAACCGAGGGGGCACTGCGCATAATCCTCAGTTCCGTTCAGCCTGCTGCGAATCGTCTGTATCTATTCAGCCGTGAGTTTGCGGGTGGCGACAAGATTGATGCCGGTTCCGGCCACATTCGGCATAATTACTTCACCGACAGCGATCGGCGGACGGACTACGATTTCTCTGATCGCCGCCATCACCGCCGGAATTTGCTCTTTGGGAACCGGTTCCTCGGTCTTGACCGGCAGACGGCGCAGTCTGCCGCTCTCCACACCAACAGTGCCAGTGACCGTGCGCAGCGGGCGCTGCAGTTCCTCTCTGCCATAATCGACCCCATTGGGGCATTGATTGCCTGTGACAAAATACGTTTCCGGATGAACCCTGAGCTGGCAGCCGCGCGGGCATAGTGTACAGATAACTTGAACTAATTCCATTGCCTTCACTTATCCTCAGAATTGGTATATTAATATATTAATTATACTACTTCCTGAACGACCTGGACGGTCACATCGCCGTCTATCCGGCGCACCAGAGCTTCCGGAATCCGCAGCTGCTCCATCTCGCCCGGCAGCATAAAATCGCGCTTGAAGCTGGCTATCACCCGATCACCCACGTTCAACTGAATCTTGTAGTCGCCATCAAATATCCGATCAACCCGGAAATGACAGAGCAAAGTACCGGTTGAGCCGGTACGCAGCCGCTGGGGAACAATATAGGACAAGCCGCTGCCGGCATTAATCTCATAATATTCTTTGCTGTCGGGCGCAGCCGCGCCGACAGCATCTTGAGCGGAAGCATCCTGCTCAAATGCGGCAGCTTTCGCTCTCAAAACAAAATCCGCCGCGGCACTGCCGGCCCGCTCAGCCTCTTCTGTCACAAAATCGACCAGATCATGCACCTGCACCACATTGCCGCAGGCGAAAATACCGGGCACACTGGTTTCCATATCCGCAAATACCAGTGGCCCCTTAGTGCGCTCATCAAGCTGAACACCGGCGGACTTGCTCAGCTCATTTTCCGGGATCAATCCGACTGAAAGCAAGACCGTATCGGCCTCAAAAATCTGCTCCGTGCCCGGGATCGGCTGCCTGTTCTCGTCCACGGCCATTACTACCACCGCTTCCACCCGCTCCCGGCCGCGGATCTCAGTAATCGTACTGGAGAGCAGCAACGGAATCTCATAGTCCGCCAGACATTGCACAAGATTGCGCGTCAGCCCGCCCGAATAAGGCATGATCTCCACACAGGCCAGAACCTTCGCTCCTTCGAGCACCATCCGGCGCGCCATAATCAGACCGATATCGCCCGACCCCAGCACAACCACTCTTTTGCCGACCAGATAACCCTCCAGATTGACATAGCGCTGAGCCGTACCGGCAGTAAGAATACCCGCCGGCCTTGTACCGGCAATTCCGATCGGCCCGCGGGTGCGCTCCCGGCAGCCCATAGCCAAAACAATGCTCCGGCCCGCAACCCGCCGCCAACCATGATCACGGCTGATCATTTGCACTGTGCGATCCGCGCCGATATCCAGCACCATAGTATCAAGAGCCAGCTCGATATCCCGGCCGGCCAATTGCTCAATAAAGCGTTGGGCGTACTCGGGTCCTGTCAATTCCTCCCGGAAAAAATGCAAACCAAAGCCATTGTGAACACATTGGTTGAGGATACCGCCCAACTCCGTATCCCTTTCTACCAGCAAAATGCGCGACAGTCCTCGCCGCCTGGCCGCCAGCGCCGCCGCCAGACCGGCCGGACCTCCGCCTACTACCACAAGATCATATTCCGCCTCATCAAGTAACCGGCCGGATTCAATCCGAGCTGTCTTTGACGAAGGCGTCATGCAATCCATTCTGTTACTGTGATCATTGCCTTTCGCATCAAGTCCGCTTTCCGTTCCCACAGTGCCCTCTGCCGACACTGCTGCAGTCAGCTCCGGTTCCGGAGTGCCGGCCATCCTGTCCGACAAAATCTTGCTGTTTGGGCGGTCCAGGATCACCTCTGTGGCCGGAATACCTAACTCACGGCTGATGATTTCCAGTACCCTGGGACCGCAAAAGCCGCTCTGACAGCGACCCAGACCGGCCTCGGTGCGCCGTTTGACACCATCTAAAGAAAGTGCCGGAACAGGACTATGCAAAGCCGCCACAATTTCACCCTCGCTGACCGTCTCGCAGCGGCAGATAATTCGCCCGTACAGAGGCTCTCCGGCAATCAGCTCTTGCCGTTCCGAAGGCGTAAGCTCAGTCAGGCGGTTCCGTTTACGGACCGGTTGCCAGTCGCGGCGCTCAAAATCTTCCCGCAATGTCTCTTGCAATAGTTCAACCACCATCGTTGCGATCGCCGGAGCTGATGACAACCCGGGAGAGCGGATACCGGCGGCATCAATCCAGCCGGGTTTGACCTCACCGATAATGAAGTCCTCTACCGTGCTATTCGCTCTGATACCTGCGAAGCTGCGGATATTGTCCCCGAACCGCAGACCGGGAAGAGACCGCCTGGCACCGGCTTGCACCTCAGCCAGCGCCTCTCTGCTCGTTCCTGTATCCGAGCGGGAATCCTGATAATGAGAATTGGGACCCACCAGAATATTGCCAGTGACCATCTGGGAAACAACAATACCTTTGCCTCTATGATCCGGACACTGAAAAATAATTCTCTCTACTTTGCCCGATGTGTCGCGGTCAAGCAGAAAATACTCGCCCCGGCAAGGCCTGATCTTAAAACTCTCGGCAGCAATCAGATTGTGCACCAGATCAGCATAGACACCGGCGGCATTGACCACCGCCCGCACCCTGATTTCCCGGTTCTGCCCGGCACAGTCAGGGAAAAATTCCGCCGTCGGGCGCAACTGCAAAGCAAATCCGCCTCCGGGCAGGCTCTCAGCCGCATGCAATTCAGTGCTGCGCAATAGTTCACAGCCGCCTTTGACCGCAGTCTCCGCCAAAGCCAGACAGAGCTGCCAGGGGACAATTACTCCTGCCGACGGCGCCCAGAGCGAACCGCAGATCTCAGGCGCCAGTTGCGGTTCCAGCTTTAAAGTCTGATCCCTGTCCAACAATCGCAGACCCGGTACCCCGTTATCCCGGCCCCGTTGATAAAGATCATGCAATATCTCCCGGTCACTTTCATCAAAGCCGATAACCAAAGAACCGCAATTCTTATAAGGTACGTCCAATCTGGAGCACAGCTCGGGAATACGGGCGGCGCCGGCGACATTGAGCTTGGCCATCAGTGTGTGGGGCAAAGGATCATAGCCGGCATGAATAATGGCGGAATTGGCCCTGCTCGTGCCCATAGACACATCATTCTCGCGTTCGATCAGAACAGTTCTCAGCTGAAAAAAAGACAATTCATACGCCACCGCGGTACCCACCACGCCGGCGCCGATAATGGCAATATCGTAGTCGTATCCGGTCTTGCGAGCCGAGTCACAAATCAGCATTGCTTGTATTGCGCCTAATTAAAAAGAAAATCACTGATCTGCTTGACAGTCGGTCCTACGGAATATGACCACATCTCGTGTCCGTTTTTATTATAGTATTTGCGTCTATTGGACAAACTGGGCGCCAATAATTCGTTGCGCCCGTAGCTGAGATAGGTACCCGCTTTAGACAAAATACGGGTTATCTCGCCATGGCTGATATTGGTGCCGACATTGGGCAAAATGGCATTGACGAACGCATTGATCGTAGAAGCGCTGCTGCCGCGCAGCTTGTTCAACACCGCGTTGATAACCCGGCGTTGGCGGGCTGCGCGTTGGCTATCCGAGTCTATACGGCGGATTCGGGCATAAGACAGTGCTTGCGATCCGTTGAGATTATACCTGCCTGCCCCGGGCAAACCGACAATTTTGGCCTCGGCATCAGTCAGGCTGATATTAACGCCGCCCAAAGTATTAATACATTTCATAAAAGCTCTGAAGTTAAAAACGACATAGCCGTCAATTTTGAAACGGAAATTATGCTCAATTGTTTTTTTGAGCAGATTCGGCCCGCCGTAGGCATAGGAATGATTAAGATTGTCTATGCCGCGGCCGGGAATATCGACTGCAGTACCTCTATAGAGAGATAGCAAGTTCACTTTCTTGGTATTGGTATTGAGGGAAACAACAATCATAGCGTCAGATCGACCGCGGAAATTATTGGCGGCGGTATCGACACCAATTACCAGATAATTTTTGACCCCGGCTTTGCTGCCAATCGGCTTGCCGGAAACTTGCAGTTGTTTTTCAGTGGCCTCAGCGTCGCCCTCGCCATCATCTGTGCCGTTGACAGGGTCTGTCTCTACCTCCTCAGCAGAGAAATCTTTGAGGAAAGCGTCCATCTCAGACTGCAGCGCAGCTTCTATTTCCTCTGCCGACGGATCCGGTTCACCGGTCTCTACGTCCAATTCATCCGGCGACCAGCTTGGATCGCCTTGGAATATCTCCTCCGGCTCTTTCATCAGATTTAGTCTGCTTTTGTAATAGATACCGGCGCCGGCGATCAGCACAATTAAAACACCCAGGATAATCGCTAAAGCACGCATTGACAGTCTGCGCGAATCTCCGAATGAAGATTTTTTACGCTGGGGATTCTTGTTGGGACGAGAGGCGGGGGCTTCGGCCTGTGCCTGCGTCAGCTGTGCAGATCTGATTTTATTGTTGCCATCATCGGCTGCCGATCGTTGCGGGAAATCTACTTTTTTCGCTTCAGGCCTGCTTTTCGCCGGTACAGGCTGTTGTTGATCATAATTAATCTTCATGCATATCTCCAGTATACAAGCTGGTCTTCAACCACAAAAACCAGAAGAATAGAAGCTAAAACTGCGGATTTTTTGCCGACTGATGAGAGCAGAGGGTATTCAATCTCCGGTGCTCAATCTCCGGTTTTATTGAAGGCTAATCCACATTATGTATTATTAGCAAGTCCTTTTCAACTGATTTGTCAATTCCGGAGATAACAATTATGTGTCAAATAGCGTAAATTTTTCGTTAAAGAAAGAGTTAGCTCATCCTAAGATGTTATCTTTTAAAACACTGCTGCTGACATTAGCTGCCAAATAATTTATAACCACTTCAGCAGCCGATTTAAGTACCAGATATAAAAAGGCCGGCTCGTCCGGAGCCGGCTTTTTTCCCAATCAAACTTAAAGAATGACGAAGGCGCTATCTGTTCGTTTGCTAATTCTGACCCAGCGGGCAATTGGCTCTCCTGTCGCTCTTATTGCTGCGTCCGGGTGTATTGGCTTTGTTTTGGGCATTTTTGCCACGATTGCCTCTTGCCGGAGCAGTGTCATCTGCAGAAGCTTGATTTCTGTTGCGACCGGGGACTCCATCAGCAGGTGGATTGCCATCATAGGGACAGTTCGCGGAATCACAGTTATCGCCACTTTGATCTCTTAGGCGGCGACGGCTACCTTGCTGATCTTGCTCCCCATCTCTCAGGCGCAGATTGCCGGTAATTTGTTCATCACTCAAGCCTCGCCCGCGCAGCTCTTTCTTGAACTCTTCCTTATTGCCGAAGCGGGGAGGGATCTTGCTGTTGTCTGATCCAACGGCGCGTCCCCGTCGTTGCTTGGCCGATCCGGCCTTCACGGCTGTTTCTGATATTTCGGCAGCTGCCGACTTGGTATCTTCCTGAGCCGATATGCCCGTGGAGGGGAAAATCAAAACCAAAGTCAGTATTAGAACTACCATCGCGGATATTATTATTTTGCAAAGATGCTTTTTCATTTTGAACTCCTTTCCTGGTTTATGGCTTACCGCCATCTGATCTGACTTCAGGATATAAGAGCTGCATGTCCTTTAAAGGGAATTAATATGTTTTTCAGGTGTTTTTTAGAAGAGATTTCGGTATCAGCAACTTGAACACCGAACCCCGGCCGGGCCGGGAATCAACTTCCATAGCCATACCATGGCGTTTGGCAATACTCGCGGCAATCGTCAAGCCCAGACCAATATCCTGATTTTGCTTTTTTGCAGTATAAAAGCGATCAAAAATATTTTGTCTGACTTCTTCTGACATGCCCTCGCCGTAATCAGTGACAGACAAGACAGCATCCGCTGTCGGAGATTTGGCTAATACAATCTCAATCTTGCTCCCGGACGGAGAATATTTTAGTGCATTGTCGAGTAATATCAGGCATAATTGACGGATTCTGCCATAGTCGGCCTCCACAACCAGATCATGATCCAACTCGGAAACCAGTTCAACCGCTTTTTCCGCTGCCAAATGACGGATACTCCTCAGCGCATCAGCCACAATATCGCTCAATCTGACCGTACTGAGATCCAGTGAGAATTCCTTGTGATCCAATCGAGACAGCTCCAGCAGGTCATTGACCAGGCGATCCAGCGCTTTGATATCGTTCTTAATATTATCGATATAGTCCGGAATTTCTTCCGGTCTGACGATCCCGTCAGACAAGGCTTCGATGGAACCTCGGATCACAGCTACCGGTGTTCTCAATTCATGAGATATTTCCGAGATAAAGCTCCTGCGCAGATTATCCTCCTGCTCTCTTTCTTCCCGAGCAGTCTGCAGCCTGCAGGCAAGAATGTCGATCTCCCGCGCCAGTTCGCCCAGCTCGTCCGGTCTGTTGTAACCGGTTCTGGCGCTGTAATCATCAAGCGCCAGGCGCGCGGTGGTATCCTGAATCCGCTTGATCGGCACAATAAAGCGCCTGGATAAAATCAACGCCATCAGCAAAACCAAGGAAATGGCGATCAAAGAAGCCGCAGAAAAACCCAGCAAAGATGAACGATAAAGTATAGGAATTTCATTGAGGGGCACATGCAGCAGCAAAGCTTTCTGAATAGTATTCTCAGTTTCGATGATCGGAAAACCCAAAGTCAGGGCGGGAATGCCCAGGAAATCGGAAAAATCGGTAGACACAGTTTCCTGTCCCTGCAGGTTCAGATCCAAATTGCTGACCGCGTCCGCCGGCAGTTCGGTAAAAGAGTAGGCTTTATCCTCACCCAGCGAGAGAATGCCACTGTCCCGGTCCAGCACCCAGATATTGGCCTGGATGGCATCATTGAGCATTTTAAGATAGGAATTGCGGGACAGCTTGTACTTGCCGAGATTGTTGCGCCTCTGCCTGATATCGCTCTGGTTTTTGCCGACACCTTGTCCCTGGCCATGGCCTTGCGATTCCATCGGCATGCTCTGGGTCTCCCAGCTAGTCTTATGCTCCGACAGTGTAGCCGCAATCCGGCGGCCTCTGGCTTGCCATTCCTCTTGCAAGGTCTTAAGCAAATATTTGCGATAAAACAGAGTGTAGACCAGAGTCGACAGCAGGGCAAAAACCAGCAGCAAAAGTACAAAATAAAATACCCATTGTCGCTGTAATTTCCGGTTAATAAATCCTTTTAGCATAATGTCTGTCTGCCTAGTCCGCCTGATCTAAAAGCTCAAACTGATAGCCGCGGCCTCTGACCGTAGAGATATCCCAGCCGGGATGTCCGACATCAAGCTTGGCCCGCAGCCGTTTAATATGTGAGTCAACTGTCCTGGCATCGCCGTAGTAATCATACCCCCAGAGCTGATCCAACAGTATCTCGCGGGTATAAACCCGGGAGGGGTTGGAGGCCATAAGAAAGAGCAATTCCGCTTCTTTCACGGTCAGATTAATTTTCTGACCGTTGATAAAGGCCCGGTTTTGATCCGCTTCGATCACAAGATCAGAGATTTCCAGGCGTTTCTGTTCACCCTGGCCCTCGACCCGGCGCAAAATCGCTCTCACTCTGGCCATAACTTCCGCCGGGGAGAATGGCTTGACAATATAGTCATCAGCGCCGATATCGAGTCCCAGTATACGCTCGAAATCATCCCCGCGGGCAGTAACCATGATGATGGGCACGGAAGATTCCCTGCGGATGGTACGGCAGACTTCAAAGCCGTCCATTTTCGGCATCATGACATCAAGCAATATTAAGTCAATCTCCCGATCGGCAAAAATCTTAAGTGCCATCTCGCCATCTGAGGCGATATGAGGTATATAGCCTTCATGGCGGACATAGTCAGCCAGTATGCGCGTAATTTCCTGATTGTCGTCCGCGATCAGGATGTTCTTCTTCATCGTTAGGAGCCTCCTGTATAAGCTGCCGGGAAACAAATCCCGGCCATAACATCAAATCTAAGACATTATTAGCACAGCAATATGTCTTTTTCGTGTTTGGCGCGGGCGTCTTCGTTTCATGATCGGAAAGTAATAATGTATGCCATATTTAATATATCTCCTTTACTATATCTTTAAGGGCGGCAATGCCCTGTTCAATTTCCGCTTCAGTATTGAAATAAGAAAAAGAAAAGCGAACTATGCCCTGGTCAACCGTGGCGAAATGTTGGTGCAGCCTGGGAGCGCAGTGGCTGCCGGCTCTGGTAGCTATCCGGTACTGTTGCCAGAGTCTGGTTGCAATCTCCGTCGAGGAAACACCCTGTAGATTAAGAGCCACCAGGGGTAGTCTGTCAGCAACTCTCCCATCTCATTGCATTCAATAAAGCTCAGACGACAGTCTCTGAGATAGAGCGGACGCAAGACGGAATTGTGCTCCGCCACTGAGGTTATCACATGATCTTGGGCTTCAATCAGGGATTGGATAACGAGATTAAGACTTTCGGTGGCGGAAGCAGTGAATGCCACCCCCAGCGGATCGGACAGGCCGATCAGTTGCGCTATCAGCTCGCGGGTGCGGTAAATCGCCCGGTTCGCCAGCAGCATAGGCTCGTGAAACGACCTGCCCGCATTGCCAAAAGATTCGATACCGTATTTGACAGCTGCAGACACCTCGGGCGGCTTCAGCAGTGTAGTGGCGCTGTTATCAAAATAAATCATGCTCTGTCCTGTTTTTTGAGCCGGCCTGTTTGTCCGGCTGTCAAACACAGAATAACATAAACCAAATCCTTTTCGGCATCGCCTCCGATGCCCGGCCGCCTTTATCTTAGCCAACTGTTACAATCTGCTTGCTTTTTTGCCTTAATACTGATAAACTTGTTCCAGGTTTTTAGGGATGATTATATATAGTTATATTATGATTATTCCCTATATTTTATCGACAGGAGTATTCCCCTGTCATTATAATTTCATTGTGCATTGGGAAAATAATGCATATATGAGAGGAGGAAATTGCAAAATGAAAAGAAAATGGTTCCTATTGCTCGCCCTGATCCTGGCCTTCAGTGTCCTGGCTATGGGTTGCGCAAAGAAAGACGAACCGGCCAAAACCGAAGCTCCGGCAGCTGATAAAACTGAGGCTCCGGCTGGAGAAGAAACCGACGCTCCGGATGTTGAGGAGCCAGACGAGCCCGATGAGCCCGAAGAGCCCGCAGCCGAAGGTCGTGAACTCAAATTAGGTGTTCTGGTGCCTACAACTGGCCCTGAAGCCTATTACGGCAAAGACATGCTCAACTCTTATCAGATGGCTGTCGATGAGATCAATGAGGCCGGCGGCTTCATGGGTGGTTACACTTTTGTTCTGGCACAGGAAGATGATGCTTGCGACGCCGCTCAGGCAGCTACGGCAGCTTCTAAGATCCTGTCCGGCGACCCCGACTTTATCGTCGGCGGCTATTGCTCCGGAGCAACCATCCCGGCTTTGCAGCAGTTCTTTGATGCTGACAAGGTCATGCTGATCTCCGCTGCAAACTCGACCAATATCACCGACCTGAATCTGAACCAGAGCTTCATGATCAACAGCCCGGGCACTCACGGCGCTCAGACGCTGCTAGACCTGGCCAAGCATCTTGAGGTCACAAAGCTCGCCACGATCCACCAGGGCGATGACTATACCAAGAATCTCTCTGATATCGTTGAGCGCGAAGCACCCGGCCAAGGCTTTGAGGTTGTCACAGTACAGGTTATGGAGAAGCAAGCACCTGACGTATCAGCTATCGTCACAGCTATCCGCAACGCCGGTGCCGAACTGGTCTACTGGTGCGGTTACCACGCAGACGGCTCCAACGTCATCAAGCAGCTCCGTCAGGGCGGCTATGAAGGCTTTATCGTCTGCGGTGACGGCTCATCTTCCGTCGACCTGATCACCGGCAGCGGCCCGGCAGGAGAAGGTGTCTATGTCACCTCCCCGCCCTATGTCGAACTGGCCGAAGGCGGTGAAGAATATGTCGCCAAGTACGAGGCGAAATACGGTATGCCTCCAGGCGGATACTCCACACTCTGCTACGACACAATCTATCTGCTGAAAGCCGCAATCGAAGAAGCCGGCACAATTGAGTTCGAGGCAGTCCGCGATACTCTGCAGAATATCGAGTACAAGGGCATGTCCGGCTTGATCAAGTTCGCAGATAACCGTGAGCTGGCACAGTCCAACTTCATGATCGTACAGATCCAGGATGGCAAATTCGTTCGTATCGATCTGCCCTAATGGTAATTCTTAATGAATGGGCGCACTCGCGCCCATTCGCTTTTTTTTTATGCATATGATTAGGTGGTGATAATCGAATGTTATCTACAGGTGAGGTAATTATTCAGCAACTTATGAATGGTCTGATCA
>JGI24710J26742_10000574_pt1 | contig 33913 bp, 34 predicted proteins | sample BioPla2DNA2_FD_26742 | JGI IMG/M metagenome (IMG submission 26742)
GATAAATGATTTATTTGTTCATTATATGATACCTATACTCGCCTGGGTGGATTTTATTTTATTTCAACCAAAACCATCGTTCAAAAGGAAAGATCCAATTAAATGGCTAATAGCACCACTTATTTATTTTGTATTTATTTTGATTAAAGGAAGATATATGGATGGCGGAACCACTCTTGTAGGTTTAAAGAGGTATCCATATTACTTTTTGGACGCTGAAAAATATGGATATGCTTTCGTATTTAAGTATGCCATAGTTTTCTTGGTGGTCTGTGTAGTTATGGGGTATGCTATATGGTCACTTGATTTTATATTTGGGATGATTTATACTAAGTTGATATGCCCTTTGTGGAAAAAAATTTCATAAACAAAGTAAAGTTGAGGAAAGAACTTGATTACAATAAAAGAAAATGTCTTAGATAGGAAAACATATCTGGGGCTGAGAAATGCGGTCAATTGGAAGGTATTATCTGAGTCTCAAGCAGATAAGGCGTTGAAAAATAGTCTGATTACATTTACAGCATTTTTGGACAATAAGGCTGTAGGAATGAGTCGGGTAGTTGGAGACGGAGCGGTTATTTGCTACGTACAGGACTTGGTGATATTGCCAGAGTGTCAAAAACTAGGTGTAGGAAAGCAACTTATGGAGCGCGTAGTATCATATGTAGAGGGCATTAGAGAAGAAAATACTGAAATAATGCTTTGTTTGATGTGTAGCAAAGGAAGAGAAAAGTTCTATGAACGTTTTGGATTTATAGCTCGCCCTACAAGTGATTTGGGACCTGGAATGATTTTATATCTAAAAAAATAAGCAAAATTTGTAATATATAAAGGAGCAGGAAGATGACAACAAAGGTAAAAAATACTTACGATGCCAATAGTATAGCTGTTCTAGAAGGTCTTGAGGCAGTAAGAAAAAGACCGGGAATGTACATAGGAAGTGTATCTTACAAGGGTTTAAATCATTTGATTTATGAGATAGTGGATAATTCAGTGGATGAACATTTAGCTGGATATTGTAAAGAAATCACAGTTACTTTGGAAAAAAATGGAACTGTAACCATATCCGATGATGGTAGAGGTATTCCTATTGGAATAAATGAAAAGACAGGCTTGCCGGCTGTAGAAGTGATTTTTACTATGCTTCATGCAGGTGGTAAATTTGGTGATGGCGGATACAAAATATCTGGTGGTTTACATGGTGTTGGTGCAGCAGTAGTAAATGCATTATCAGAATGGCTAGAAGTTACAGTAAAAAAAGATGGAATTGTTTATAATCAAAGATATGAGCAAGGCAAAGTAATGTATCAACTTAAAGAGGTAGGTACTTGTAGGAAAAATGACTCAGGTACATCTGTTACATTTTTGCCTGATAAGGAAATATTTGAAAAAACTTATTTTAAAGCAGATGCAATTAAAAGCAGACTCCATGAGACTGCATATTTAAATCCTGATTTGACTATTAACTTTATTAATAAAAGATTTGATGAAGAAGAGACTTTAACATATCATGAAGAAGATGGTATTAAGGCGTATGTTAAAGATATAAACATGGACAAAGATGTAGTTCATGACGTTATCTATTATAAAAGAAGTACAGATGGAATTGAAATAGAAGTGGCTTTTCAATTTATTGATGAATTTCAAGAAAATATAATGGGATTTTGTAATAATATTTACACTCAAGAGGGTGGTACACATATTACAGGATTTAAAACAAAGTTTACCAATGTTATAAATCAGTATGCTAGAGAACTAGGTATTCTGAAGGATAAAGATGCAAACTACACTGGGCAGGATGTAAGAAATGGAATGACAGCAGTTGTAGCAGTTAAACATCCAGATCCTCGATTTGAGGGACAAACTAAGACGAAACTGGATAATCCAGATGCGGGTAGAGTGGCTGGGGAGGTTACAGGTGAAGAACTCCAGTTATTCTTTGATAAGAATCTAGAAACACTAAAGCAAGTTATTGCTTGTGCAGAGAAGTCAGCAAAGATTAGAAAAGCTGAAGAAAAAGCAAAGACTAATCTTTTGAGTAAACCTAAATTTTCTATTGACAGCAATGGTAAGTTAGCAAACTGCGAAAGCAGAAATCCCGAGGAATGTGAAGTGTTTATCGTAGAAGGAGATTCTGCGGGTGGGTCTGCAAAAACAGCTAGAGATAGAAGAACACAGGCAATCTTACCGATTAGAGGTAAGATTCTTAATGTTGAGAAGGCAACATTAGACAAGGTACTAGCAAATGCCGAGATTAAAACGATGATAAATGCCTTTAATTGTGGATTTTCAGAGGGATATGGAAATGACTTTGATATTTCTAAGTTAAGATACAATAAGATAATTATAATGACTGATGCCGATGTAGATGGAGCTCATATTGCTACATTGTTGTTGACATTCTTTTACAGATTTATGCCTGAACTCATAAATGAAGGCCATATATATTTGGCTATGCCTCCCCTTTATAAGGTTATACCGAAAAAAGGAGAGGGTGAGTACCTATATGATGATAAAGCATTAGAGAAATATAGAAAAACTCACGTTGGAACATCATTTACGTTACAAAGATATAAAGGTCTTGGTGAAATGGACGCTTCACAGTTATGGGAAACGACTCTTAATCCAGAGACTAGAATATTAAAGCTTGTTGAAATTGAAGATGCAAAAATGGCATCTGATGTTACAAGTATGTTAATGGGAAGTGAAGTTGCACCACGTAGACAATTTATTCATGAGCATGCACATGATGCAGAACTTGATGTATAAAGGAAGGAAACAAAATGGCAGAACAAATTATAAGAACAGAATATTCTGAAGTAATGCAAAAGTCATACATAGATTATGCAATGAGTGTAATCTGTGCAAGAGCCCTCCCGGACATTAGAGATGGTTTAAAGCCTGTTCAAAGGCGTGTACTATTTGCTATGGATGAATTAGGGTTAAATCACGATAAACCACATAGAAAGTCAGCTCGTATTGTTGGTGATACTATGGGTAAATTCCACCCTCATGGAGACAGTTCTATTTATGATGCCCTAGTAGTTCTTTCTCAGGACTTTAAAAAGGGAATGGCTCTTATTGATGGACATGGAAATTTTGGCTCAATAGAGGGCGATAGTGCTGCTGCTATGCGTTATACCGAGGCTAAGTTGAAGAAATATACTCAGGATGTATATCTTTCAGATTTAGATAAGGATGTGGTGGATTTTGCACCTAACTTTGATGAAACAGAAAAAGAACCAGTGGTTCTTCCAGTTAGAGTACCTAATATTCTTGTAAATGGAGCCGAGGGAATTGCTGTAGGTATGACAACTAGTATACCAACTCACAATCTAAGTGAAGTTGTGGATGCAGTAGTTGCTTATATGAAGAATAATGATATATCACCCCCAGAGTTGATGAGACTTATACCAGGACCGGATTTCCCAACAGGTGGATTAGTTGTAAACAAAAGTGAATTACTTAATATATATGAAACCGGTATGGGAAAAATAAAACTTCGTGGCAAAGTAGAATTTGAACCAGCAAAGAATAAACGCCAGAAGGATAAACTTGTAATTACTGAAATTCCATATACTATGATTGGTGCAGGAATAGGTAAGTTTATTTCAGATATTTGTGATTTGGCAGAGACAAAAAAGACTCAGGAAATTGTAGATATTTCCAATGAATCCTCTAAAGATGGCATTAGAATTGTTCTGGAATTAAAGAAAAATGCGGATGTTGAAAAAATAGAAAATATGCTCTATAAGAAAACAAAGTTAGAGGATACTTTTGGTGTGAATATGTTAGCTATCGTGGATGGAAGACCAGAAACGTTAGGAATAAAAGATATTATTAAACATAATGTAAACTTTCAATTTGAAGTTACAACCAGAAAATACAATACTCTTTTAGCAAAGGAGCTTGAGCAAAAGGAAGTTAAAGAAGGTTTAATAAAAGCTTGTAATATAATTGATCTAATAATTGAAATTTTACGTGGTTCAAACAGTCTTAAGGAAGCTAGAGAATGTTTAATCAGCGGAAAAACGGATAATATCAAGTTTAAAAATAAGGAATCTGAGTTATACGCTAGCCAGCTTAATTTTACAGAAAAACAAGCTCAGGCTATCTTAGATCTTAGACTTGCAAAATTAATAGGTCTTGAGATATTGGCTCTTGAAAAGGATTATGCTGATATTGTAGAAAGAATTGCTACCTATGAGGAAATTCTTGGTGATAAAAAAGTAATGGCGAAGGCTATTATTAAGGAATTGGAAAGAGTTAAAAAGGAATACGCTGTACCAAGAAGAACTGTTATAGAGGATGGAAAAGAAGCGGTATTTGAGGAAGTGAAATTTGTTGAGCAAGAAGTAGTTTTTGTTATGGATAGATTCTCCTATGCTAAAACCATTGATATGGCTTCATATGAAAGAAATAGGGAAACTATAGATAATGACAATAAATATGTGTTTACTTGCCTAAATACAGACAAACTTTGTGTATTTACAGATACAGGTAATTTTCATCAAATTAAAATTCAATCTATACCATTTGTTAAGTTTAGAGATAAAGGTACCCCGATTGATAATCTAGGTAATTATGATAGTAGTGGAGAGAGTATTGTGTATATATGCTCATATTCTTCTATTGTCGGTAAAAAATTATTACTTACAACAATGAATGGTATGATGAAGATAGTAGATGCATCAGAATACAATGTAAAAAAGAGAACTGTTGCTGGTACGAGATTATCTATTGGTGATAAACTTGTTAATGTAACAGTTACGAATGCAATAGACAAGACATCAATTCCTGCATCAGAGGAAACTTCGCCAGTATTACTTAGCGGTGGATATGACGATACAATAGAAATGGATAATGACTTTGGTATGGAAGCCTTTGGATTTGATATTACTGAGGATTTCAGTGATGGAATGATTCAGCAAACTTTTAATTTTGGAGAAACACTGGATAATGCAGAAGATGGTATTTTTTCTAATGAGCTTGTAGTATTGCAAACAGCAAATGGTGTATTCCTGAGGTTCCCTCTTAGAGAGATTCCTGAAAAGAAAAGGCGAGCCCTTGGTGTCCGAGGAATTAAACTTAAAGAATCTGATTATATAACCCATGTTTATGTGTTAGACGCAGGGGACAATGTAACTGTGGAATGTAAAGGCAAAGAAGTTGAACTTAGAAAAATAAAGACCACAAAGCGTGGTGGAAGTGGAACAAAGAAGGCTTAAGTTATGGACTTTAAAACTGCTAAGGATTATATAGAGAGTCTAGCACACTTTCAAAGTGTGCTAGGCCTTGATAATATTCAAAGATTACTAGAAAAATTAGGCAATCCAGAGAAAAATGTAAGAGTTATTCATGTGGCTGGAACCAATGGAAAAGGCTCTACAATTGCGTTTATTGAGAATATATTGCGAAACTGCGGACTAAATGTAGGAAAATATACATCTCCTGTAGTCTTTGAATACTTAGAGAAAATTAAAATTAATGGAGAGAATATTTCTCAGGAAGATTTTTCTTTTTTAGTAGAGAAAATAAAATATGCTATGGAGAAGCTCATGGAGGAGGATATTTATCCTACTATTTTTGAGACTGAAACAGCCATGGCATTTTTGTATTTTAGTGTGAAAAAATGTGATGTTGCGATTATAGAAACCGGTATGGGTGGTGATAGCGATGCAACAAATGTTATTGAAACACCTCTATTATCTGTAATTACGTCTGTAAGTATGGACCACATGACATATCTAGGAAGTACTATTGAGGAAATAGCTACACATAAGGCAGGAATTATCAAAGGGAATTGCCCTGTGGTAATATCAAATATGGATAATATGGCGCAGGTTATCTTTATATCAAGGGCTAAGTCACTGAATTCAGATTATAGAGTTGCCAGAGCATTAAAGAAAAATAAAAAAAATAATAGATATAGTTATGTATCTAGTAACAATAACTGCTATAATGATATTGAACTTGCTATGCAGGGCAGTTATCAAAGAAAAAATGCGGCCCTTGCTATAGAGGCAATAGAGATTCTTGTAGAAAAATATCCTAATATCATTAATAATGATGGTACTAGAGAGTCCAAAGATTTATGGAAAGATGACACAAGCAAATATAATAAATCTAATCTAGAGAATTATATTTGTGATGGTTTGCAAAAGGCAATACTTCCTGGAAGATTTGAAAAGATAAGCAATGAACCAGATATTTATATAGATGGTGCTCATAATGTAGATGCTGTAGTGGAACTTTCATCTACAATTGATACATATTTTAAAGGTAATACAGTCACATTTATAATAGGCGTTTTATCGGATAAAGATTATGAAGCAGAAATAGAAATAATTGGAAGTAAGGCAAAAAACATCGTAACAATCACACCGAACAATACGCGAGGACTAGATGGGGAGATTTTGCGAAAAAAATTATTAAAGGTGAATTGCAACGTTGTATATGCTGACACAATGGAAAAGGCAATAAATATAGCTTTATCCTATAGAAATGATGTAGTTTTAGCCTTTGGTTCCCTATCATATTTAAGGGAGTTAAGGGATACGCTGAGAGGTTAAAGTATGCAAATTGGAAATAGAGAATTTGATTTACAAAACAGAGCCTATATTATGGGTATTTTAAATGTTACACCTGATTCATTTTCAGATGGTGGAAAATGGAGTAACATAGATGTCGCACTTAATCATGTAGAAGATATGATAGAAAATGGTGCATCCATAATAGATATTGGTGGAGAATCAACGAAGCCAGGATATATTCCCATATCTGAGGATGAAGAGATAGAAAGAGTAACCGCATACATTAAAAAAATCAAGGAAAACTTTGATATACCAATATCAATTGACACATATAAGGCTGAAGTTGCAAGGGCAGCAATAGAAACAGGTGCCAATCTTATAAACGATATATGGGGATTTAAAGCAGATAAAAAAATGGCTCAGGTAGCTGCAAAAGAAAAAATTCCGTGTTGTATTATGCATAATAGAACAAATAATCAATTACCATATACGTCATTAATGCAGAATATATTAGATGATTTACAAGGAAGCATTGATATAGGTCTAAAGGCTGGTCTGGGGTTAGAAATGATGATTACGGACCCGGGAATTGGCTTTGCAAAAACATTAGAAGAAAATCTTTGTGTTATGAACGAAATTGAATTATTACATAGACTAGGATGCCCGATTTTACTTGGGACTTCTAGAAAGTCAATGATAGGACTCTCATTAGAACTTCCGGTTGAGGAGAGGCTAGAGGGAACATTGGCTACGACTACGATAGGTGTGATGAAAGGTTGTTCCATTATTCGAGTGCATGATGTAAAAGAAAATTATAGAGTATTAAGGATGACAGAGAAAATCCTCGGAAGAGGGTAAGTGAGGTGTCGAATGAAGAAAAAGATTATTATTGTATCAATTTTAATTGTTATTGCAGTTGTAATATTTGGTACATGGTTTTTTGGCCGTATGGAATATAATGACCAGCACGCAGTAGGAAATACAGCAGGAAATTTATACAATGGAGGACTCTTTTGCGAATCGGATGGAAAAGTATACTTTTCAAATCCCTATGATAAGGATTCATTGTATGTTATGGATGTGGATGGCTCAAACGTAAAGAAAATATATAATGATAAAGTATCGTATATTAACGTATATAATGACTATATCTACTATGAACGTTTCAATCATGAAAGTAGCGTGGAAGTAGTGTTTAGAGGTGCATTGTATGGACTGTTTAGGATTCAGGAAGGGGATTCAAAGGCGGAGGCTCTTCACACAGGAATTGTAGACAACGTGGCTTTAAGTGGCAACTATTTATATTTTAGAAGTTATGATGATAAAAATTTGTATCAGCTATATAAGGTTGGTATAGATGGAGATGATGAGATAAAAATATCGGATAGAGGCTATACACCAATTTCAATTTCTTCAGGAAATATATTCTTTATAGAGGTAGATGGTAATCATAACATTATGAGACTCAATACAGAAAATGATGAGATTACGCAATATAAAACAGGAAACTTTTATATGCCCATAGTGTGCAATAATTATATGTACTATATCGATTTGGACAACAATAGAGCCCTTTCTAGAATGAATATGGCGACTGAAGAAAAGGAAGTTTTATCATCAGATAAGGTAGTAAACTACAATCTTAGTGAAGATAGCAATGTTATTTTTTATCAAGCCGAAAATTCTCTTGATGATCATAAATTAGTAAGAATGGATTTGAATGGGGAAAACGCTATTGATGTTGTATTAGGTGATTGTTTCAATATTTCAATTACATCAACATACACATACTACATCACAAAAATTGAAGACACCAAGTTGTTATTTAGGGTATCTACAAATGGAATAACCATACCTGAATTATTTGAGCCAAAAGAAAAATAGCTACTAAGACAGTAGCTATTTAGGGGTGATATAGAATGGATATAGAGTTAGTAAAAAGTTAATTCAGGTTAGTATTTAATTGATTTAACATTTCAAGAGAAGTTAATTTCTTGATTGGATGAAGATGTGAAGGAGCAATTTCAACCAAAGGTTTTAAGACAAAATCACGATTTGGTATGCCCGTGTGAGGAATCGTAAGGTTCTTATCATCAAGAATTATATCATCATAGTAAAGAATATCTAGGTCGAGAGTTCGTGGTCCCCAGTGGATCTCACGGACTCTTTTTGCTTCCTCTTCAAGTGTATGTAAATAATCTAGTAGTTCGAAAGGAGTAAGAAGGGTTTTGATTTTAATAACTCCATTTAAAAAGTCGGGTTGATCTACATAACCATAGGGTTTTGTGGATATAAAAGTAGATGCAAGCATGTCCTTGAAATTCCTGTTTGAATTGATTTTCAGGGCGGCATTTTCAAGATTTGCTTTAGTGTCGCCAAGATTTGAACCTAGTGCAATATAGCAAGTATGCCATTTGCGAGTGATTGAAACCGAGATATCTTCAAATGGTAAACCTACGGGTGCACTTGGCTTGGAAACCTCAATGGACACTTCCAAAATAGAGTCATATGTTAGAAGAATAGCCTCTGCAATGGTTTCTGCAACAGTTTCAATAAGATCAAAAGTGTTGCCAGTTACGATATCATTTATTAGTTCACAAACTTTTGCGTAATTTATAGAATGAATTAGGTTGTCGCTTTTTCCAGCAATACGTGTATCTACGCCAAGTTTTGCTGATATATAGAAATACTGTCCGTTCTTTTTTTCTTCTTCAAAAACGCCGTGATGGGCGTAAATTTTTAGTCTTTTAATATTTATGTAATCCATAATTTCCTCCATAACGAAATCTAAGTAAGCATCATTATAATTTTTTTATAACTAAATTGCAACATTAAAGGGGAAATAACTAATTTGGTGGAATTTGGGGAGGGATTGTGGTAAGATTTAACTTGTATTTAACTTATGTATGTAAGTTTGTATAGTATATTATATATCAGAAGGTAGGAAGAAAATGGAACAGTTAGATTTAAATAAAATACGTCAAGAGATAGATAGGGTGGATGAATCAATTGTAGAATTATATAAAAAGAGAATGGGACTTTGTGAAGACGTCGCTGAATATAAGATTAGTGCAGGTAAGCCAGTACTAGATAGAACTAGAGAAACGCAGAAGATAAGTAAAGTATGTGATTTAACCACCAATGAATTTGATATGCGCAGTGTGGAAGAACTATTTAAGCAGTTGATGAGCATTAGCCGTAAACTGCAATATAGAATTTTGTCTGAGCATGGTTTGTTAGAAGAACTTAGTTTTGAAATGGTGGAAGAAGTATTAAAGGAAAATGTGAAAGTAGTATTTCAAGGTCTAGAAGGAGCATATGCACATGACGCGACTTGTCAATTTTTTGGAGAAAAAAGTGATATATATCATGTAGAGTCTTGGAGGGATGCTATGGAGGAAGTAAAGAGTGGTAGAGCCGATTATGCTGTATTGCCAATTGAAAATTCCACAGCAGGAGCTATTTCACAAGTTCACGACCTACTTATTGAATATGATAATTATATTGTTGGAGAGACTTCGGTTAAAGTTGAGCATGCGTTATTGGGCGTTCCAGGAGCCTCCATGGATGATATAAAAGTGGTATATTCACATCCACAATCACTTATGCAGTGTAGCAAATTTTTAGATGATAATAGAAACTGGAATAGAATTAGCCTATCCAATAATGCAGTTAGTGCTAAAAAAGTAAGTGATGAAAAAGATATTACTCAGGCAGCAATCGCAAGTGAGCGAGCAGCAAAAATTTACGGGCTTGAAGTTTTACAAAAAAAGATTAATTACGAAGAAGGAAACACCACAAGATTTGTAATTATAGGACACTCGAAAATATATACAAGAAATGCAGATAGAGTTAGTGTTTGTTTTGAAATTCCTCATGAAGCAGGGTCATTATATAATATTATGTCTCATTTTATTTACAATCATTTAAGTATGACAAAGATAGAGTCAAGACCGATTGAAGGTAGAAAATGGGAATACAGATTTTTCGTAGATATAGAAGGCAATTTAGGAGATGTGGCTGTAAGAAATGCATTGATAGGGATTAAGGAAGAGGCTATTAATTTTACTGTACTTGGTAACTACTAATATTAAGAATAAAGCAGCTAAAAAACGTCAATGGGGCGAGGTAATAAGACTAGATGTAGAGGATAAAATTGATAAAAGATTATTAAAAATTTTGAAAAAAGTATTGAAAATAAACGTAGATTTGAACCTATGATGCACGAATAGGAGTTACTATGAAATATATTGATTTACATGTTCACTCTAATAAATCGGATGGAACACTTTCACCCACCCAAATAGTAGAACTTGCTAAAACCTTGGATTTGTATGCTATAGCACTGACCGATCATGATACGATATCAGGCATAGATGAGGCTATGGAGGCGGCAAGTATTTTGGGTGTTATACTTATCCCTGGCATAGAAATATCGTCAGAGTTTAATGGTGGAGATTTGCATATATTGGGTCTAAATATAGATTACAAAAATGTTGCTTTTAATAAGCTCATAGATATCCTTCAAGATGAAAGAAAGCAACGGAATGTAAGGATAATAGAATTAATGAGACAGGATGGTGTAGATATCAGCGAGGACAAATTAAGAGATAAATTTGGAGACGCTTCTATTACTAGAGCACATTTTGCAAGATATCTTGTAGAAACAGGATATATAAATCATAAAGATATGGCATTTGCCAAATACCTGAACAAGGGAAGGCCATACTACGTTCCAAGACAACGTGTATCTCCGAAGGACGCTATTAATATTATTTTGGAGGCAGGGGGTCACCCTGTACTAGCTCATCCACTCCTATATGGTTTGGGGCGTGACAGATTAATGAGCTTATTTAATTATTTAAAAGAACTGGGATTGCAGGGAATTGAAGCCCTTCACTCCCTAAATTCACCAGCGGACGACAGAATGCTTTTAGGGGCAGCAAAAAGATATGATCTTTTTATTACCGGAGGAAGTGATTTTCATGGGGCAAATAAGCCCAACATACAATTGGGAATTGGAAAGGGTAACTTAAAAATACCGGCAGAAATATTAGATAATATTATATAAATACGAAGGAGAGGAGAATGGATACAAATATGTATGAAAACTACAAAACTTTAAATGATTTGCCAGTAGTTACTATAGAAAGAAAACCGGAATCTAAAAATGTAATAAAAGGCGTGATTCAGATCCTACATGGTATGTGTGAACATAAGGAAAGATACAATAAAATGTTGGATTTTTTTACATCTCATGGATATATTTGCGTTATTCCAGATATGAGAGGGCATGGGGAAAATGTATCCTTTTATAAGGATTATGGGTATTTTGGAGAGAGAGGAGAGAAACTTCTAGTAGAAGATACTTACGCAGTAAATGCATACATTCACAATAATTATCCGGATTTACCAGTAATAATGTTTGGTCATAGTATGGGTTCTATTGTTGCAAGATCCTTTGTAAAAAAATATGGAAATCAAATAGATATGTTATTTTTATCAGGCGCACCCGCAGATAGTATCGGGAAATATTTTGGAGTGATTTTGACAGAGATATTGTTAGTGATTTTTGAGGAAAAAGATAATTCTAAATTATTAGATAAATTATTTTATCGTACAATGAAAAAAAGATTTAAAAGCGAGGGCAGGAATGCATGGCTTTGTTCGAATAAAGAAGTGGTTGCAAAATACAACAATGACGAAAAATGTAATTTTACATTTACACTCAATGGATATTCAACATTATTTAGGTTAATGGTGGATATATATTCAAAGAAAAAATGGAAGAATGTTACACCCTCAAACAGGATTTATTTTATTGCAGGACAGGATGATGTTTGTATAAAAAATGAAGAACATTTAAAGGCAGAAGTGGATACAATGAAAGCTGTTGGTTATACAAAAACAAAATATAAAATATTTGATGGTATGAGGCATGAAATACATAATGAAACAAATCGCGAAGTAGTATGGGAATATATGCTTGAGAAAATGGAAAACATCTAGGATAAAAATCTTAAATTTTAGCCCCTTATTTAAATTTTCTAGTAGCCATTGAAAAGATTAGGTGCTACAATATTTCATTGAACATAAGGAAATGGAAGTGGTGACATGAAAATACCGAATCATAATAAACAAAAAAAAGTTGCTGTAATTAATGATTTTACGGGCTTTGGTAGATGCTCTTTAGCAGTATCCCTACCAATAATATCCCATATGAAAATTCAATGTAATAGTGTAATTACAAGTGTATTTTCAAATCATACGGGATTTGAAGAATATTTTTTTGATGATTATACAGATAAAATGCAGGAATATATTGATGAATGGAAGAAACTAGATCTTGAATTTCAAGGGATATACAGTGGATTTTTGGGTTCAAGAAAGCAGATTCAAATAGTGGAAAAATTCATCAATGACTTTAAGAGGGAAGGTACGAAGGTTATTGTTGACCCTGTTATGGGAGATAATGGTAAGTTGTATGCCACCTATAATGATGCTATGTGTCAAGAGATGAAAAAACTGGTGTGCTATGCAGACATACTTACTCCAAATGTAACAGAGGCATGCATTTTAACTGATACACAATATAGAGAGAAGTTCACATCTAAGGAATTATTTCAAATGGTAGAAAAGCTTTCTGATCTTGGGGCTGAGAAAATTGTGATTTCTGGTGTGAAAATGGGTGAATACATCGGAAATGTCGTATATGAAAAGGACAAGATAAAGAAAATCATTCGAATGAAAAGAGTTGGACAGGAGCGAAGTGGAACAGGCGATATATTTGCATCCATTATTACTGCGGACTGTGTTAACGGTGTGGACTTTGAGACATCAGTTAGAAAGGCTGGTAATTTTATTAAAAAATGTAATATTGCCACCGAAAAATACGAAGTACCAAAAACAGATGGCGTATGTTTTGAAGAAGTTATTGACTCCTTGAAATAACAGACCAATTATAATATAGTAAAAAAGTAATAGAAAAGCTATGTAGAGAAAAGAGGATGAAGAATGACTAAAGCAATGAATATTTTTTATGAATACCATAATAATTTATATGTTAATTTAACAAATAGATGTTCGTCGGCATGCACCTTTTGCCTCCGTCAAACAAGAGAAGAAATGGATAATTCGGGAAGTCTGTGGTTAGAACATGAGCCTTCACGTGATGAGGCTATTGATGCATTAGAAAAATTCGATGTTAGTAAATACAACGAAATTATATTTTGCGGATTCGGAGAGCCAACAGAAAGAATTGATGTTTTACTAGAGGTTGCTAAGTATATAAAGGAAAAGTACAATAAACCTATTAGAATTAACACAAATGGTCAGGGAAACCTCATTAATAAGGAAGATATAACTCCAAAACTAGAGGGACTTATCGACACGATTTCTATAAGTTTAAATAATCCAGATCCCCAAAAATATCAGGATATAGTGAGAAGTCAGTTTGGGGTGGCGGCATTTGATGCAATGATTGAATTTGCAAGAGAAGCTAAAAAATACGTTCCAAATGTTGTTATGTCTACAGTTGATACCACAATTACCCATGAAGAAGAAGCACAGTGTCAAAAGATTTGTGATGGCATTGGTGTTACTTATAGAATTAGGGAATGGGAAGACTAAAAATATACTAAGATTTTACGAAAGGTTAAAAATATGAATATAATTTTAGCATCAAAATCACCTAGGAGAAGCGAGTTGCTATCTCAAATAGGATTGAAATTTAGTGTTATGGTAAGTGATGCCGATGAAAATATAAATGAAGTTGACCCTGCTGCTATGGTAGAAAAACTTTCATATATAAAGGCTAAGGCAGTATATGATTCTATAGAAGATATTGGTGTATCTGAAAATGGGTTTGAAAATAATAGGGAAGCCATTAAAGAAAATAGTGAGGACATAGCTATAATTGGAGCAGATACCGTGGTAACTATAGATGGAAAAATTCTTGGAAAGCCAAAGGATGACGTAGATGCCTACAATATGCTAAAGATGCTTTCTGGAGAGTCCCATAAGGTGATGACCGGTGTCAGTCTTTTGAAAAAAGCGGGTGGGAAATTAAAAAGTGTCACCTTCCATGAAGAGACGATAGTAAATTTTGTGGAGATGACAGATGCAGAGATTAACGAATATATTTTAACAAAGGAGCCGGCAGATAAGGCAGGTGGCTATGGTATTCAAGGTATTGGAGCTAAGTTTATCACTAGTATATCGGGTGATTACAATAACGTAGTAGGTTTGCCATTAGCCGCAATATATAAAAGGTTAAAGGAATTTTAGGATGAAGTGGATTAAATACAGATTAAAGACAACAACGCAGGCATCAGATTTAGTTATTGCAATGATGATAGACGTAGGTGTAGACGGTGTGGAGATTGAGGACAATCTTCCAATCTCTGAAGCTGATAAAAAAAGAATGTTTATTGATTTTTTACCAATACTACCTATAGATGAAGGAATATGCTATTTGAGTTTTTATCTTGAGGATGATAGCAACGAAAAAGAGCTTTTAGATGGTATTAGGGAAGGTCTTGAGGAATTATCACAATTTACAGATATTGGTGAAGGTACTATAGTGAAATCAGAGACAGAGGATAAAGATTGGATAAACAATTGGAAACAATTCTTTAAATCTTTTATGGTGGATGACATAGTAATCAAGCCTACTTGGGAAGATGTAAAGCCAGAGTACACAGGAAAGATGTTGATTGAGATAGATCCAGGTATTGCTTTTGGTACAGGAATGCATGAAACAACACAGTTATGTATGAGGGCATTAAATAAATATGTTAAACCGGATATGAAGGTCCTAGATGTAGGTTGTGGAAGTGGAATACTTTCAATCGTATCATTGAAACTTGGTGCGGACTCTGCAGTAGGAGTGGATATAGACGAGAATGCTACGATTGCTACAGGAGAAAATCTAGAAGTAAATCATATAGATAGAGAAAAATGTAAAGTATATACAGGTAATATATTAGAAGATAAAGCCCTTGAAGATGAGATAGGATATGATTGTTACGATATTGTTGCTGCAAATATTTTAGCAGATGTTTTATTGCCATTAACACCGATTGTGCCAGCTCATTTAAAAACTGGTGGTTTATTTATTACCTCTGGTATTATCAACACAAAAGAAGCTGAAGTTGCAAAGGCTATAGAAGATAATGGTAATTTTGAGATTTTAGAGATTACAAGACAAAAGGATTGGTCATCAATCACAGCTAAGAGGATTTAATATGCATCATTTTTTTGTACAACCCCAAAATGTTAAAGAAGAATATATATCTATTGTAGGCGGAGATGTTAATCATATTAAGAATGTTCTTCGAATGAAAGAAAAAGAAGATATTCTTATTAGTGATGGAAATGGGTGCGATTATACTTGCGTCATTTATAAGATACAAGAAGATGAGATAATTGCAAAAATTTGTGATGTTTCCCATGATGCAACTGAATTGCCAGGTAAATTATATTTGTTTCAGGGACTTCCAAAGAATGATAAGATGGAACTTATTATCCAAAAGGCAGTGGAACTGGGGGCAGCAGGTATTATTCCTGTATCAACTTCAAGATGTGTTGTTAAGTTGGATGAAAAAAAAGAGGCTACAAAGTTAAAAAGATGGCAGAAAATAGCTGAAAGTGCGGCAAAACAGTCTAAACGTGGAGTGATTCCCCAAGTCCATAATGTTTTATCATTTAAGGAGGCTGTGAAAATGGCTGGGGATCTTCAGGTAGGGATGATACCTTATGAAAATTTTAAAGATATGTCTTCAACAAAATCTGTTATTGATAAAATAAGAAGTAATATGAGTGTAGGTATTTTCATAGGCCCCGAAGGAGGATTTTGTGAAAGTGAAGTAGAATATGCCAAGGAAAACGGAATCGAACCTATTTCATTAGGTAATAGAATACTTAGAACAGAAACAGCAGGATTAGCTATATTATCAATTTTAATGTTTAAAATGGAAACCGAGGACTAATATTATGACAATGGAAACATATTTGGATAATGCCGCCACAACAAGAGTAGCCCAGGAAGTAAAGGCCTTAATGATTAAGTTAATGGACGAGGATTACGGTAATCCGTCCTCATTACATCATAAAGGTGTAGTAGCCGAAAACTATATAAAAGAAGCTAGAAATATAATTGCAAAGAGTTTGAAGGTAAACGAAAAAGAAATAATATTTACTTCAGGTGGAACTGAGTCCAATAATTTAGCTCTTATTGGTGCGGCGATGGCAAACAAAAGGGCAGGAAATCATATTATTACTACTGCTATTGAGCATGCATCAATACTAAGTACAGTACAGTTTTTGAAGGAGATGGGGTTTAGCATTTCTTTTCTATCAGTAGATGAGGAAGGACATATAAATCTTGATGAGTTAAAAGAGCTAATATGTGATGATACAATTCTAGTTTCAACAATGTATGTTAATAATGAAATTGGCGCATTGGAACCTGTTAGTGAAATTAGTAAGATTATTAAGACCAAAAACCCTAATATTATTTATCATGTGGACGCTATTCAAGCATATGGTAAATATGTTATTAATCCGAAAAAACAGGGCATTGATATGCTAAGTGTTAGTGGACATAAAATTAACGGACCAAAGGGAACAGGTTTTTTATACGTTTCAGAAAAAACGAAGATTAAACCTATTATTTATGGGGGCGGACAGCAAAAAGGAATGCGTTCAGGTACAGAAAATGTTCCAGGATTTGCGGGACTTGGAGAGGCTGTAAGAGTCTGCTATAATGATTTTGAAAACAAAGTAACAAAATTATATGAGCTGAAAGATTATTTAATTGATAAACTTGAAGAGATGGACAACGTCAAGATACACAGTGCCAAAGGAAAAGGTGGTGCCCCACATATTGTGAATGCTAGCTTTATTGGTGTTAGAAGTGAAGTAATGCTTCATAAGCTTGAAGAAAAAGATATATATGTATCGGCGGGCTCTGCTTGTTCTTCAAATAAACAAAAGAGTGTTAGTGCCACATTAAGTGGAATTGGATTAAAAAAAGAAGAATCAGACTCGGCTATTAGATTTAGTTTTTGTTTTGATACCACAAAGGAACAAGTTGATTATGCTTTAAATACTATAAACGACAATATTTTAGAACTTAGAAAATTTGTTAGAAAATAAAGGAGATAATATGATACATTACAAATCATTTTTAATCAAATACGCAGAAATCGGAGTAAAGGGAAAGAATAGATTTTTGTTCGAGGATGCATTAGTATCACAAATAGGTAAGGCTCTAAAAAGAATTGATGGAGATTTTAAAGTACACAAAGAGCAAGGTAGAATTTATGTAGACGCCTTGTCAGAATATGATTTCGATGAAGTAACAGGTGCATTGAAGTGTGTATTTGGTGTTGCTGGTATTTGTCCACTAGTTCAAATCGAGGATAACGGATTTGAAGATTTGTGCAATCATATTATTGAGTATATTGATGAAGTTTATGATGATAAAAATATTACTTTTAAAGTAAATGCGAGAAGAGCAAGAAAGAATTATCCATTGGACTCTATGGGAATTAATAGAGAAGTTGGAAGTGTAATTTTAGATAAATTTACAGAAATGAAAGTAGATGTTCATAAGCCGGAGCTTATGTTGAATATAGAGATCAGAAAGCAAATAAATATATACTCCGAGGTTATTCCAGGACCTGGAGGAATGCCTGTAGGAACTGCTGGTAAGGCTATGCTCCTGTTATCGGGTGGTATTGATTCGCCTGTTGCAGGATATATGGTATCAAAAAGAGGTGTTGAGCTTGAGGCAGCATATTTTCATGCGCCACCATACACATCTGAGAGAGCAAAACAGAAGGTTATTGATCTTGCAAAAAAGGTTGCAATTTATTCAGGACCAATCAAATTAAATATTGTAAACTTTACAGATGTGCAGTTACACATATATGAAAAATGCCCATATGATGAATTAACCATTATCATGAAAAGAGTAATGTTTAAAATGGCTGAGCATTTTGCAAAGGAATCGGGAGCGATTGGTACAATTACAGGAGAAAGTATTGGTCAGGTTTCTTCACAAACATTACAGTCACTTGCTGTAATTAATGATGTTTGTACAATGCCAGTTTTTAGACCAGTTATTGCGTTTGATAAGCAGGATATAGTAGATATTGCTTTGAAAATAGATACATATGAGACATCTATACTTCCATATGAAGATTGTTGTACAACATTTGTGGCTAAACATCCAGTTACAAAGCCAAACCTTAACATGATAAAACGTTCTGAGGAAAAACTTACAGGTATAGAAGAACTTATAGCGAGAGCAATCGAGACAGTAGAGGTTGTTACAGTAGAAGCAGAATAATAAAAGCGGAACAGTAGTAGCAAAATAATACAGAAAAATAGTAGAGGCTAAATAGTAAAACAATCAATATATAAACAAGTATAAGATTAAAATAAAAAAAAGGATATGAAAAAAGCCCCTATAAAAGGGGCTATGATGTTAATTCTAAAAGCTATGCCTATGATATTAATTCATGTATGGCTTAAGTACTTCCAAAATGTCATCGATATTGCTTTCATCTGCGTGAATACATAAATCAATAGGCTTTGATAAGTCTAAGCTAAAGATACCCATAATAGACTTAGCGTCAATTACGTATCTGCCAGATACTAAATCAAAATCTGTTTCAAACTTTGTAATGTCGTTAACAAAAGCCTTAACCTTGTCAATTGAATTTAAGCAAATCTGAACTGTTTTCATGTTGAACCCTCCTAAAATAAAGCTATTTGCATATTAATATGAGGAGTACCTAAAACGGTGACCTCATTTGCTTACATATTACATTTAATAAATATAAAAGTCAATCATAAAATTATACAAAAAATAGGGCCAAATTTTGTAAAGGATAGAATGGTGAAAAAATGAAAAAAGCAGCACTACACAATCTAGGTTGTAAAGTAAACACTTATGAGACTGATGCTATGAGACAAAATTTAATGGAAAATGGTTATGAAATAGTACCATTTGATGTAGGTGCAGATATATATATTATAAACACATGCACTGTAACTAATATTGCAGATAGAAAATCCAGACAGATGCTTCATAAAGCAAAGAAAATGAACGAAGACGCAGTAGTGGTAGCTACAGGATGTTATGTTCAAGCGGCAGGAGAAGAAATTTTAAAGGATGATGCTATTGATATAGTAATCGGAAATAACAACAAGGGTAAAATTGTAGAAATCCTAGAAGAGTATTTTAGGGATAATGAGAGAAAGAAATCACAGGCATTTATCGATGATTTAAGTAAACCATCTGAATATGAAGACATGAATATGACCACTGTGACGGAACATACTAGGGCATTTATTAAAATTCAAGATGGATGTAATCAATTTTGTACTTATTGCATAATTCCATATGCCAGGGGTAGGATAAGAAGCAGAAAACTTAGTGATGTTATAAGAGAAGTTACATCCCTTACAGAAGCAGGATATAGTGAATTTGTACTTACAGGAATACATCTAAGCTCTTATGGAAAGGATCAATTAGAATTAAATATTGGACTAATAGATGCTATAGAAAGAGTAGCATCTATTAATGGTGTGGAGAGAGTTCGTTTGGGATCATTAGAACCAATGATAATTACAGAGGAATTTATGGATAGAGTAAGTAAAATACCACAGTTTTGCCCGCATTTTCATTTATCATTGCAAAGTGGATGCGATAATACCCTAAAACGTATGAATAGACATTACACTGCAGATATGTATTACGAGAAATGTTGCTTGATTAGAAAGGTATTTCCTAAGGCGGCTATTACCACAGATGTGATTGTAGGATTTCCAGGAGAAACGGAAGACGATTTTATCGAATCAAAGAATTTCTTAGAAAAGGTACAGTTTGCAGAAATGCATATTTTCAAATATTCGGTTAGAAAAGGCACAGCTGCAGAAAAAATGCCTGATCAAGTGAATGATAAGATTAAAACCGTAAGAAGCGACATACTTTTAGAGTTGAATAAAAAAATGAATAAAGAGTATCGTGAGTTGTTTTTGGGAACTGCGGATGAAATTTTATTGGAAGAAGATATAAATTTAAAGAATAGTATTTACCAAGTGGGATACACTAAAGAATATATAAAAGTTGCTATTCCTAGAGAAGAAGATATGTCTGGAAAAATCATCAAAGTAAACATTAAAGAAGATATAGGAGAAATTTTACTTGCCGAAACGGTAAAAGTATATTAGAATATATTTGTATAATTGCGCGTGAATTAATCCTAATATGAAAGTTTGTGCGTTCTTGAATTTGTTATGCAGAAAGGTCTTGACTTAAAATGAGCGTTATCAGTAGTACACAGTATTTTAAAACAGTAGAGGAACCAAAGGTTGAAGTAGGCGAGGTATTAAAAGTTGTCTACAATGCACTTGTGGAGAAAGGATATAATCCAGTTAATCAGATAGTTGGATATATAATGTCTGGTGACCCTACATATATTACTAGCCATAATAATGCTCGCAGCTTGATTATGAAAGTAGAAAGAGACGAGCTTATTGAGGAAGCATTGACATATTACATTAATAATAAACTTAAGGACAATAAATAGATTAATTATAGGAGAAAATTACATGAGAATAATGGGACTGGATTATGGTTCTAAAACAGTAGGTGTGGCTATATCGGATCCACTCTTTTTGACTGCGCAAGCACTTGAAATTGTACGAAGAGAATCTGAAAATAAATTGAGAAAAACATTAGCGCGCATCGAAGAAATTATAAAGGAATACGAAGTTAGTGAGATAGTCCTAGGATATCCTAAAAATATGAATAATACCATAGGTGACAGAGCAGAAAAATCCTTAGAATTTAAGGAGATGCTGGAGAGAAGAACAGGATTAAAGGTGACTATGTGGGATGAAAGACTCAGCACAGTTGCAGCTAACAGAACTATGATGGAAGTCGGGATTAGACGCGAAGATAGAAGTAAATACGTGGACAGTATAGCAGCAGTTTTTATTTTGCAAGGCTATCTTGACTCACGAACGATTAATAAACAATAAGTAAAGCGAATAGAAAGGGCTAAAATGGCAGATAAAATTAAATTTACAGCTGATACAGGAGAAGAAGTAGAATTTTTCGTAATTGAGGAGACAAGAGTTAATAATATTAATTACATTCTTGTGACAGAGGATGAAGCTAATGATGAATCAGAAGAAGCTGAAGCATACATCCTAAAGGATTTATCAAAGGATAGCGATTCAGAAGCATTATATGAATTCGTGGATGATGATAATGAATTAGAAGCAGTTTCTCAAATGTTTGCAGAAATTCTTGATGATATGGATATAGATAAGTAGACATTGGGGAAAATTAATGCAAGATAATTTTAAAGAAATATTGAAAGAGCGAGGATTGAAAGTTACTAGTCAGAGAGTACTAGTTCTTGATATTCTGTCTCAAGCTGTGGGGGAACATCTTACGGCAGAAGAAATCTATAACAAAGTTAAAAGCAAAAATCCGGATATTGGACTGGCAACTGTATACAGAACTATACAGTTACTATCAGAGCTAAAACTAGTAGACAAAATAGTGTTAAATGATGGTTGTATAAGATATGAAATTGCTGGTGATGAAGCAAATAGCGGACATCATCACCATCATTTAATATGCGTGGAATGTGGAAAACTAACATCATTTTCAGAAGATCTTCTTGAAAATCTGGAATGTGCCATAATGGAAAAAAAGGATTTTTTAGTTTTGAATCATGAAGTTAAACTATACGGATATTGCAGTGAATGTAGAGAAAAACATGCAAATTAGCGTACATAAAAAATGGAGGTGCAATTTTGAAATTAGAAGGAAATAAAGATGAAAAAATAAAGATAATACCACTTGGCGGTTTAGAACAAATTGGTATGAATATGACATTATTTGAATATGAAGATAATATTATAATAGTAGACTGTGGATTATCTTTTCCAGATGATGAAATGTTAGGTATTGACCTTGTAATCCCTGATATTACTTACTTAAAGGAAAATGCAGATAAGGTTAAAGGAATAATTATTACTCATGGTCATGAGGATCATATTGGTGCTATACCATATGTTTTAAAAGAAGTAAATGTTCCGCTTTATGGAACTAAGCTTACACTAGGTATAATTGAAGGCAAGTTAAAGGAACATGGAATTGAAAAAAAAGTAAAAAAGAAGGTAGTTAAGCACGGACAGTCAATTAATCTTGGTTGTTTTAGAGTTGAATTTATAAAGGTAAATCACAGTATTGCAGATGCATCTGCACTTGCAATATTTACACCAGCAGGTGTAGTTGTGCATACAGGAGATTTTAAGATTGACTATACACCAGTGTTTGGAGATACAACAGATCTTACAAGGTTTGGTGAGTTAGGAAAGAAAGGTGTTTTGGCACTTCTTTCAGATAGTACCAATGTATTGAGACCTGGATATACTAGTTCAGAGAAAACAGTTGGAAAGACAATTGACCATATATTTGCAGAAAATGTTACACATAGAATTATTGTGGCTACATTTGCATCCAATGTAGATAGAGTTCAGCAGATAATAAATTCAGCAAGTAAATATGGTAGAAAAGTAGTTATAGAAGGCAGAAGTATGGTAAATATTATCAGTACCGCCACGGAACTTGAGTATTTACAGGTGCCTGATAATACTATTATAGATATAGAAGAAATGAAGAACTATACTGATAACCAGTTGGTACTTATTACAACAGGTAGTCAGGGTGAGTCAATGGCAGCACTCTCTAGAATGGCGGCATCTATTCATAGAAAGGTTACTATTAAGCCAGGAGATACGATTGTGTTTAGTTCAACTCCTATTCCAGGAAATGAAAAAGCAGTATCAAAGGTAATAAATGAATTATCTATGAAGGGTGCAAATGTTATTTTTCAAGATACCCACGTTTCAGGACATGCCTGTCAAGAGGAGATAAAACTTATTTATTCTTTGGTAAAGCCTAAGTATGCTATCCCAGTTCATGGCGAGTATAGACATTTAAAAGGCCATGCAGAGCTTGCTGAATCAATGGGTGTTGAATCAGATAACATATTTATTTTATCTTCAGGTGATGTTCTAGAACTTAGCCAGAAGGAAGGATATGTGAGAGAACAAGTACAATCCGGAAGTGTTTTAGTAGATGGACTTGGTGTAGGCGATGTAGGAAACATTGTTTTAAGAGATAGACAAAATCTTGCAGAAAATGGAATTATTATAGTAGTAATGACATTTGAAAAATACAGTAACCAGTTATTGGCAGGGCCAGATATAGTATCTCGCGGATTTGTATATGTAAGAGAAGCCGAAAATCTTCTGGAAGATGCCAGATGCGTTGTTAATGATGCAGTTGTTGCATGTATTGAGAAAAACATAGCTGATTGGGGTAAGATTAAGATGATAGTTAAGGAATCATTAAGTGATTATCTCTGGAAGAAAATAAAAAGAAATCCTATGATTTTACCAATTATTATGGAAGTCGAGTAGAGGTTTTGAAATGGAAGATCAAGTAAAAGGAAAGACAGAAGAGTTGATTAATACACTTTTAGATAGTGAGGAATACAGAACGTTTGATATTTACAGAAGGCTTTTAGATGAGACGCCTGAACTCAAAGAAAGAGTTCAGACGTTTCGCAAGGCTAGAATAGAAGCATCGTTTAGTGGCAAGACAGGGAAGGAAATTTCAAGTCTCTTAATGTCACAGTATTCTGATATATTAAACAATACAGTTGCAGCAAAATACTTAAATGCTGAACTTTTAGTGTGTAAGAGAATACAAGGAATAAATGAAGCTTTAGTCAACAGTGTTCAATTAGAACTGGACTTTTTATAACAACTTAGTTATAATGCAGTTGTTACTCAAGATACAGAGGTTTTATAGTAAGATTGAGCATTACGGATTGGAGATTTTATGAACTTAAAAAAGACATCTAGTACTATATTAAAAACTTCAATTAAAGTTCTTGTATATATGTTGCTAATATTATTATTTGTATTTATCTGTAGTAAGGCATTCTCTTTTGGAGAGGTGGTATTCACTGAAAGTGGAATGGCAAAAGTAGGTGCTGGAGAGGAAATTCAGATTACAATTCCTAGTGGTGCATCTGCAAAAACTGTAGGTGATATATTAGAAAAGAATGGTCTTGTAGAAAGCGCATATGCATTTGTTATTCAGACATTCTTGTATGAAGCAGATATTAAACCGGGTAAGTATAAATTGAATACAGAGTTTAATCCGGCAGAAATAATAGTAGTACTTAATGGAAGCGACAAAGACGAGGCAAGCGAATGATAGTAAATGAGAGAGTAGTCTCATATATCCATTCATTAGAAAAAACAAATACTCCATTGTTAGATGAGATGGAAAAGTATGCAAAGAAAAATTATGTGCCGATTATCCGAAAAGAGATGGAGAGCTTTTTAAGAATTCAGTTGTTAATGAAACAACCGAGGAAAATATTAGAGCTTGGAACCGCTATAGGATACTCGGCAATTCTTATGAGTGAATATATGCCAGATGATTGTACAATTACAACGATTGAAAATTACGATAAAAGAATACCAATAGCTAGAGACAACATTAAAAAGGCAAACCTAGAACATAGGATAAAACTTATAGAGGGCGACGCAATGGAAGTATTGCCATCTCTAGAGGAAAAATATGATTTTGTATTTATGGATGCAGCAAAAGGTCAGTATATTAATTTTTTGCCATTAGCATTAAATGTGATGAAAGAAGGCGCTGTACTTATTGCAGATAATGTTTTACAGGAAGGTGAATTAATAGAATCCAGATATGCAGTTACACGAAGAAATAGAACCATCCATAAAAGAATACGCGAATTTTTATATGAAGTAAAGCACTCAGATGAACTAGTTACCAGTATTGTTCCTATTGGAGATGGAATTACCCTTAGCGTAAAAGTAGGAGGCGAAAATGTATAGTAGACCAGAATTATTGATTCCAGCCAGCAACTTAGAAGTTCTTAAGATTGCAGTTATTTTTGGTGCGGATGCAGTTTATATAGGTGGGGAAGCATTTGGATTAAGAGCAAAAGCTAAAAATTTTTCAGCAGAGGATATGAGAGAAGGAATTGAATTTGCTCATAGCCATGGTGTTAAAGTGTTTGTAACAGCCAATATATTAGCTCACAATAATGACCTAGAAGGTGTAAGAAAATATTTTGAGGAATTAAAAGAAATAAAGCCTGATGCTCTAATTATTTCTGACCCAGCTGTATTTACCATTGCCAAAGAAGTAGTACCTGAGATAGAAATTCACATTAGTACTCAGGCTAATAATACAAACTATGGCACCTATAATTTCTGGCATAGTTTAGGAGCAAAGAGAGTTGTAACGGCTAGAGAATTATCTCTTAGGGAGATAAAGGAAATTAGAGAGAATATTCCTGATGATTTAGAAATAGAAACATTTATACATGGTGCAATGTGCATTTCTTATTCTGGAAGATGTTTACTTAGTAGCTTTATGGCAGGTAGAGACGCAAATAGAGGCGCGTGTACTCATCCATGCAGATGGAAGTATTCGGTTGTAGAAGAATCTCGTCCGGGAGAATATATGCCTGTATATGAAAATGAAAGAGGCACATATATATTTAATTCAAAAGACTTATGTATGATTGAACATATTCCAGAACTTATGGAATCGGGTATTGATAGCTTTAAAATTGAGGGAAGAATGAAGACAGCCCTTTATGTAGCCACAGTAGCTAGAACATATAGGATGGCAATAAATGACTATAAATTAGACCCTAAATATTATGAGAGTAGGCTCCCGTTTTATAGGTCCGAGATAGCAAAGTGTACTTACAGACAGTATACAACGGGATTTTTCTTTGGTAAACCGGATGAAAACACTCAAATTTATGATAGTAACACATATTGCAAGGAATATACCTATTTAGGTATTGTAGGCGATATGGACGAAAATGGACGTTACCATATTGAACAAAGAAACAAATTCTCAGTAGGTGAAAATATTGAAATAATGAAACCAAATGGCGAAAATATATTTGTTACAGTTTGCGGGATATATGACGATGATGGGAATTCTATGGAATCGGCACCACATCCAAAGCAAAGTTTACACATAGACCTTGGGATGAAAATGGAAAAGTTTGATATATTAAGAAGAAAAGAAGATTAGTTGCACATATTGCGAAGAAGTTTTGTAAGTAGAATTGAAAAAAAGCATTGCAAAAATTAAGAAATTATATTGATATGGCTATTGAAAAATAGTCATATTTTTATTGAAAAAATAGGGTAAATTTGCTATAGTCTAATTATCTAATTATCTAATTTTATGTTGATTATTCATTTATGGGCAAATCACCCGATGTTTTCAAAAAGTATATGTTTAATAAAATTTATAGCGCATCTATTCACGGAGTTAATATGTTCAAAGTGAATGTAGAGGTGGATATTAGTGATGGTTTACCAAATTTTGATATGGTAGGCCTATTAAATTCAGAGGTGAAAGAGTCGAGGGAAAGAGTAAGAACAGCTATTAAAAATCAAGGAATATTACTACCTCCCAAAAGGATTACAGTGAATCTTTCTCCTGCAAATATTAGAAAGGGCGGCAATTATTTTGATTTACCTATTGCAGTTGGAATATTAAAGTGTTTGGGTATTATTTATTTGGAAAATTTAGAGGATACTATTATTGTTGGAGAACTTAGTTTGAATGGTTCTGTTAATAAAACAAATGGTATACTCTCTGTTGTACATGACAGTAAAAAACAAGGATTTAAAAGGTGTATAGTGCCTTTTGAAAATGCAATGGAGGGTGGGGTAATTGATGGAGTTGAAGTGTATGGTGTGAAAACGTTGGGCGAGACAATCAAACTTATAAATGAGAACTTTACAAAGTCACCTGTGCATACAAATATATTGGAACTTTCGAAAACAGATGAAGAAAATGATGGAGTTGATTTTGCAGATGTGAACGGACAAGAAAGTGTGAAAAGGGCGGCTTTGGTAGCTGCATGTGGAATGCATCATATTTTGCTAATAGGATCACCAGGTTCAGGAAAAAGTATGATAGCAAGTAGAATATCTACAATTCTTCCACAACCAGATATATCAGAGTGTCTTGAAATTACCAAAATTCATAGTATTGCAGGAAAGTTACAGGATAAATCATTCATATTTAAAAGACCATTTAGAGCACCCCATCATACTATAACTAAGCAAGCTTTGATAGGCGGTGGTGCATCCCCTAAGCCAGGTGAAATGTCTCTAGCACATAGAGGAGTTCTATTTCTTGATGAATTAGCGGAGTTTAAAAGAGATACTATAGATGTACTAAGACAACCACTGGAAAGAGAAAAAATTTCTATAAGCAGAGCGAGTGGTATGTACCAATTTCCAGCTAAAATTATGATGGTAGCTGCTACGAATCCGTGTAAATGTGGGTATTACCCTGATAGAAGTAGGTGTATGTGTTCACAGACGCAAGTGAATAACTATCTAGGGAGGATTAGCGGCCCTATATTAGACAGGATAGATATATGCATAAACACACCAATACTTAAATTAGAGGATTTGAGTGGAAAAAATACAAATTTAGACTCTTCCTATTACAGAGAAATGGTAGAAAAGGGTAGGGAGATACAAAAGTATAGATATAGAAGAAATGATTTATACAATTCTAATCTTTCTACTAGGGAAATAGAAAAATACTGTAAAATGACACCAGATGCTAAAAAAATACTGGATAAGGGATTTGAAATGTTTAAAATGAGTGGACGTGCTTACTACAAAATAACTAAGGTAGCTAGGACTATAGCAGATTTGGCGGGGGAAGATATAATACAAGAGGTACATATGGCAGAGGCAGTAGGATATAGGTTGTGGAGGTGATTTGAATGACAGAATATGAATATTGGTTATGGCTATGTCATATACAAAATATGTGGCATGGAAAAATTGAAAAACTACTGACCATTTTTGACTCACCCAGGGAAATATATTATGCATCTTCTACTAGATTGGAGAAAACAGGAATATTAAATATAAAGAGTGTGAATCAAATAATAGAAGCAGCAAAAACTACTGATGTAGATAGAATACAGGCTAAGATGGAAAAGAAAAAAATACATTTTACCCACTTTGGAAGGGAAGATTTTCCAAAACGACTATTACTTATTCCGGATAAACCCTTTGTACTGTTTTACAAAGGGCAATTACCTAGTGATAACATTCCGTCTGTAGGAATGGTTGGTGCAAGGGGATGCACTCAATATGGCCATCAAGCTGCTATGAAACTCTCAGGAGAAATTGCCAGCTTAGGGATAAATGTAATTAGCGGAATGGCTAGGGGGGTAGATTCTGCAAGTCATTTGGGGTGTATGTCGAAGGAGGGAAAGACCTACGCTGTATTAGGTTGTGGTGTAGATGTGTGTTATCCTGCGCAAAATATAGAATTGTATGAAACAATTCTAGAAAAGGGAGGAATTATTTCGGAATATATTCCAGAGAGTAAACCTCTTGCATGGCAGTTTCCAGAGAGGAATAGGATAATATCCGGCTTGTCAGATACGGTGGTTATGGTAGAAGCACGTGAAAAAAGCGGGTCATTTATTACTATTGATTATGCACTTGACCAAGGTAAGAATGTTTATGCAGTACCAGGACGAATTACCGATCCCCTGAGTGTTGGCTCTAATAGGCTGATTACAGAGGGTGCAACACCCTTGGTAAGTGGTATACAAATGGCATTAGAATTTAATATAAATGTAGAGAATAAATATCCTGAAAAAACTTTTTCTCTTGAAAAAGAATTTGAACTGTTGTATAGTTGTCTCTGTTTAGTTCCGAAAGGAATAGACGAGTTAGTGGGGAAAACTGGTATGAAACCAGAAGAAGTTTATGAAAAACTGCTTAAAATGCAGCTTGAAGGTTTGGCTATTGAGGTGACAAAAGGCCAATATGTAAAGAATATTAACTGTTGAGGAATTGGAAAAACTAGTTCGTAGAAAAGATGAGAAAGTGAAGAAAAATGGCTAAATATTTTGTAATAGTAGAATCTCCTGCAAAGGTTAAGACAATAAAAAAATTTTTGGGAAAAAATTATGAAGTTGCAGCGTCTAATGGACATGTTAGAGATTTACCTAAAAGTACTCTGGGTATAGATCTTGAAAATGATTTTGAACCTAAATATATAACAATTCGAGGGAAGGGAGATAAATTAGCAGAACTTAGAAAACAGGTTAAAAAAGCAGATAGAGTTTATCTTGCAACTGACCCTGACCGTGAAGGTGAAGCTATTTCCTGGCATTTATCACAGGCGTTAAAACTCGATCCAAAAAAAATGGAGAGAATTACGTTTAATGAAATTACTAAAACAGCTGTTAAAGAATCATTGAAGCATCCTAGAGAAATAAACATGAGTCTTGTAGATGCTCAACAGACTAGAAGAATTCTTGATAGAATGGTAGGCTACGGGATTAGCCCTGTTTTATGGGGTAAGATTAAGCGTGGGCTTAGTGCAGGTCGAGTGCAGTCTGTTGCTCTAAGGATGATATGTGATAGGGAAGAAGAAATTGATGCATTTATTCCATCAGAATATTGGTCTCTTGATGTTGTCCTGGATGTAAAAGGTGAGAAAAAACCATTAGTAGCAAAATTTTATGGTGATTCTAATGGAAAGATAGATATAAAAAATGAAGAAGAAGTAAATAAAGTTATTAATGCTATAAAAAAAGCAAAATTTAAGGTTGCAGATATTAAGAATGGTGAAAGGGTAAAAAAAGCTCCAATACCATTTACTACAAGTACTTTGCAACAGGAAGCTTCAAAAGCATTAAATTATTCAACTCAAAAGACGATGAGACTTGCTCAGCAGCTATATGAAGGTGTTGATATTAAGGGTATGGGAACAATTGGTCTCATAACATACTTACGTACAGACTCTACAAGAATTTCGGATGAAGCAGATGTGGCGGCAAGAAGTTATATTAACGATACTTATGGAAGTCAGTTTGTGGGTGGAAGTGAATCTACAACAAAGAGTAATAAAAAAATCCAGGACGCTCATGAAGCTATTAGACCTACAAGTATTGAAATGACACCTGCAAGGGTTAAGGATGAATTACCTAGAGACTTATTTAGATTGTATCAACTTATATGGAAGAGATTTGCTGCTAGTCGTATGAGTAATGCAGTTTATGAAACTACTTCTATTAAAATTTCTGCATCAGATTATATATTTACAGTAGCAACATCTAAGTTGGCATTCGAGGGATTTATGTCCGTATATGTTGATGCAGATGATGAAAAATCAGACTCTAATGTATTGTTAAACAAAATAACAAAAACATCAATTCTTACATTAGAGGATATAGATCAAAGGCAGCATTTTACACAACCACCGGCACATTTTACGGAAGCAGCGTTGGTAAAGGCGATGGAGGAGCAGGGAATCGGTAGACCAAGTACTTATGCTCCAACTCTTACTACTATTGTAGCAAGACGATATGTTGCAAAAGAAAATAAGAACTTATACGTGACAGAATTAGGGGAAGCTGTGAATAAAATTATGAAAACAGCATTTCCTGTTATTGTTGACTCGAGTTTTACTGCAAATGTAGAATCACTTTTAGATATGGTGGAAGATGGAAGCGTTGCATGGAAAACTGTTATTAGAAATTTTTATCCAGATTTAGAAATAGCAATTAAAAATGCTGAGGAAGCCTTAGAAAAAATAGAAATCCATGACGAGGAAACAGATGTAGTTTGTGAGGAATGTGGACGCAATATGGTTATAAAGTACGGGCCACATGGAAAGTTTTTGGCATGTCCCGGATTTCCGGATTGTAGAAATACAAAACCATATTTTGAGAAAATTGGAGTTCCATGTCCTGTGTGTGGTGAAGATATTGTTATTAGAAAGACAAAAAAGGGTCGAAAATATTATGGATGTATCAATAATCCAGAATGTGAATTTATGTCTTGGCCAAAACCAACAGAGAAAAAATGCCCTGAATGTGGTGGATATATGGTAGAAAAAGGAAATAAAATTGCATGTGCAGATGAGAAATGTGGATATATTTGTCAAAAGGAAAAAACGGAATAAATTTGAATTCAAATACAAATTATTGTAATGTGTATATAGTTTAGTGTTTTGTTTTTAAATACTAGTATTTACTTGTTAATTTACCTAATTCATGCTATAATTTTTTTAGTTTAAACGTGAATACAAAGGAGTAAAGGAGGAAATACATGAGTGTTCAATTGTTAGATAAAACAAGAAAGATTAATAAGTTACTTCATAATAATAATAGTCAGAAAGTTATTTTTAATGATATCTGTGATGTTTTGACAGATATACTTGAATCTAACGTTCTAGTTATTAGTAAGAAGGGAAAGGTTCTCGGCGTAGGCAATGCCGGGGATGTAGAGACTATTAGAGAACTCATAAGAAGTGATGTTGGAGACATGGTTGACAGATTACTTAATGAACGTTTGCTAAGTGTGTTATCTACAAAAGAAAATGTAAATTTAGCTACACTAGGTTTTGATGAGGTTGATGCGAAAAAATTTCAAGCGATTATTTCACCTATTAATGTAGCTGGTGAACGTTTAGGTACTTTGTTTATTTACAAAGAAAAAAGTCAGTATTTTATTGATGACATTATACTAAGTGAGTATGGTACTACAGTGGTAGGACTAGAGATGCTAAGAAGTGTTAATGAAGAAAATGCTGAAGAGGAAAGAAAATTACAGATAGTGAAATCTGCAATTAGTACATTGTCATTTTCGGAATTGGAAGCAATTAAACATATTTTTGAAGAATTAGGTGGCAATGAAGGAATACTTGTAGCTAGTAAAATTGCAGATAGAGTAGGTATAACTAGATCTGTTATTGTTAATGCACTTAGAAAGTTTGAAAGTGCGGGCGTAATTGAATCTAGGTCGTCAGGTATGAAAGGTACATATATTCGCGTTGTAAACGACATTGTTTTTGATGAATTGAAAAAGAAAGAATAAATCTATTAAAAAATTACAAATTATTATATATTTGGATAGATATAAAGTTTTTAATATTTTATCCGATATATATAGATTACAAATGGTTAAACGGATTTCCCAGACGTATGGATACGACTAAAGGGTGGTTTTTTTTATCCAATAAAACCATAATATGGAATAGTACTTATTTACTATTTGCTAAAAAACCCTTATTTTAACAAAAAACACAACATGATGTGACACCAAACGCAAAATACCACAAAACATGCTTGATATTTTATTCCTTAGAACTTATAATGTATTGTATGTATTTTAGTGGGAGTGAGCCTAATTGTTAGAAAAACATAACAAGATAGACGAACTCTTTGATTTGGATGGACATGTGCAATCAAGAAAGGAGAACAGCAATGATTAGTTCTAATGCATACAGCTACATTAACGTGTTGACAAAAGCAGCAGATGCTTCATGGACACGAAATGAAGTATTATCCAACAACCTTGCAAATGTATCTACACCAAATTACAAGCGTAAGGATGTAACCTTTGAATCATATCTGTTGAGTGAACTGGCAGGTAGTTCGAATTCTTCACTCAGGCAGAAAGTTAATAATGCTGATGTTTCCAATTTAGGAGCTTCGGTTTACACAGATTTTTCAACATTGTCATATAGACTCGATGGAAATAATGTAGATATTGATACTGAAAACGTTGAATTAGCATCAAATCAGATCAAATACAATGCCATATTGGACAGTATTGGTTATGAGTTTGATATGTTAAGAGCAGCAATGCAGACTTCATAGGAGGTAGCACATGGGTTTATTTACATCTTTCGATATAAGTGGTTCAGGAATGTCTGCGCAACGTTTGCGTACAGATACTATTTCCCAGAACATAGCAAATGTTAATTCCACTAGTAGCAGTACTGGTGAAGCATATAGACGTAAAACCGTTGTATTTTCAGAAAAAGGTGCATCTTGTTTTGATGATGTTCTTATGTCAGCGGTGGGCAATGTAGGTAGTGGTGTTAAAGTTACTAGCATTGTAGAAGATCATGTAACTCCTATGAGTAAGGTATATGATCCGTCACATCCAGATGCAGACGGGGATGGATATGTAACATATCCAAATGTTAATGTAGTTACGGAGATGACAAATCTTATTGATGCGTCAAGAGGTTATGAGGCAAATGTTACAGCCTTTAATGCATCTAAAGCTATGGCTCTTAAGGGCTTAGAATTAGGACAATAATTTCTAATAGATAATTGCGAAACTCGTACCTAATTAGATAGTAGAGTTACCCAATTTCTAGAAACTTGTAAGTTTTTAAATTTCAAATTTATTTTCTAATTGCA
>JGI24710J26742_10000576_pt1 | contig 33898 bp, 20 predicted proteins | sample BioPla2DNA2_FD_26742 | JGI IMG/M metagenome (IMG submission 26742)
TAATGGTTAATTAACCATTAGATTTTTAAAAATGATTTTGTTGATATTACAATGACTTATGACTTTTTTGAGGCCTCGCCATAGTTAACAAGTTTTGTAATGTTTTATTCTAACCCTTTGCACAAGAGCGAAATACAAAAACATCAAAAAATGGGCGTTTTTTGCGATTTTTGCCTTTTTTTTGAGCGTTTTTGTACAGTTTTTGCGCAGTTTTTCACTTGTGGGGCAATTTTCCTGAAATTTCACATCTTTTGGCCCACTTTTTGCCATTTGTGGGGCGCAGCGAATGAAAAAATGCGCGAATAGCGCGCCCCTATTAATCAGAACAGCGGCGGCGGCAGGATGGCCTGAGCGGAGCGGATTTTTATCAGGATTCGCTCAAATTCCGGCCGGTCGCGGAGCGAAACCAAGTCGGCATCGGCTTCCATCCAATCGGCGTCCGCGTAGCCCAAGGCGACGCTTTTTTCGAGGGCTTCGAGCGCCAGCGCGGGTTGTTCCGTCAGCGCGAGGCTGCACGCCAAATTATACCAAGCAATGGGCGATAGCGGCTCCAGCTTGACCATTTCGCGGTCGGCGCGGAGTCCATCCTGGAAACGGCCCATTTCCGTGTAGAGGCACCCGAGGCTTTCAATGGCGGCGGGAAAATGCGGCAGGCGTGCGCGGACGCCTTCCAGAAAGGCGACCTCCACGTTGCGCGCGTGGTCCTCCCGCGCTTTTTTGCTGGCGGCAGGGCCTTCTGGGGCGGCGTCCGGGTTCTCGCGGGGGCGGGTCACGTCGCGTTTAGGTCCGTTTCTCAACGGGCACGTAGTCGGCAGGGCCGGGGCCGGTATAGATTTGGCGGGGCCGCATGAGTTTTTGCGCGGGGTCCTGACGCATTTCCTGCCAGTGGGCAATCCAGCCGGGCAAGCGCCCGAGCGCGAACAGCACGGTGAACATTTCCTTGGGAAAGCCCAAGGCGCGGTAAATCAGACCCGTGTAGAAGTCCACATTGGGATACAAGTTGCGCGACTGAAAATAGTCGTCGTTAAGGGCGCGTTCTTCGAGTTCCAAGGCAACGTCCATGAGGGGGTCCTTGATTTTCTTGCGTTCGAAGATTTCTTTGCATATTTGCTTGGCGATACGCGCGCGCGGGTCATAAGCCTTGTAAATACGGTGCCCGAAGCCCATCAGCCGGAACGAGCTTTTCTTGTCCTTGGCCTTGGCGATGACTTGGTCAACGGTGAAGCCTTCGTGGAGGATGCTTTCGAGCATTTCGGTGACAGCCTGATTGGCGCCGCCATGCAAAGGCCCCCACAACGCGCAGATGCCGGCGGAAATGCAGGCGTAAAGATTCGCCAGCGTGCTGCCGACGGCCCGCACGGCGGTGGTCGAGGCATTTTGCTCGTGGTCGGCGTGCAGAATCAACAGCTTGTTCATGACGGCGGTGTCGTAGGCGTCAGCCTGGTAAAGCGAGACGGGCGACTGNAACATCATGTTCAAAAAGTTTTCGCAATAGCTGTAGCGATGGCTGGGATAAATAAACGGCTCGCCGATGGATTTCTTGTAGGAAAAAGCGGCGATGGTGCGCAGTTTGGAAAGCAACCGCGCGACGGTGATGTCCAGCTCTTCCGAGTCGCTGGCGCGGTGCAGCTCGGGATAGAAACTGGAAAGCGAAACCACCATGGCGGACAGCACGGCCATGGGATGCGCGCCTTCGGGAAATTTGCCGAAGAAGCTAATCATGTCCTCGTGCAGCATGGAATGGGAATTGAGCAGACGGGAAAACTTCTGGCGCTGCTCCTGATTGGGCAATTTGCCGAGAATGAGCAGATAGGCCACTTCGGTGAATGAGCAGTTTTCGGCTAAATCTTCGATGGCATAGCCCCGGTGCCGCAAAATGCCCTTTTCGCCATCCACAAACGTGATGGCGCTGCGGCACACGGCGGTATTGGTCAGGGCCGGGTCGAAGGCAACGCAACCGGTCTGCGCCTTCAGCGTGCTCATATCAAGGGCGCGCTCGCCCATCGTTCCGGTGAGGACATCCAGCTTCACGGAGCGCTCGTCCACGTTCAGGGTTGCTGCGTTGGTTAAGTTGGTCTTCATGAGTTCACCTCTGTTTCCGGCGCATTTCGCCGATAAAAAAACACCTCGTCGCACGGACGCGGCGGGGNGTTTTCAGCATGGGTGGCGGCGCCGCCCGGCGGACCGCCCGGCCCGGCTTCAGGCTTTGACGACCTTGCCGGCCTTGATGCAGGAAGTACACACGGTCATGGTTTTGACCCCGCCGTCCACCCGCGCGCGCACTTTTTGCAGATTGGCCTTGAACTTCCGTTTCGTCACGGCTGTAACGTGCAAGCCAATGCCGCCCTTCTTCTTTTCCAAGCCGTGCCGCACAATCCGCGAACCGCTCGACGTTCCTTTTCCGCACAAGTCACAAATGCTAGCCATAATTCTCTCCTAACTCAAAAATGGATAAAAGTGGCGCGACTATATCCCCTCCCCCCGCCCCGGCGCAAGGGAAAATACCGCAAAAAAACATGGCGTGGAAAAAATCGTGCATTTCCGGGCAAGACTTCCTAGAATCGCGGGTGATGGTCATGAGTCCATCCGTTCAAGGAGATTTGCCATGCGCGTGTCACTGTTGATTCTGCTTGCCGCCAGCCTCGCCGTTACGGGGATGGCCGCCCCGTTGAATGCCACCGGCCCGATTCGCGTGGCCATGCTTTCCGACGGCGGTACATTCAGCGATAACTCCTTCAACCAGACCAGCCGCGAGGGCATCGAAGAGCTGATGTATTCCGGCGCGCCGATATTCGTGCAATTTGTCGAAACCTATTCAACCAGCCATTTCGAGCGCAAGCTGGCGGCGTTNGCCGAACGCGATTACCGCCTGCTGATNGGCATCGGCTACCGCATGGCGCCGGCCATCGCCGCCGTGGCCGCGGAATATCCGCGCACGCTCTTCGCCTGCGTGGATGGCGACTTTGATGTCCTGCCGCACAATGTATGGGCGCTGACCTTCCAGACCGATGAATGCGCCTTCCCCGCCGGCTATCTCGCCGCCGCGTGGGCCGATTTGCAAGACCCCAAAGACCCGGCCGTTGCCTGGGTCGGCGGCATGGATGTGGATAGCGTCAATCAATTTCTGGTGAGCTTCCGCAACGGCGCCGAACATTACAACTCCGTCAAAGGCAAAAAAGTCCGCGTGATGGGCGACTACGTCGGCAGCTTTGAGGACTTCGAGGGCGGCAGGAAAATGGCCGCCGACTTCATCGCCGACGGCGCGGATGTCATTTTCGGCGCCGGCTCCATTTCCGGCAACGGGGCAATCGCCGCCGCCAAAGAACACGAAAAATGGGCCATCGGCGTGGATACCGACCAATACAACACGCTGCCGGAGCAGCAGGACATCATCCTGACCTCCTGCCTCAAACGGGTGGACCGCGCCGTCAATCAGGTGGTGACCGCCACCCTGGCCAACCAGTTCTGGGGAGGCACCCGCTACGTCGGCAATCTGGCCAATCATGGCGTGGGGCTGGCCCCTTACCACGATTTTGCCGATAAAATTCCGGCGCGCCTCCAGCAGGAAATCTTGAACATCCAACGCCGCCTGCTGGATGGCACGCTCAGCACCGGTTGGCCGGTCACCGACGCCAAAAAGAAAACGAAGAAATAGGCGGGCCGTGAAGACGCCCCGTTTCACGCAACTGTTCGGCCCGCGACCGCTCACCGTCATCGGCATGATTCACGTGGCCGCCCTGCCGGGCACGCCACGGCACCGCGCCAGCCTCGCGGACATCGTCGCACAGGCGCTGGCCGAAGCCAACATCTACCGCGACGCCGGCATCCACGCGCTGATGCTTGAAAACATGCACGACATCCCCTACGTGCAACAGCCCGGCACGGAAGTGACCGCCGCCATGGCCGTCATCGCGCGCGAAGTCAAACGCGCCTGCCCGGATTTGCCGCTAGGCGTCCAAATTCTGGCCGGCGGCAATCGCGCGGCCCTGGCGGTGGCGCTGGCGGCCGGCGCGGACTTCATCCGCGCCGAGGCGTTCGTCTTCGGCCATGTCGCCGACGAAGGCTACATGGACTCCTGCGCCGGCGATTTGCTGCGCTATCGCAAGGCCATCGGCGCGGAACAAATCGCCATTTTCACCGACATCAAAAAGAAACATTCCGCCCACGCCATCACCGCCGATGTGGATATTGTGCAAACCGCGCAAGCCGCCGAGTTTTTCCTGACGGACGGCCTCATCCTCACCGGCGCGACCACCGGCGCAGCAGCCAGCGTCGAGGAATTACGCGCCGTGGCCGCCGTCGCCCAGACGCCCATCTTGATTGGCTCCGGCATCACTGCGGAAAATCTCGCCGACTATCAGCCCCACGCGGACGCCGTGATTGTCGGCTCCTACGTCAAGCAAGGCGGACACTGGGCCAACGCGCCGGACCCGGCGCGCATCCGCGCCCTGATGACGGCCTTGTAAAACCACAGGCGCCGCGCGCCACGCCCGCCGCGGCTTACGGGCCAGCGGCGGGAATCTTGATGCGGTAGTGGCGCACCGGCGGCACCGCGTTGGTATCCGTCCATGCGGTATTCGTTGATGTGCTGTGCACGNAACCCAAGTATTTCCACTGCGCAGGGTCCGGCAGGTCGCCGTCGTTGCCCTCAATGTGATACCNGCGCCCGGGAATAGACTGGAAGGTCAAATCCACCGTGTTGCTGGACCTCACAAATTGGGTTTCCCAGCCGATGTAGCTGCCTTCCGCCAGCGGATCGGTGCTGGCCACCCACTCGGCATAGTTGGAGAAACCATCGCCATCGGCGTCGCCATCCTTGGTTTGGGTCATGTCGCCATTAAACCAGCGGAATTCCCAGTCGTCGGGGATTTCATTTCCGTTGGCATCCCACGGCACGACAATGGTGGCGGTGTTGGTGACCGCCCCATAACCATCATCAGCGGTGAACGCGACCACGTTGGTCGTGCCCGCCGAGCCCATGTTGGTGACCCACCAGGCAAAGACGCCTGAAGCCGTATCGAAGGTGGCCGTAAAAGGCAACGGGCCGCTGCCAAGCACAACGGGATCGCCGTTCGGGTCCGTCGCGCTCACCGTGAAAATGTTGGTGGTGCCCACGGGCGCGGTATAGGGTACTTCCGGATCGAAAGAAATGACCGGCGGCTCATTGGCGGCTTCTTCGGCAAAGAACCCGAGCGTGAAGGCCATGCTGTTGGTGCCAACCATCTCAATTTGCCGCGTCTGCGCTTGATTGCGCATCGGCAAGCTGTCAAAGCCCAGCCCATTGTCATCGGTGGCATTGGTATTCACGAAGCCCTGCGTCATGGCCAATTCGACGCCGACATGATCCAGCTCCGTCGTCAACGCCACAACTCCGCCGGTGGTGGTGATAGTTTCACTCAGGCCGCGCTGACCGCGAACCAGCAACTCCGACAGGTTGGGCGAAAAACCATTGCGGACATAAAGCACGCCGTTGGGCGTGGTCATGGCATACTGCACGGCAAACGCCGTTGCCGTCGGCGCCAGCATGACCGTCTTGATGATCTTGCTGTCACCGGAAGTCAGCTTCAGACCGTTGACAACGCCGTTCGTCGTCACGGTGTACAGGCTGTTCACATAGTTCGGGGTATCCGCCCACCAGTCCTTCAGCGCGGACGTGCGATGGGCCACCACCACGCCATTGGTCTCGACGCTGTAGGCACCCTCCTCTTCCGTCGCGGAGCCGGAATAGGCCGCAAGGTTCCCAATCATTTGGTACACGCGCCCGTCGGCCGTGCGCTGCCAGGCCGCAATCATGCGCCCGCCGATTCGCTCAAAAACGGCGGCCACGTGCCGGTTGTAAAGCAGGTATTCCACCTCGCCATCGAGGTCCACATCCAGACTGGTGGCAACGGTGCCGGACAAGCCGCCGGCGATCGCCGCCCACGTATCCAGCCAGGAATAGATGGCCGCGAAGCGGGTCTGGCTTTGCGCGTTCTGAGCAAAGTCAATCAGCAACTGATAGCCCGTGGCGGGATAGATATAGCCGCCTGCCGCCCAACGGCTGAGGTCGTTGTTGTCCTCCGCGTGGAAGGCGGTTTCAAAGACCGACGCATGGAACACCTCGCGCGCAAGGCGCTTCACATCGGGATGGGCAATACCCTTCACCATGCTCCACGCATTGGAAACCAGCCCGCCGGTGGAGAGCGCGCCGTAAACATTCGCATTGGTAACGCCCGGCCGCGTCAGGAACTTCTTGTTTTTCAGCCCTTCGTGACGCTCGCTGCCGTCATACCAGTTGTCATAATTTTCATTATTTGCGTGGTTAATCCAGTTGTGCGACTGCTTTCCGCCGGCGGTATCGCCACGGTCCACCGGGTCCCAGCTTTGTCCCCACGGCAACGCAACTTCGCCCGCGGCGATGTCTTCCAGCGACACCAATTGCGTCCAGGGGTGATTGGCCAGCCAGCGCAGATTCCGGTCGTAGGCATCCGCCTGTTCAAGCGAGTTGAACTCTTCCCACATGCAGAAGATGGTGGCCACCTGATTTTGGTTGCCGCTGCGCGAGCGGCGGCTGAACAATTCACGCAACGGGATGGACAAGCCCTGATCGTGATTGGCGAAACGATAGTCGTCCGCGGCGTTATTGATGACAAACGCATTCACGCCGTTGATGCGGTTGATGCGATAGCCGTCATCGCCCAACGCCACCTGCCGGCCATACCAATTCCAAATGTGCGTGTTCTGGTCCACAAGCGTGTAACGGAAACCCATGTTGGTAATCTTCGCGAAGACATCGGCATCCAGCACCCGCTCCGGCGTCCAGAAAACGGAATTGCTGTTGATGTTCGCCCCATAAATGCGGTTTAGCGTCTCGGAGGCAAACTGCACATTGTCGGCATTATATTCCGGCGTGAAATACGGCAGAATGTGGTCGGAATACGTGCTGCCCATCAGCGTGATGACGTTGGACGAAACCAGCGAGCGAATCAGCTCGTTGAGCGCCACGCCCGACCTCCACGCCGCGCCATCGGGATTCACATCCGCCCACTCCAGCGCCATCGCCAGCGTCGGCGTGATGTGCAGGTTCAACGGCGCTTGATAAATGCCGTGAATCTGAATGGGCCGGTGATAGCCCGCGCCCGCGCCATTGTTGACAAAGTCATGCACGTAGCTGCCCGGCTGAATGGCCTGATTGCCGTGCGACAACAGCGCGATTTTGGCGGACTGCCCGCGGTTGTTGTCCGCATTCTTGCCAATGTACTGAGTCAACACGCCGTTCTGGGCAATCCAGCCCTGATCGCGCCAGTAGTCGGAGCAAATCCAGTCCGTGCGAATGGTGTCGGTGATGTCGGAGCGCCCGCCGATATCGCCGGCCCCCGGTTTGCCATCATTGCACGAATTGCACGTGCCATCCTTGGTGGTGAACACCTGGAAGTTCAAGTTGTCGGCGATGCCGTTCCAGCCAATGCTGGTCAGCGCATTGCGATCAATCGCAAATTCAACCGCGTCCAACTCCGAATTGAAATACGCGCCCAGATAAGCGCCCGGAGCTTCAATGACGCCGTTGGCCGCCAAATCGTCCCATGCCGTCAGCGTATTCTTGGAGGCGTCCGTATCCACGAGCACTCGGCCGTTCTGGCTGTCATAAACGGCGACCACGGCCTCCCATTTCATGTCGGTGCGCGTGTCCACTTCATCCGGCAACGCCGCCTCGCCCGCTTCGGGGCTGTTGAAGTCAATCACCACATACACATCCAGGAAGCCTTCTTCGGCGTAGGCCTTCAGGTCGGCGAAGTCCACGCGGAAGTACATCTTGTTGTCCTCCGCGCCGCCATCGCGCATATAAAATGCCACCATGTCGCGCGAGCTGTCGTAACCATCCCAACGCCGGTAAATATCCACCGCCTGGCTGCCGCCGTCATTATACGGGTCCAGCGCAATCAGGTCATCCAGCGTCCAATCGGTGAACTCCTGATAATTGGTCACGCCATTGATGGAGCCCAGCGCCGGGCCGGGGCCAATGGTGATTGCATGGGCCGCCGGTGGCTGGCCGGGATCGTCAAAGACCCTCGGATTCGTGCCGTTAATCAGCTCCTGCAAGTTGCTGAAGCCATCGCCATCCGGGTCGCCTTCCGCGCCGTTGACGGCATTGGTCACAAGGAGGCCCGTGCGCAAACTGCGCGTGCCCGGATTCCCTTCCAGCGGGTCCAGACCGTAGCGAACTTCCCAGCCATCCGGCAGGCCGTCGCCGTCCGTATCAGGAACAAGCGGATCGGTCTCCAGATACACCGCGTTGGGATACGCCGCAAACAGCGCGTCGCGATCAATCTTCCGCGAAAAGGCGCCGCCCACTTTGGGTACGCTGGCATTCGCCAGCACGCTGGTTACGTTGCCGCTGCCATCCACGAGGCCGATGTCCACATAGCCGTTGAAGTTCTTGTCTTCCCCGTGGCCATCGCTCAATCCGTCACCATCCGTATCCGGGTTGTTGGGGTCGGTTTCCTTCCAGTTGGTGTTCCATTTTCCGGTGGGCCAGTCTCGTCCCAGCCACGGTTCCCAGTTCGCTTCAATCGGCTCGCCGTCGCCGTCCACCCACCCGTTGCGATTGGCGTCTTCGATGCCATCGGGAATGCCGTCGTAATCGCTGTCCGGATTGGATGGATCCGTGGTGGAGCCACGCACCAGCCGGCCACGGTCGCCGCCCTTGCTCTGGCTGTCCACGCCGGGAACTCTGTCGTAGTTGTCGAGCGTATTGTAGAACGGCGGGTCCAGATCGGGCAGGAAGTTCGGCCAGCCGTCAGCGTTGGTATCGGCGTTGGTGTCGGTGTGGCTCGTCGGCACGCGGAAGCCCAACTCAAGGGCGTCGGGCAGGCCGTCGCCATCGCTGTCGGGGCTGTGCGGCAGACTGCGGCCAAAGGCATAATGAGCGTGTACATCGGCATTCGTCCAACTTTCAGGATTGGGCTTGTTTTTGGGCGGCAGGGGCGCCGGAGTCGTTTCCCACTCGTCCAGCATGCCGTCGTCATCGTGATCCAAGTCGGAAGGATCGCTCATGTCAACCACCTGCAGCAACTGAAGCCGGACGGTGCGCGACGCCGTATTGGTTTTGCCCTGGCCGTCCCGCGCCCAGGCCGTGAAACGATAGGTGCCCGCCGTCAGGTTGCTCCAGGCATAATCCCAATGCACGGTTGTGCCCACAGTATTGGTCGCTGTCGCGGCGAATTCGCCGACATATCCGCTCGGAGAGGTGAAATAGAGTCCGGTCTCAACGGCATTGGTTCCGGTTTGCAAGCGTATCTGCGTGGTGCGCAGAGCGGGATTGGTCGCCAGCACAGGAGTCGGCACATCTTCAAGGATGATGACATGCAACTTGCCATCGCTGCCCATTTCCGGTGGCTCGGCAATGATAATGGACGGCAGCAATTCGCCGCGCGTCTTCACCTTGCGGGTGGCCATGATGGTCGGCTTGCCGTCGCGCTGGCCGATAATCTGGAAGCTATGCAGCCAATCGGGGCGACCGTTGTACACATTCGGCATCTTGAACGAAATGGTGTTTTCGTGGGGATAATCCCAGTGGTGAGAAATCTCAATGTCCTCATGCGACAGAATTTCACCATTGGCCGGGTCACCACCGTTCTCGACGCTGTTGAACTTGATGGTGAAGAGCGCCAGTGCGCCCGCATCATCAAGCCCTTCGGCAAATTCCCAGTGATACTTGACGCGTATTTCCCAGCCCGCTTCCACCAGCTCGCCATCCTGGCCCGGCCAGTCGAAATATATCCGATACGCCGTGCCATCGGCCTTCACCGTGCGCACCAGCTCCGTGAAATGCCCCTCCGCCGCCGTCAGGCTTTCATTCGACCACGCGCTGCGCGGGGCGCTGGACCATTCGCGCAGGCGGACGCGAATCGTGGCGTTGCTGTTGCCGCCGGCGATGTTGGCATAATTGAAGCGCCACGCCTGAGGATAATCCACATTCATGTCGCTGGGGGTGGTTGCCTGCGCCTGTTGCCAAATATCGCCCAGGCCATTCGCGTTGTTGGTGCTGTCGTTCGACGCGTCCGCGTCCTCAATGCGATACCACACCTCGCGCACCGTCGGGTCCGTGCGAACCACCACGCCATATTTCGAACCCGTCAGCGTATCGCCATTGTTTGCCGGCCACTCAATGTAGCCCTGCGGCGTTTCCGTATCGAGATAGAACGGTTGCTTGAAGGTATTAAACACCGGCGCGCCGTCGCTGCGATTCAAGAACGCGCGCACGGTGATGAGATGGAAGCCGTCCTTCAGCCCGTTGGTCGTCCAACTGTTGTAGTCGTTGTGTTTGTGATACGACTTGGTCTTCAGGTTCTGCGCATCTGTGTTCCACTCGCCCAGCATAATATGCTTCTTGTAGATGGCATCGGCACTGCCCGGCCAGACAATCTCCCAGTCCGTCCCGCTGCCATCGGCACCCTGCCGGCGGGCCGCACCGATCTTATAGCGCAGAATGGTGCCGTTGGACGGTTTCGGAAACTCGAACTTCCACCAGTCCGTGCTGCCTCCCGTGCCGGTGTGGGTCCAGACACCGTCAACAGCCTTGGTTGCCCGGAAAGCCCCGGCGCCGCCCGCCCCTTCGGGCCAATTGGCTCCGTCCGTGGTGTAGTAGAGGCTCGCCACCGTGCCGCCCTGCTTCGGCGTCTTGGCATACACGACAACCGAGGTCGTCGTCAGATAATATTGATTGGTCACACCGCTCGGCGGCGGGGCGACTCCAGGCTCGGTAATCCGAATGTTATTGAAGTAATAGTTGCAATCGCTGCCGGGCCCGGCGGTATAATTCCAGAACCGGATTTTGCGCACCGGAGTGGACAGCGTGAAGTTGAACAAGTTGGTCCCATTCAGGGTAACGGCCACGTTGGTGGAACTGGTAAATTCAATGTCAGCCGTTTGCGCGGTATTGCGCCAGCCAATGCCGGTATCTGTAGTCGAAGCGCCCTGATGGAAGCGATAGTTGCTGTCGCCCTGATTAAAAGCCAGAGTCAACAAGTCATTGTTGCTGACGTCCCGCAGTTGCCAACCAATGCTTGCGCCGGTTTCATCCACGCCGCTATTCTGGTAGTCGAACCGGATGCTCTGATCCACCGCTACATTCTGGGTGAACGCACAAACGTAGTCGGCAAGCCCGCCGCTGTTGGCCCACAATCCGAAGGGATTGCCCCCCAGCGCCGGAGCGGCCTGTCCCCCGGCGTTGAAGTGTCCGGCATTGCCGGAAGCCGTGAAATCGGAGGTATTGGCTGTAGCGTAAGTCACCGGGCCGAAAACATTGGAAACGCCGCCCCCGCCTCCGCTTGCTTCAACATCCGTCATCGCCAACGGATCATGATAAACCCACGACAATTCGCCATGGACGGTGCCGTAGTCATTTATCACCGACGACGGGAAATTGGTGGCGTTGCTCTGACCGATGGTCACCTGATAGCTGGTCGCTCCCGGAGTGCCAATCTGGCAATTGATCGTGTTGGAGGCGGCAAACTTTTCGGGCCAGATGCGCTGCACAAAATTGACATTCTCGAAGCCGAGATACATGTCGTGGGAAAGAGCGGGCGGATTGTCACGCGGATCGCCGCCGGCATGGTTCGCCCCGTTGAGGTCCATGCCGCCATTCAGCCGCATCAACACGTTGTCAGCCGAACCATCCACGCGCGCCGTAAAGACAACGTTGCTGCCCTTGGTAATCCGCGGCAAAGTCTGGCGATAGCTATAAGGCGCGGGCTCCACGCCTTCGGGATAACCCCGGTTGAGATGGCCATAGGGGTTGAACTCGGCGTCACCGTCGGGCCCGTCCTTGCGCTCCACGGCAACCGTGTCCGCCAAAGCGCCATCGTCATAAATCGAGATGACACCGCCGGGCCACAGACTGCTGGGATCGGGGTTTTTGATGCCCCAAACCGAATAGCTGTGCGGCGGCTGGTTCACGTTGTAGATGTCCGAGGCATAGACATAATCCGCGCGCGGCCCGCTGTCCTTGAAATAACAAGGATACGTCTGGGCGTAGTTGTACAGATAGATGTCGTCTGGATAAGACCCTTTGGTGGGGACGGTCAGCCAATCCTCCCAGCGCGAGTTGAAAACCACCAGCATCGTATTCGACGGAAAGGTACCCCCGCGCTCCCAGGCAATCGAAGCCCCGTCCCAATGCGTGCCATAACCGATGTGGTCATAGCGAGCGAAGTTTTCATGGATTTTCAGGAGTTCGGGGATGTGGGTCTGCCCCCACTGGCCCAGGAACGCGGTGTTGGCCCAGCGCGGAAAGGCACCGCCGCTCTCTCCGAGCGTCTCGGCGTGATGATTGCCATCCGTATAGAGCAACCCCAGTCCGCCCCGCAGAAAATAATAGGCATGGTGCGCTTCCTTGCGATCCACGAAATCATTGTCATGGCTCTGCGCATGCATCACGCCGACGTTGGGGGCAAAACCGCCCGCGCCCGCATTGTCAAATCCCCACAGGTTGTTGGCGCTGAAGCGCCAGTTCAGTTCGTTGCGCAGGTCGTTATCCACCAAACGCATGCCGGCGGAGATATAGCCGTCGTAGCCGGGCGGCTGGCCCAAATGTTCGCCAAAAAGAATTGCATCGTCCCGCGGTATTTCCGTATTGAAATTGCTGTCGCGATGGTTGTCCCAATCGCTGAAGCCGCGCGTCATGTTGAACTGCCACTGAACGTTCCCGCAATAGCCCAAATGGCTCGCATCCGCGCCAAACTCCCCGAAGAAATAGTCCGGCACGTGCTTCACCGCATCCAAACGCAAACCATCCGCCCGGGTACGGTCCATCAACCAGCGCGCCGCCCGCATCAGATACCCGCCCACATCCTCCGAATAAAACGCCGGATACTGCGCAATCAGCTCCGCCGTGATGCCATTATTCGTGCCAAAACCCACATACACATTACTGCTCGTTCCGCTCGACCAATCCCACGGATCGCTATACTCCGGCGGTTGGTTCGTGTTCGGCATCCGGTCGTAGAACTCCGGATGATCCGGGTGGCGTACAAACGACGGCTTGGGATGCCAGTCGCCTTCCTTCGCCCCGTGGTTCTGGTTGGGACTCTCGTGGGCAATGTCAATCAGGTCTGAAAGGCCCAGATGCAGGACCTGCCACGCATCATTCCAGTCGCGGCAGTTGTCCCACTTGCGATAAAACCCGTCCGGTGTCCGCCGCAGGTGAAAATCCTCCGGCGCCATCCCCGGATACACATCCGCCGGCGTGCTCTCGTTATACGCTGGAATATCAAACGCCCGGTGATTCATGATGTTGTCGAAATACACGCGAATCCCGAACCGGTGCGCAGTTTCAACCAGATTCAACAACTCCGCCTCGGTGCCGTAGCGCGTCGCCACCGTGCTCCGCTGATGCCGCCCGCCCAAGTCAAACGGATCCCACAAATCGTAACCCACCGAAAGCCCCCCGCTGCCCTTCGTCGGCGGCGGCAGCCACAGCGACGAATACCCCGCCTCTGCCAGCTCCGGCATCCGGTCCGTGATTTCCTTCCAACTCGTGTTAAAGTATTGTAGCATCGCTTCGCCCAGCGCCGACGACGCCATCGCGCCCGCCAAAACGGCCGCCAGCCCAATTTTCCGCCACGAAAAACGACTTGTGTCCATGCCCTCGCTCCTCAACTCAACCAGCCAAAATTTCTTTCCCGACCAGAAAACACTCCAGTAATAAACAACTTATATTAGACCATACCCCGCCGGTCAAAACAACTCAAAGAAAAAACGCTTCAACAAGCGCGCACAAAGAGTACACACTCCCGCAAGAAGCCGGACCGAATTTTCTGCCTTTTACCCTTGTGCCCTAAAACGTTTTTGCCTATATTGCGGGATTGAGATTCTGTGTTGAGGTGGAGAGTCATGCGGCGAAAGGTCGTGAAAGTCTTAAAAATCCTTCTGCTGGTTATGTTGGTAGCCGGTGGCGTGGTCGGATGGCGCGCGTTTCGTCTGGGCAACACCGCTTATAAAAGCTATCAGCACCTGCGCTACCTCCTCGAATCCGGCGAATCCATCGAAGGCGAAGCGGCGGATGATGTTCTTTCCGACAACTATTTGCGCAGTCTCTTCGGCGACAACCCCGAACTGGTCGAACGCCTCAAAACAGTCGTGGACCTCGGCATGGCCACCGACGCCAACCTCAAGCTGGGCTCCGTCTCGCTAATGGTCGTCACGTACCGAAAGGGCGACGATGGCGCAATCTCCGACGCCGCCATTTATGCCGTCGGCGGCTTCCCGGAGCCGAAAAGCAGACGCCTCGGCTTCCACTCCACGGGCTACTTCAGGACGGAACTCGACCCCCAAATGTGGCTGACCGGCAATGCCCTCATGAATCTGCTCGGGCGCGACATCATCGTGTTCTGCGAAGAAGAAAAGGCCGAAGCCCACATGGAGTTGCTCTTCGACATGCTGCAGGGCCGCATCATGCCCTTGGCCCAAAAAATTGCCGAAGCCCCCCTCCACTACGCCATCGTCTTCCCCACCCCCGGCGAACTGGCCCCGCCCAATATGCGCCGCAACCTCCAAACCGTCATCATCAAAGGCCGCATGGATGGCGACCAGGGCGAAACCGACGTCCTGCTTGTCAGCCCCAGCTATCGCGCCTCCATGCAGACCTATTCGCTCACCCGCGATATGTTCACGCTCGCACGCATTGTTTTCCACGACCACTTCGGCGGCTACATCAAGGAAGAAATTTGGGGCAAAATGGACGACGTCTGGTGGGCCCGCGAATATGTCGAATTGATTGACGCGACCCAACTGGTTCAGGAGCAGGTGCTCGTCTCCGGCAAAGTGGAATACAACCGCGCCAAAAACAATGCCCTCCTCAAAACGGTCGAGCGCGCCTGCCGCGACATCGCCATGCAAAAATCCTATTTGCTCGCCTCCGACCTCCCGTGGGAGTTCGCCTATCGCACCAAAGACAGCCCCACCACCGGCTATTGGAGCGAACCGCACCGCTGGGGCCCGGAATGGCCCCTCGGTGAAGAAGGCGTCCCCACCCCCGGCTCCATCGCCGCCGCAGCCGAACGCGAACGTCTCCGCGCGGAAAAAGAAGCGGAACGCCAACGCCAAAAAGAATCTCCCCCCTCCACCCAACCCGCTGGTGAACCAGTGCGTACCATTTAACATCCATGACCTGCCGTCGCCTGTCTTCAGCCAGTCGCCAGACCGCCCTTGGGCTGGTCTGCTTTTTGCTGGCCGTCGGTCACGTCGGCGCGCGCGAGTTTTCCGTCCGCGCCCTGACCGATGAGAAAGGCAACGCCCGAAACCCCGACATCAGCCAAACCGGACTGATCGCCTGGCAAGCCTACTCCCCCGACCCCGACGGCACCGTCGGCGCCGTCCGCTCCGACATTTTTGTCCTCCACCCTGGCGAGCGCGACGCCCGCAACATCACGCTGGAAGATGACCGCATCAATGGCCGTTGCGAACGCCCCATCGTATTCGATGATTCGGTCGCCTTTCTGGCGTGGTTTAAAAAAGACATCACCTCCACGGGCTATCCCTTCGAGTTAAGCATCCCGCCCAAAAACGAAGAAATGAAAAAACTCGAAGACGACTACCCCGAACTCTTCGATCCGCCCATCCCCACCCTGCAACCCGACGAAGAAGACGAACAGGCCGCCGCCCCCACCAATACCGTGGACGCCGCCACGCTCGAAGCAGAAGTTGACGCCAACGCCACCACCAACGGTCTCGCCCCTCAGCGCCAGATGTGGCGCGGCTCCGGTCAGGCCGGCGACCTCGCGCTCTACCGCGTCGGCAACCCCATTGAGCGCATCACCCCCGGCAACCGCCACTACAACTCCCCCGCCGGCTCCTCGGCCGGCCTCGCCGTCCAAGTCGCCCGCGGCTGGCCCTACGGCTACGAAATGATTGTGTGGCGACAAGGCTCCGCCAACATCATACAGCTCACCACCAATTACTATTACGCCCTCAACGCCAACATGCACGAACAAGAACTCGTCTTTCAAGCCTGGGACGGCAACGACTACGAAATCTTCCACTACCGCTTCGACACCGACGAAATCAAACAAATCACCAACAATCAGTTCGACGATGTCTCCCCCGTCGTCTGGGACGGCACCATCGTCTGGGTCTCCTACCCCACCATCACCGCCGAAATTTTCCTCTACCGCGACGGCGTCATCCGCAAAATCAGCGAAGGCACCGAAGACAACGCCAACCCCTCCATATGGCAGGACAAAGTCGTCTGGCAAGGCTACGACGACACCGACCTCGAAATTTATTACTTCGACGGACGCCGCACCATCAAACTCACCAGCAACACCTGGGACGACATGGCCCCGCAAATCCACGACGGCATCATCACCTGGATGAGCTACGTGGACAACGCCGACGCCGAAATCATGGCCCTCGACCTCAGCGACAACATCGCCGTCCAGCTCACCGAAAACGACTACGAAGACACCTACCCCAAAACCGCCGGCGAAAAAATTGTCTGGCAGACCATCACCTTCGAAGGCTCGCAAATCAACATGGCCCAACCCGAACAACCCCGCGAGAATCCGATTCCTTAACCCCGCCTCCCGCTCTCCCGAAGCCCGGCGGGTTGACATCCCGCGCCACTTTCCGTACATTGCCCACGCTTCTGCAATCCTTGGCGGGATAGCTCAGTTGGCAGAGCGGAGGACTCATAAGCCTTAGGTCGCCGGTTCGACCCCGGCTCCCGCCACCACCTTAAAAACCCCGTAAACGCCGGAAAATATGGCATTTATGGGGCTTTTTTATGTCCCCCTCCTCGCCGCCGCTTCGCGTCACCCCGCGCTAGTTTCGGCGCGCAAAGACCAGCCCGCACCATTCCCCGTCGCCATCGCGCAAAATTTCTCGCGCGCCAAGCTCATGAAAGGCTTGCGCGACGGAATCGCCCTCTGTTTCGCGGATGCCGGTCAGCATCAATTGCCGACGCGTGGCCCGCCACAAGGCAGGCGCAGCCTGAATTAAAATAGGCGTCAAAATATTGGCGCAAACAATATCCGCCGCCGGCGTCTCCCACCCGTGCGCAAGCACATCAGCCTCAAAAAAACGGATTCGCTTGGCGCCCAGTCGGTTCAGAATGGCATTCTTGCGGCTCTGTTTGACGCAAACGGGATCGTTGTCAAAAGCGGCAATGCGGGGCACGCCCAACTTGGCGGCGGCAATAGCCAGTATGCCGCTGCCCGTGCCGGCATCCAGCATGGACTTCGGCCGGATGGCGTCGCAAGCGGCCTCCAGCGCTTCAAGGCAGAAACGGGTCGTAAAATGGTCACCCGTGCCGAAACTCAAGCCCGGATCAATTTTTAAATTGAGACGCTTGCGATCAGGCGCCTTTTCCCAAATGGGCACAATGCGCAGACGGCGGCCAATATCCAGCACCCGGAAATGATGCCGCCAAAATGTGGTCCATTCCTTTTCATGGCAAGGCAACACATGCGCGGAAATCAGCCCGTCAAAACCGGCAGCCGCCCGTTGCCGCGCGTGCGCCACGGAACGGCTGTCGAAATACATATTGACCACGGCATGGTCACCGTGGGGCCGCTCCATGGCGACAGGCTCAATCGCCCACTCCGCCCGCACCCAATCGCAAAAGGCCTCGGTGTTCGCCTTGGCGATGACGACATTCAATTGCCACAAGGTTTTCACGTGCCCATCATGTTGAGCCCGCAACCGCCTGACAAGCGGAATCCGCGCGCCGCCAAAAAACCGCCAAAAATCGCCACGCGCCCCTTTCACATTGCCCGAACGACGGTTTCTGCGTTATGCTATGTAGGTTAATTGGGAGAATGCCATGAGTAAGGAAATCGAAATGTCCTATGGCCGGAGCCTGCAAATTCTGGTCACCCACTTGATTAAAAACGCGAGCAAGGTGCCGCAACCGGTCCTGCAAGGCGCGTTGGATTTTGAAAACCACTCTTGGCGCGAGCTGCCCGTCGAAACCAAGCGCGCGCGACTGAAGGAAATCGCGGAACTGACCACGGCGCCCTCGGCGATTCATCAGCACATGGAGGCATATCCCCATTCCTTCAGCAAGGATCGCTACGCCGAATATCTGGATGCTCTGCAAGCCTATCAAAAGGCGCTGGAGGGCTGACGTTGACGCACATGGAACTCGCGCTGCCAGACCCCATCACGAATTACAACCGGCAGGTTGCGCGGGAACGGTATGTGCGCCGCGAAGAATATGTGCTCGGACATCGGCCCGGCTTTAACCTGATTTATTGGCAGCGCATCACACGCACACCCGCGCGGGTGGAGCGATGGGGACGCCTATGGGGATGGACCCGCGACCAAATCATGCTGACCAAGGCGTTGCTGATCACGCGCATGGCATGCGTGTTCATTGATCACATCATTCGGCGCATGGAACAAGCGGAACTGATTGAAACATCCCTCGGCGAACCCCATCTGGAATGGGAAAACCAGTATCGCAACTTTCTGCTGCAATTTTTGCGCGTCAAAAGCATCCCCGACCGGCGCGAAATCGTAAAGCTGATGCAACGCCTGCATCGCTATACCGTGCCGCCGCCATTTCTTTTGGACTTCCGCCGACGCCATTGGCGCTGGATTGAACGACTGTTGCAACGGTTTCTCACCCCCTCGGGAGCATCCAAGCTCTTCATCAGCCTGCAAATTGTTGTGCGAGCCAAGCCCGCCGCCACCGCGCGACGAATCTGTTTTTCCGCCGCCTTGTACGCCGACATCCAGGAGCGCCTGTATCGCCAGCAATGGATGTATGCCTACAGCGACTGCATGTTGCGCCTCTACGACCGCATCCGCCAATACCCCGAAGTTCTGGCGGCGCTGATTCAGTTGCACTAAACAACCGTCCCCGTCCGTCGCGACCCTCCCGCTCACCATTCGCGCTGAAGCAGCGCGTGCCAGTTCCGCGTGTAATTGTTGTGCCAGACCCGCGTGCGCGGATCAAAAAAGCAAAATGCCAAATTCCACTTGGGCGAATCCGGCACGGTGAAAGTCACTCGCCAAACGCCGCTGGCTTCGTCGCGCGTCATGGGCAAGTCATCCAGCAGATGATGAAACTCATCCCGCCCCAGATGCAGCGTCACTTGTTTTGCTTCCGCCAGCGGGCCGCCCGCGGGCTGATACTCAATGGTACAGGACTCGCCGCGCGCCGGAAAGGCCGGCTTCACGCGCACATGGCGGTGCGCCCGATATTCAGCCCGGTCAAAGACCGCGCCATCGGCGGTTTTCGCCTCCAGACGCATCACATCCCCGGCAACATGAAATTGCACAAAGTGATAGGCGCTGGTCGCAAAGGCCATGCTGGGATGATGCGGATTCACCGCATATGGCCACCCGCCGCCCCCGCCGCTGACCAGATAATACACGCCATCCAGCGGAACTGTGCGCTGATACGTGTGAGCATGACCGCTGAAAACCGGCCCCGCTTCGTAACGCGTGAACAGCGGCACCCACCATTCGCGAATGCCCGCCTCCCCTTCTCGCTCTCCTTCGGAAAACGGCGGACGATGAAACATGGGAATCACCCACGTCACATCGGCATCATAAGCCGCCCGTTGCAGTTCTCGGGTCAACCAAGCCACACGGCTGGGGATTTCATCCTCCGTGGAGTCCACCATCACAAAGCGAATCGGGCCGACATCCAGCGTGTAATCGTGAGCGTCCGGCAATTCCAGCAGACGGTGCCAGAAGGAATCGGGATTCTCCGGTTCGTCGTGATTGCCCGAGGCGGGCTGAAAAACAAACGCCGCCAACTCCTCCCGCAAACACTCAAAAAAGAGGTTCCAGCTATGAATCACGGCGGCGTAGTCGTAGCCAAAGCGTGAGTCCGCCAAATCGCCGGTGGACACCACAAAATCCGGGTTCGCCGCGACAACGCCAGCCGACACGGCCTTCGCCGCGTCCACATGGATTCCGCCCTGCAAATCGTTGTGCAGTACAAACGTGAACGGCTGGACGCGGTCGGCGGGCGCCGTCCAAAAGCGGCCGGATGCTTCATAGCCATCCGCGGAAGACACGGTGTACGCATAACGAGTGGCCGGCCGCAAATCGCGCAGCGTAAAAACATGCCGCCGCGCGGGGGTGGCGTCACTCACCACCCAAGCCGCATCCTCCGGCGCGCCAAGTTCGCGATAAGTCACCCGCGCAACAGCCGCCTCATGGCGCTCCCAAGCCAGCGTCACGGTTGTGCGCGGATCTTCCGTCCACGTGGCCATCACCGGCAGCTCCCATGTCCGTTCCGCCGCCCAACCCGTCGCCAGCGCGCCCAACAGACAGGCCCAGCCGAAGCATATTATTTTTCTTCTTTTTCCGGCGTTAACTTTTTCCATGTCTCGGGCTCCTTGTGCTCCAGTGCGATTACCCAATGATTGCGCCTTTTTTTGTCGGGTAAACGCACCTGATATTGCTGCACAATGCCATCGGGCTGCACCACAACCATGACGCTATTGTTGGGCACCGCGCTATCCAGTACCAGCGAATAATCGGGCATCACCCCCATGCCCAGAAAATGCACAGTCACCAACCCCTCGGCATTGATGCGCGCCGTGAATGGAATCGGCAACGCAATGCTTTGTCCGTCAGCCGACGCAAAGCGATTCTCCAACAAACGCCCCTTGATGACCTGGCGCTTGACAAGCTCCGTCTTCAGCAGTTGGCCGGATTGAGTGAGCACGGTGAATCCACTGGAGGCCCATAACAGTTGGCCCTCGTCAAACCCAATCAAGTAAGGCGCCAGCACCACAAATTGGATATGCGCAATCGGGTCTTCGACCGACTCCTGCCCCGGCAGAAGCCGGGTTTCGGCATCCACCGCCACGAGACAATAGCGTTTGGCAAAATCACGGAACGACAACTTGTCCTGAAAGCGCTCGGCGTCGTAGCCCCCCATCTTTAAGACGTCCTTCAAATAAGACGGACACCGCGCCGGCACCATGTCAACAATCGCAGAACCCTGATCAAACTGAATGCCATCCACAAGCGCCATCGCTCTACGAAAAGCCAGTCCCTGCTTCATCTCCAGCGCCAGCGCCTGCCCCGCTTGATCGTCCGTCAAGAGGAGCCTTCGGCGAGGCGCATCCCAACAGACCGATTCGATGGTGCCGGAGTTCTGATAAATCAACTGCACCGTATCAGACGTTGGGTCCCACCAATAAACCTTGCCGCCCTCCTCGGCCACCAGCACGACATCGCCGGGCAAAGCGCAAAGCCCCTCCGGCGAGCGAAACGCCTTCTCCGCGATGAAGGTGCGCACAACCTGCGTTTGCAAATCCAAAATCCCCAGCGCGCCCGAAATTTCACAGGCAAAAAACACGTAATTCCCGTCGCGGGAAAAACACGCGGCGGAATAACTGGCCAGAACGTGATTCAGCAGCACCCACCAGTCGCCTCGGCCGTCGCGATACAAAACCGCACCGCGAAAGAGATCGCCACTTTCCTCATCCTGCGCGACAGCCTCGGCCGTGGAACCCGCCACCAGCAACTCGCCCGTGGCGCGCACATCCACCGACTCCCACGCAAACTGACTGTTGGCAATCGGAATCGGGATATTCTGCCCGCGCGCGGCAGCCGGCTGATTCGGCTGGGCCTCGGCATCAAACACAATCAGGCGGCCCCCCGGAACATCCTCCACCACGTACAACATGCGGCCCGGCCCCAACGCCATCCCTTCCGGCGACCGCAAGCCCTCCTGCCGCTTGCGCGCCTTTCCCTGACCGTCAAAAATCGGCGTAGTGGCGTCAAACATCAGTTCCCGGCGGCCGTTGGGCTTGATTCGATAAATCGCGACCGCCTCCTCATCCGCCACATACACGTCGCCGCTTGCCGGATCGCACACAAGCCCATCCGGGCTTTTGAGCTTCGAAGCAACAACCGTTGGCGACAGAAAAATGTCCGGCGGGGGTTGATCCGTCACCTGCGGATTCAGGTTGGAAATGGTCGCCAGAACATCCTCGGAAAGCTGGGGCTTGGCGGCATCCGCCGAAGCCGCGAAAAGTCCGCTCATCCCCGCCGCCACGAGCCACGCGCGCAACCCGGCGGCGAACCAACGGTTTCTCATGCCATTCATCGGGCAACCCAATTTCATAACGATAAAAGCTCCTGCACGTCTTCCCACGTCAGATTGTGGACATCGCTCGCGTCGTCGCTGTCCTCAAGAGTGGCATCATAAAGTTTTTGTTTTTTGCGCTGCAACGCCAGCACCCGTTCTTCGATGGAATCCTGCGTAATCAACTTAATACTATACACCGTCCGCCGCTGGCCGATGCGATAGGCCCGATCCGTCGCCTGATTTTCCACCGCCGGATTCCACCACGGATCAAAATGAATCACCATGTCCGCGCCCGTCAGATTCAGGCCGGTGCCACCCGCCTTGAGACTGATGAGAAAGAGCGGGATGGACGCGTCGCGGTTGAACTCCTGCACAATTTTCAGGCGCTCTTGAGTCGCCCCGTCGAGATAGCAATAACGCAGACGGCGACGGTCCAGCGCCTTCCGCAAAATCGTCAGCATGGACACAAACTGGCTGAACACCAGCACACGGTGGCCCGCATCCATGGCCTCATCCAGCAGCTCAAAGAAAAGCTCCAACTTGCTGGAAGGCTCGTCGAATGTAACGTCCGGCAGCTTCAACAAATCCAAATGGCAGCACGCCTGTCGCAAGCGCAGGAGCGTTTGCAGAATCTCAAATTTGGCGCGCGCGAACCCTTGCGCCGCCACCAATTCGGACAACCGCTGGCGGGAGTTCTCCAGCAACGCGGCATAGACTTTCTTCTGGTCGGCGCTCAAGGCACAGGTCGCCACGCGCTCAATCTTGGGCGGCAGCTCCCGGGCCACGTCCTTTTTCAAGCGACGCAACAAAAACGGACGCAGTTTGCGCCGCAGCTTCCATTGCGCCAGCTCGCCGTCCACCCCGCCCTGCGCAATCGGCTGCTCCAAGTTGCTCCGAAACGATTGATGACTGCCCAGATAGCCCGGCATCAGAAAATCCATGATGCTCCACAAGTCTGAAACACCGTTTTCAATCGGTGTGCCCGTCAGCACAAACCGTTGCTGCGCCCGCAGGCGCTTGGCGGCCTGCGCGTTTTGCGTGGACTGATTTTTGATGTGCTGCGCTTCGTCGAGAATCACCGCCATGAATTCCAGCGGCTCGTAGGAATCAATGTCGCGCCGCATCAGGGCGTAGGAGGTGACCACCACGTCCAATTGCGGCACCTGCGGCCACCGCTCGTGGCGCTCCGCGCCGGTCATCTTGCCCACCTTCAGCCACGGGGTGAAGCGCGACGCCTCAATCGCCCAGTTGTCCACCAAACTCGTCGGACAAACAATCAGGGACGGGCGGCGTTCGGCAATGGGTCGTTCCGCGATAGCCGTTGCCAGCCATACCAACGCTTGCAGGGTTTTGCCCAGCCCCATTTCGTCGGCCAAAATGCCGCCGAAACGATTGCGCTCCAAAAATCGCATCCAGCGCACGCCATCCCGTTGATACGGGCGCAAAATTCGCTCCAGCGTGGGGTCCAGCGGGTCCTCCGCCGGAGCCGTCAACCGGTTGCTTTGCGCCGCGGCCGCCATCCACTCCGGCGGCGCTTCAATATCCACGCCATCCAGCGCCTGCAAGGCATTGGCCGCATAGGCCGCGTACACCGGCGCCAGACGGAAGCTGCCCGGCTGGCGGCCCTCCCCCGTCGCGCAATCGCTGAATACACTCTGCAACGTCTGGATGGCGTCAGCATCCAGCAAAATGATTCGGCTGCCCGATTCAATAAACGCGTCGCCCTTCAGCAAGGCGCGCTGAATCTCCGCGCTCGACACGCTGCCGCCGATGCCATCGTCATAATCAAAGCGCACATCAAACCAGCCGTTCCCGCCGGCTTCCGGGTTGATGTGAACAACCGGCGTGGCATAACAGGCGCGCTCCATCGCGCCGCGAATCCGGCCCGTCCACGTCACCTGCCAGCCGCGCCGCCGCAACGCAGGAACGGCCTTGCCCAAAAAGTTGAGCACCTCGCGGGTGCCGACAATCGGTCGCAACGCGCCACCCGTGGGGCCGCTGCCGCCATAACGCGCCAGCAAAGCCAGCGCTCGCTGTTCATCCCCCAGATTCCGCACGGTATAGCGCAGAATATCCTCCGGGTCCGGATGCGCGAACGAACCCGCCGGCGCTTTTTGCATCGCGGGCAGCTCCACTTCGCCATAGCAAGCCACCAGCCGCAGCGCCAGACTCGCCGGGCTTCCCTTGATGTCCAAACGAAACTCCGGCGTCTCAGGCTCAAAGCTGAAAACATCCGGCGTCACTTCCGCTTCCACCTGAATGCGCCCCGTCAATCGCGGCATTTCCTCGCGCAAAAACCGCGGAACATCCGGACGCGCCACCACGACCTGCTGCCGGTACAGCTCCCACATCGGCACCGGCAACAGACGCGCCAACGGCCAGAAATTGCCGCCGACAAAGACCCAGCCGCCACGCCCCGCCACCAGATACACCGGAATTTCCGCCCCTCGCGTGAAAGGCAGCTCCGTATGCGCGGTCAACAGCAATTCGCCATTTTCGTGGTCCAAATCCACCCGCAGCACGGATGCCACCGGCGTGGAATGAACCGCCAGCTCGCGCTCGCCGGTGTCGTACAAAAACCGCCCCTTGTGCAAATCCAGCAAGTTGATGAAGTCGTGAATCCCCATCACCAGCTCATCCGGCAAAGCCGCGCCGGCGATTTCCTCCAGCACAAACATCACCGCCTCATCCTTGGCGGAAAGCCCCAGCGCCGTATCGCGCGGCACGGTGGACACCGGATGCCTGCGCCCGGCATAATCCAAAAATATCCGCACCGGCACGGAGCCTTCGGCCACGGCCAACGGCCAGTCATCCGGCAAACCCAGACGCAACCCGCAATTGAGCACGCCGGGGGTGCCGGGCGGCCCCCGCTTGAAAAATGCGCCGGCATCCACCTTATCCAAACGGCGGGCGTGACGCTCCTCCTCAAGCTCCTTAATCTCACGCTCCGGGTCCTGCTGCCGTTTCAGCAAAGCCATGCCCAAGGCAATCACATGCGAACAGACAATCCCGCGCTCCACGTTATCCCGGCACGGACACAAATTCTCACACGAAAGGTCCGGCAGGATTTTGGCGGCGGTGCGAATCGTCCGGCTGCCCCAGGAAATCGTGCCGCGAATAATCGGCGGCTCATAGACTGCCCCCTGCACCAAACCGCGCTCAAACAACGTGACGCCATCGCGAAACGTGACGGTTCCGCCCCAATTCTCCAGAATTTTCTGTGTAAGCGCCAGTTTCACGTCATCCACATTGCTTCCAATAAAGCCATACGCTCAAAAGGGAGAATCTATCGAAATAAACGCGAAAAGCAAATCCGATTGTCAGGCTCCCGCAAAGTACAAATAAGAAAGCGCCGCCGGTTGTCGGCAACCCCCGCGCGTGATAAGATGAAATCATCATGAGAATCGCCACCTTTAATTGCAATTCCATCCGCACCCGCCTCGACGCCGTCTTGAATTGGCTCGCGGAGTATTCCCCAGATTATCTCTGCCTGCAGGAAACCAAAGTGCAGGACGAGGACTTTCCGCTCGACGCCTTTCAGGACGCCGGCTGGCAGGTGGCCTTCAAAGGAGAAAAATCCTACAACGGCGTAGCCATCATTTCCAAAAAAGCGGCCGACGAAGTCTCCTTCGGCCTCGATACCCAGCCCGCCGATCCCCCGCGCATGATTCACGCGCGCTTCGGCAAGCTCCACGTCATCAACACCTATGTCCCCCAGGGCCGCGACATCGAACACGAAATGTACGCCTATAAACTGGAATGGCTCGCCCGCCTCAAAAAATACTTTCAGGCCCGCTTCACCACGGCCACGCCGCTGTTCTGGTGCGGCGATCTCAATGTCGCCCGCCACCCCATAGACGTCTCCAACCCGCAAACCAAAACCAATCACGTCTGTTTCCATCAAGCCGTTCGCGACGCCTTCGAAGACGTGCTCGCCTTCGGCTTCACCGACCTCTTCCGCCAGCACAACCCCGACCTCGTGGACTACTCCTTTTACGACTACCGCGTGCCCTACCGCCCCGACCGCAAAGTCGGCTGGCGCATTGACTACGTCCTCGCCACGCCGCCGCTGGCAAAAAAACTGACCCACGCGGCCATTGACGCCGCCCCCCGCGCCCGCCCCAAACCCTCCGACCACGTCCCCCTCTACGCCGACATCCAAGCTTGAAAGCATCCGTCCCAACCGCGCCGCTGACCATCCTGGAGGCGCTCCGCCGCAACGGCCACGAAGCTTGGCTGGTGGGCGGCGGCGTCCGCGACCTGCTCCTGAAACGCCCGCCCAAGGATTGGGACATCGTCACCAGCGCCCACCCCGAAGAAATCGAAGCGACCTTCCCTCGCACCGTCGCCATCGGCAAAGCCTTCGGCATCATCACCGTCGTGCTGCCCGACCACCCGCCAGTGGACGTCGCCACCTTTCGCGCCGACTCCACCTATGCCGACGGCCGCCACCCCCAAGGCATCACCTTCACCAACGCCCGCGAAGACGCCCTGCGCCGCGACTTCACCATCAACGCCCTCCTCTACGACCCCGCCACCGACACCATCCGCGACTACGTCAACGGCCAGGCCGACCTCCACGCGCGGCTCATTCGCGCCATCGGCGACCCGCGCCGCCGCTTTCAGGAAGACCACCTGCGCATGTTGCGCGCCGTCCGTTTCGCCGCCACGCTAGGCTTCACCATCGAACCCGCCACCGCCGACGCCATCCGCGAGCTCGCCCCGCACATCCGGCGCATCAGCGCTGAACGCATCCGCGACGAACTCTTCCGCCTGCTCACTGAAGCCCGCCCCGCCGGCGCCGCCCTCCAAATGCTGCACGACACCGGCCTGCTCGCGAAAATCCTGCCCGAAGTCACCGCCATGATTGGCGTCGAGCAGCCGCCCGAATTTCATCCCGAAGGCGACGTATTCACTCACACCCGCCTCATGCTCGACCTCCTGCCCCCCCACCCGCCGCTCGCCCTCGCCCTCGCCGTGCTGCTGCACGATGTCGGCAAACCGCCCACCGCCAACTACGCCACCCTCCCCGACGGCACTCAGCGCTGGCGCTTCGAAAATCACGCCGCCATCGGCGCGGACATGAGCCGCGCCATCCTGGAGCGCCTTCGCGCGCCCCACGCCCTCATCGAAGACGTCGTGACCAGCATCGCCGGCCACATGCGCATCTCCTCCGCCCGGCAAATGCGCCCCGCCAAGCTGCGCCGACTCCTCGGCTCGCCCACCTTCGACCTCGAACTCGAACTGCACCGCCTCGATTGCCTCAGCTCCCACGCGCAACTGGACGTCTATGATTTTCTGACCGCCCAAAAAGCGGAATACGCCGCCGAACCCATCTTGCCCGCCCCCATCGTCACCGGACGCGACCTCATCGCCTGCGGCCACACCCCCGGTCCCGCCTTCAGCTCCATGCTCAAAGCCGCCTACGACCGCCAACTCGAAGGCGTCACCGACAAAAACGCCCTCCTCGAACCCTTCCGCAAAATCCAATGAAAAAGCTCACACTCTCGCTCGCCTTATTTTTCTTCTGCACCCCGCTAATCCTCTCCTCATCCGCCGCGCCAGACCCCGAAGCCCTCCGGCTGCTCCGCCAATTCGTCGCGGAAGAATTGAACGGCAACTTGCAGGCGCTGGCCGATTACGATTTGGCAACGCTGGAAGGACATCCCCTCTACGGCGCGCCGGGCCGCACCTTTGATACGGATGACTGCAACCTCGCGCGCGCCATTTACGCGCTGCTCTACACCGACGCCATGCCGGGGCTTTCGCTCGCCACGCTTGGCACGGGACGCCCCTATCGCGGCGACACCATGAACTCCTTCCACACGCTCCTCGGTCGCCCCATCGCGGACCAGCCGGGGCGCTTCGCCGGACTGGAGCGCCACCAGCCCTCCGACGACCTGCGCGCGCGCGCCCTCAAGTTCCACAGCGCCTATCACACCATCGGCAATTTCGTTCCGCTTCCCAACCGCTCCGTCCACCGCGCCACGCTGAACACCTACCGCGGCACCCATCCCGCATGGCTCGACGCATTCCCCGAATTTCTGACGCAACTGCGCCTGGCCCTGCTCAATGACCCGCAAGCGGATTCTTTTCTCGCCGAACTGGTGACGGAAAACGCGAACGCCTTTTCCGCGTTTCGCGGCCCGAACGGACTCGCGAAATTTGCCGAACGCCTGGACATGCAGGACTATCTGGACCCGCGCACCGGCTTGCCGCTGCCGCATTATTCGCCCGCCGCGCACTTCAAATCGNCCTCCCGCGACGCCTATCTGGCGGCGGTCGAAACCTATCTCGCAACAGCCCCCGATTTAATCCAGCGCCGCGCCAGGCGCATGATTACACGCCTGCAGCCGCTCCTCGGCCCCGTCGCCGGCGGCCTATAAAATCANCATGCAATCGCCGTAGCTGTAAAAGCGGTAGCGCTCGCGAATCGCTTCCTCATAGGCCGCGCGCACAAACTCCAGCCCCGCAAAAGCGCTAATCATCATGATGAGCGTGGACTTCGGCAGATGAAAATTCGTAAGCATCGCATCCACCATCCGAAACGAATACGGCGGATAAATGAACAAATCCGTTCGCCCCTGCCCCGCGCCAAACCCTTCCGGACGCGCGGCGGCGCTCTCCAGCGTGCGCACGCTGGTGGTGCCCACGGCCACCACCCGCCCGCCCGCCGCGCGGGCCGCCGTGACCGCTTGCGCGCTCTGCGCCGGAATCCACCAGCGCTCGAAATCCATGTGATGCTCCGCCACGTTTTCAACACTGACCGGCCGAAAGGTGCCGATGCCCACATGCAGCGTAACCGTGCCGCGGGCAACCCCGCGCTCGCCCAGTTGCGCCAAAACTTCCGGCGTGAAATGCAAGCCCGCCGTCGGCGCNGCAACCGCGCCGGGCNCGCGCGCGAAAACCGTTTGATAGCGCACGTTATCGTTCGCGCGCTGGGCGGGCGTGGCCTCCTTGCGGTGAATGTACGGCGGCAACGGCGCTTGCCCGATGCGCGCGAGAACCTCCAGCCACGGCGAGGACGTTTCCACCCGTATCTTCACCCGCCCAAGTTCCCCCTCCTCCAGAATGGTCACCGCGCCGAGACCGTCATCCAAAATAACCGACTCACCGGGGCGCGGCCGACGCCGCGCGCGCATCAGCGCATCCCATGTGTCCGGCGCGACCTCTTCCAGCAACAGAAACTCCACCCGCCCGCCCGTTCCCTCCTTGGCCTTTCGCCCGAAGAAACGCGCGGGAATCACGCGGGTGTCGTTCACCACCAGATAATCGCCAGCACGTAAGTATTCCGGCAAATCCGTGAATTTCCGATGAGCAATGGTTTGTTTCTGCCGGTCCAGCACCATCATCCGCGCGCCATCGCGGCGGGCCGCTGGCTCCTGGGCAATCAGTTCCGGCGGAAGAAAGTAATCAAATTCCGCGACCTTCATCGGGTCAGCAACAGACGACGCTGAATCACCAGCATCACCACCACCGCCAGAAACGCACCGAGCAGAACATAACCAAAGCGGCTCCATCCGCTGCCCGCCTTGGCAGGCGCGGGCGACTCGTCGGCGAGGTCTTCCTCGCCCTGCTCCGGGTCGCCCGCCATCTCGACCGCTGCCTCATCCACAGGCGGCGGCGGCAGCGCGGTGACTTTCTCCTGCACGGGCGGCGGCGGTTGCGCCTCGACGCGCGTCGCTTCCGGGAGATAGCGGTTAATCAACTCTTTCGTTTTCGCGATGTTGGCCTTTTTGGTAGCGCTGCCCATCAGCACGGAAATCACGCGGCGGCCATCGCGCTCCACGGTCGCGGCCAGACAATAGCCGCTGGCGCGAATCCAGCCGGTCTTCAAGCCGTCGCAGCCGGGGAAGGTGCCGAGCAAGGCATTGTGATTGCTCATAATGACGGGTTGCTCGGCATCCGGACGAAACGGACGCTGAATAACCGAGGTGTACTTCAACGTTTCAGGATGCGTCGCCAGCAGCGCCTGACAAAGCTTGGCGAAATCGCGCGGCGTCGTCATGTCCGGGCGCTGACCGGCGCCCGGCGGCAACCCGTGCGGCGATTGAAATTGCGTAATCGGCGACAACCCCAACTCGCGCGCCTTTTCGTTCATCAGCCGCACAAACCCTTCGCGGCTGCCCGCGACATGCGTGGCCAATGCCATCGCCGCATCATTGGCCGATTGCACCATCAACGCATAGACCAACTCCTCCACGGGAAAACTCTCGCGCGGGTCCAGCCACACCTGCGAACCGCCCATGGCGGCCGCTTCCTGGGTCACCGGCACAATTTCATCCAAACGCAACTGCCCGCGCTCCACGCGGTCCAAAATGATGAACAAATCCACCAGCTTGAGCATGCTCGCCGGATAACCCGGCTTGTCCGCGCCATCCGCAAAAAGCACCCGCCCGTCAGCGGCATCTATGACGATGGCNCCCACATAGGGGTCGGTGGGAGTCTGAGCCTGCGCGACGGAAAGGGTCAGCGCCAAACCAAAGAGGATATAAACAATTCTTTTCATGGCCGCTTTTGTAGCGAGGTGGCCNAGGAAAAGCAAGCCGACTTGACAATTCGCCCGNGCGCGGCCATCCCGCGCGGCTTGCGCTACAGCAACGGCGCGAGGATGCGCTTCAATTCGCCGGCGAGGTCCTGTTGCTCGTAGCGGGCGAGACGCTCGCGCTGACCGCGAAGAATCGCCGCGCGCAGCGCCTCATCTTCGGCAACCCGGCCCAGCGTTTCCGCCAGCAAATCAAATGGCTTGTCGCGCACGAGCACCCCCGCCCCGCCCAGCGTTTCCGGCACGGCGCCGGCGGCATAGGCCACCACCGGCACGTCATGCACCATGGCCTCCAGCAGCGGAATGCAAAAACCTTCATGCTCGCTCATGCTCAAAAAAACGTGCGCAACCTGATAATACGCATTCAGCATGTCCTGCGTGACCGCCCCGGCAAACACCACATTCTTCAGTTGCAGCTCGCGAACCCTCACGAGCAGCAGCGCGTGATACTGCTCCATGCCGGCGTGCGAACCCACATGAATCAAGCGCGAGTTAGGCTGCACATAGCGCTGATAATAATAAAACGCGTTCACCAAATCTTCTATCCGCTTGTTGGGCGCGCAACGCCCCACAAAAAGGATATTCACACGGCCATCGCGATAACGGCGCAGGATTTTCCGATCCGGACGCGAACGCAACCTGCTGAAATCCAACACCAGCGGCAGCACCTGTGGGTTGGCGTAGCCCAGCGCCGCAAGTTCATCCGCATTATATTGGCTGTCCGCCATGTTGATGTCCGCCGCCCCCGCCAACGCCGCCACCTGACGCCGCCCCCGGCCCAGCAGAACCGCCGTTTGCTCCTGAATGCCGCGAAAATAATCCGCCGGCGTGATGTTGTGGTACAAAATCACTTTCCGACCCGGCAGCGTGGGAAAAATATCGTTGACGTCCGACCCGATGGACAAATGCAGCAGAACAATATCATCCGGGCGGAAATCGCCGCGATGAGCCTGCAAGTCGCGCGCTTCGCTTCGCAACTCCGGCAGAATGCGTTTGTGCTCGGAATAAATCGGCGCGTCAAAACCCCACGACTGAAAAATCGTCCGCAGGGCGCGCGCCTCGTTACTGATGGCATCGCCGCTGGCAAACCCGGCCACAATCTGATGAATACTGCGCATAACGAATGTCTTCTCTCCGGCCCATCATAGCGAACCCGCCGGACAGGAGGCAAACGCAGATTTTCGCGGCACACGAAACCGCCCCGCGCGCGGTGATTGGCTTGCTTCTGGAAACAGCCTTATCTACTTTATACCTCCATGAATGCTCGTTCGATTCTGTCCCGGCACCTTGGCGCGACCGGCCTGCTGCTTTTGCTGGGCCTGATGCTCTGGGCCTGGATGTCCTGGCCCCTGCCACGGTTTTTCAACCGGGCCATCCCCTTTTCCCATCGCGCCGAAAACGAGCAAATCGTGCGCCCCCTCGCTCCCGGCGACCACCTGCAACTGCTCTATCATTTTTGGCTGGGGCTGGACGCCCTCGGCGGCCACTCGCCGCTCTTTCACAACGTCTATGAGTTCAATCTGGGCGATGACTCCACGCGCCGCCAACCGGACCTCTATTACCTGCCCTTTTCCGCCGCCTACGCCGCGCTCGCCCCGCGAATCGGCCACGCCGGCGGCTGGAACGCGGCGGGGCTGGCCTCCGTTCTCGTCGGCGTGCTCGGCATCGGCTTTCTGGCGCGACGCTTCAACCCGTCGCCTTGGGCCTGGCTGCTCATCACGGCGCTCGCCGGCGCCATGCCCTACCGCTGGATTACGCTCTTCGGCGGCTCCCCCACCGGCTTCGCCATGGCCCTGCCGCCCTGGTTCGCCTACGGCCTCGACCGGGCCATCCGCGACCGCTCCCCCGCCGGCGGCCTGCTGGCCGGGCTGGCGCTTCTCTTCTCCTACACCGCAGACCTGCACGTCTTTTACTTCACCATCTTAATCGCCCCGCTCTGGGCGCTGATAAGCTTCCACATCGCCAACCCCTCTTGGCGAACATGGCCGCACGCCATCTTGAAACTATGGTCGCCCCTGCTCCCGCTGATAGCCCTCACAGCCCTCGCCGTCGTCATCAGCGTCATCATGAGCCGCCATCTGGGCGACACCGTCATGGCCGGCGGACGCCGCCTCTCCGAACTCGCCGCCTATTCCCCGAAATCCATCGGACTCATCGCCACCGCCAGCGCCGGCATGACCAGCCACGTCTATGTCGGCATCCCCTTCTTTCTGCTCTTGCTCGTCTCCGTCCTGTTCTGGCTCCCCTCCATCGCGCGCCGCAAACCCGCCCGCCCCGCCACGTCCCCCCAAGACTCTTCCCCCCTCGCCATTGCCCTCCTGCTCGCCGCCCTCGCCCTGCTGATAATTCTCGCGCTGGGCACGAACAGCCCCGGCAACGGAGCCGTCATTCGTCTGGCCCGCAAAATCGTGCCCAAATACTCCATGATTCGCCAGACCGTCAAAATATTCTGCTGGCTGCCGCCGCTGGTAGCCGTCCTCCTCGCCCTCCTCTGGAAACCCTGCTGCGCCGCAACGGAAAAACGCACCCCCGCGCGCCCCCTCATGCTCGCCCTCATCCTCCTGCTCTCCGGCTGGAGCCTCTGGCAAAGCCACACGCAAATCGCCCCGCAGCTATGCCGCCTCCCCGCCGCCAGCCGCGCCTACGAAGCCGTCGCTCAGGACGACAAAGCCAACGCCGGCCGCCCCGCCCACGCCCTCGCCATCCCCCTCTGGCCCGGCAACTCCCACTGGACAAGCCTCTGCGAATATCACGTCATGCTCTCGCGCGTGCGCCTCGTCAACGGCTACGCCCCCGCCGTCCCCGCCGGCTACCTCGAAAACGTCTTCCGCAAATACGAATCCCTCAACCAAGGCGTCGCCACGGACGCCCAACTCGACAGCCTCCTCGCGATGGGCGTGCGCCACCTGATTCTGCACACCACCGCCTTCCCGCCCCAGGNCTCCCCCTTCCCCCCCGCCGCAACCCTGCGCGCCCTCGTCCGCCATCCCCGCCTCGCCCCTCTCGCCGACGACGGCCAAACCTTCGCCTTCCGCATCCTCCCCAAACACCCCATCGAACACACCCCCCACGCCAACTGGCCCAACACCCTATTCGCCGCCAACCGCACCTGGAACTGGACGCCCCCCCTCGAAATCCCCTCCGGCCAATCCGCCCCCCTCCTGTTCCGCGCGCCCCTTTTCACCCCCGACCATCCGCGCTACCTCCTCCAACTCGCCGCCCCCTCCACCCATCCCCTGCTCGTCCCCCCCGGCGCCGACGGCGTCGCCAGCCTGACCCGCCCCATCCCCGGCCTCCCCGACTGGCTCCAAGCC
>JGI24710J26742_10000579_pt1 | contig 33837 bp, 29 predicted proteins | sample BioPla2DNA2_FD_26742 | JGI IMG/M metagenome (IMG submission 26742)
TCCGTTTTTTACCTGCAATTGCAAGTGATTTCTGTATCCCCAGGGACTTTCCATGCCGATAGCCGGATGTACCTCNGTTTCCACGCCGGCCTTNCGNAAAAGCATCCGNGTTCTTTTTTGTTTCCACAAAAGCCCGGCTGCGTAGGCATAGTGCTGAATGTCACAGCCGCCGCACACGGGAAAATACGGGCAAGGCGATTGGATCCGGTCTTCAGCAGCCCTATCAACCGACGCCAAATCGGCCTCTGCATAGCGCTTCTTTTTCTGAATATTGTGTATGGTTACCGTTTCACCGGGAAGGGCGCCTGCCACAAAGTAGACTTGCGTATCAAACCGCCCCACGCCTCGTCCGTCATGGGTCAGATCGGTAATATCAAGCTGCATGGGATTCTTCCTCCCCCGTGATATTTCGCATCCACTTGCCGGAACGGTAGCGCGGCACCAGAGCGAACATTTTAATGAATTCTTCCATACTCACGATCACGAAAATCCATTCGACGGGCCACTGCAAGAGCAAAACACCCGCAAAAGCCATCGGGATCGCAAAAATCCACATCGTACAGATCTCAATCAGAAAAGGTATTTTTGTATCTCCGCCTGCCCGAAAGATTCCAACGAAAAGCATCCCGTTCAAAAAACGGAAGGTAATAAACAAACCCCGTATGATCAGCAGCGCTCTTGCCGTTTGATACAGGCCCGGTTCCAGCCCGCTGTAGATCGACAATAACAGATCCGGCAAAAAAGCCAGAACGGCCGTAGAGAGCAAACCCGTAATCAATGTCAGTTGGATAAAGTAGCCGGATTCGGTACGCGCGCGTTCTTTCTCTTCAGCACCGAGCGCATGCCCGATCAGCACGGCCGCTGCAGAAGCCATGGAATTGACCAGAATGAAAAATACATTCTGTATTGTTGTCGTCAGCTGCATGGCGGCTGCCGCCTGCGCACCGATACGCGCATAGGCCACGGCAAACAGAAGCTGGGCAAAGGACCACTGCGTTTCCGCCGCAATAATCGGCAATGCAATCTGAAAATACCTTTTCATACGGTCTTTGTGGAAGTGGAGCAGCTCCGCAGGCCTTACATCGACGCCGATGTTTTTTCCGTACCAGATCATCCAGCTTAACAGAGCAATTTCCAAAACACGAGCAATCAGGGTGCCGATGGCTGCCCCCACGACCCCTAAAGCCGGCGCACCGAATTTACCGAAGATAAAGATATAATTAAAAAACACATTGGTGAAAAAAGCGATCACGGAAACCTTCAGCGGTTCGTTTGCCCGATTCACACTGCGCAAAACGGTATTGAAACACTGAGATATTCCGGTGAATACAAAGGTCAGGGCAATGATCTGCAAATAGCCGGTTCCCAGACGGATAACTTCCGGATCGGGTATCAGAAGACGCATGATCCTCTCCGGAAACAGTAAGGAGATCACCATGAATACGAGGGCAACCGATACAGCCAATTGTAGTGCGATCGACAAATAGCGCCGTACATTCAGCATATCCCGGCTGCCGAAGTATTGCGCAAAAAACACGGCACCTGCGCTGCAGATGCCAAAACTGACCACCATAAAGAAAAATACAAATTGATTGACCAGACCCACGGCCGCGATACTTGCGCCACCCAAAGAGCTGATCATTACTGTGTCCGCCATATTAATGGAGGTAGATATCAACAGCTGCACCGATACGGGCAACGCAAGCGCCAGCATTCTTCGGAGAAAGGGCCGGTCATGTAGAAATAATGTCATGCAAAATCCTTCTTTTATGTCTTTTTCGTAAAAGTATGTCCGCATTGGGGACAGATGATACGGATGGTCCCCTTGCCTTTCGGGACTTTCATTGTTTCTCCGCATTGGTCGCAGTGGAAGATGCGATGCGTCTTACGGGTTTTTGCCCGTGCGATCCACTTACGAAACGGAGCGGTTATTATAGCCCGGAACGGCAGATATTTCTGCCGCTCCGCCGCTCTTTTCGCCACATCTTTCGACAAAATCCGATACCAGGCATACCCCGTCAAACCGACGGCAAGCCAGGTGATGATAGATTGTCTGATGACAATCCCCAACAATAGCATGCCTAAGCTGCCTCGCACCAGATCCTGTGACAATATATCAGGCCCGTGTCTACCGGCCATAAAACGTCTGAAACGTTCTTCCAAGTGTAACTCCGTTCTAAATTCCGTTGCTTACAGGACTTTTGCCTTCCCGTTATACACAACACCTGAGAATGCATCGACGGTAATAATCTGCCCGTTATGCAATACATTCATGGCATCTTCCGCACCCACTATCGTCGGGATCCCAAGATTCAGTCCGACAATGGCTGCATGGGATGTCAGACCGCCGCGTTCAACAATAATCGCCTTGGCCTGCTGCAAAAGTTCCATATGCTCCCGGTCTGTTGCAGGAGCAACCAGGATTCCGTCATGCGGGAAGGAAGCAAAATCTTCCACCTGCGTGCCCACAACCGCCTGCCCGACAATCGTACCGGTTCCGATCCCTTGCCCCTGCAGGATTACATCTCCGATTGTGTGGACTTTGATCGTATTGGTCACACCGGGCAAACCGACAGGGATTCCTGCCGTTATTACGATCAGATCCCCTTCTTTTACCTCCCCTGAAGCCATGGAAGCAAATACCGCACGCTCGATCACTTCGTCCGTATCATCGGACATCCGTGTCATCATCGGTAAAACGCCCCAGCTTAAAGCGAGCTGCCTGCGAACGCGTTCGGTTGTGGTTACCGCAATAATCGGCAGATGCGGGCGGAATTTGGAGACCGCGCGCGCCGTCGCACCGGACACCGTGGCTGTAACAATGGCGGTAGCCCCCAGCTTTTCAGCGATTTTGCACGTTGCCTGCGAAATGGCATTGGTTGTGGAAAGTTCATTAAAATCGGGAATCAGCGGCATTTTCAGTTCAGAATTCTCTACACTGATGGCGATATCGGCCATAGTCTGCACAGATAAAACCGGGTACTTGCCGGCAGCGGTTTCGCCGGATAGCATGACCGCATCCGAACCGTCCAGCACCGCATTGGCAACGTCTGTTACTTCCGCGCGTGTTGCCCGTGGGTTTCTCGTCATGGAGTCCAGCATTTGCGTAGCCGTGATGACCGGTTTTCCGAATTCATTGCTCATCCGGATCATGTTTTTTTGGATCACCGGGATTTCCTGCGGTTTGAGCTGCACGCCCAGATCTCCTCTGGCAACCATGACCCCGTCGGCTACGCGCAAGATTTCTTCCAGATTATCCACGCCTTCACGGCTTTCAATTTTTGCAATGATCTGGATGGCTTCGCCGCCGTTTTCTTCCAGGACCTTTCGTATGCCGTTTACATCGTCGGCTTTGCGGATAAACGAAGCCGCAACGAAATCCACCTCGTTTTTGATACCGAACAAAAGGTCTTGTACATCTTTTTCCGTCAAGGCGGGCAAATTAATGACCGCATTGGGAACATTGACCCCTTTGCGGGATTTGATTTCGCCGCTATTGAGCACCTGGGTATGGATCTCGGTTCCCTCTACCTCCAAAACGACCAGTTCGATCAAACCGTCATCGATCAGTATCTGTGTGCCCTTTTGCACATCATTTGCCAGGCCTTCGTAGCTCACAGACGCCACCCGGTCATCGCCGATGATATCGCGCGTGGTGAGGGTAAACCGCTCGCCCGGAGACAGTGTGTAGCTCTCTTCTTTTAATTGTCCCAAGCGGATTTCAGGACCTTTTGTATCCAGCATCAAGGCAACCGGTTCTTCCACCTTCCGGCGGACGGCCTTGATTGTATCGATGCGCTTTTGGTGTTCTTCATACGAGCCGTGCGAAAAATTCAACCGGGCTACATTCATGCCCGCTTTGATCATCCCTGTGAGGGTTTCTTCCGTTTCCGATGCCGGTCCGATCGTACATACAATTTTGGTTCGTTTCATAGGCTCTCCTTATATTGACAATTCGCGCATAACGCGGTAAATGTCGGTATTGAATTTGTGCGGTGTATTGACGGCTTCTTCCATTGACACATAGTGCAGTTCGCTGCCGTTTGTGGCTATGGCAACTCCCGTTTTTTTCTGCACGAGCAGTTCTACCGCCAACGATCCCATTCTGGAAGCCAGAATACGGTCCAATGCAGACGGTGCACCGCCTCTTTGTACATGGCCGAGTATGGTTGTACGAAAATCGATACCGGTCCGTTCTTCCAGAATCCGGCAAATTTCTTCCGTACGTTGCACCCCTTCCGCTTTAATAATAATCTGGTGTTTCTTTCCCCGTTTTTCTCCGTTGGTGATCTTTCGTTCCAGTTCGTCCAGATCAAATTCCACTTCCGGTACGATAACAGCCTCCGCCCCGCCGGCCAGTCCGGCAAATAGAGCGATATCCCCGCAGTGCCGTCCCATCACTTCTACAATGACGCCGATCCCGTGCGAGGAAGAAGTGTCACGAAGGCGTCCTACCGCGTCTAGAACCGTTTCTACCGCGGTTAAAAAGCCGATGGTATAGGTAGTATAGCCGAGATCATTATCGATCGTACAAGGGATGCCTATGACCTGCATGCCTTTTTCCTGCAGATCCAGGGCTCCTTTGAAACTGCCATCGCCACCGAGAACGATCAGGCCGTCGATATCGTGCTCTTTTAGCACTTCATACGCGCGCTGCTGGCCTTCCTCGTGACGGAAGCGCTCCGATCGGGCCGAACCCAATACCGTACCGCCCCGCTGCATAATATCGGAAACGGAGCTGACTTTCAACTCCTCAATATCATTATCGATCAATCCCCGGTATCCGTCATGTATGCCGTAAATGCGCATCCCGTTGAAAATCGCCGTACGAACTACAGCGCGCAGCGCTGCGTTCATGCCGGGTGCATCGCCGCCGGAACACAAGACCGCAATGGATTCCATTTTTATATTCTCCCTTTCCATACCACATTCTCCTCTCCCAATAATTCCTTCAGACTCTGCAATAGTTTCGGTTCTCCGGCATTGATGCGGAAATTCTTGCCTTTGAGTTTTTTCTGTTCCTTGGTAAAATACAAACCTACATCGGAAGGCCCCGGATACCGGCGCAACAGCTCCATTGTACGCGAGGTCTGTTCATTCGTTTCGGATAATAAACGCAAATACAGGGTACCGTCGGATCTTGCGGTGCTTCCGGCTTCCAAAATACGGTCGGCGATGATTTTTGCAGTTTCATCCTGCTCGGTTATCTGCAGCCGCCCGTGGATTTCCAGAATTGCATCATCCGACAATAGATCCCGCACCTTTTGGAACAGTTTCGGAAAAACGATAATCTCCGCCTCGCCGTATAAGTCTTCCACGGTAAGAAAGCTCATGGGTTCGTTCTTTTTCGTCATCAGATCACTTCGGGCCGTCAGCAAGCCGATGTATACGACGGGTTTGCGATCCAGGGCCAGGCGCTCTTCTTCTGCATCGGTAAAATCCAAAGTGGAGAAGGTCGACTTGGTTTCTATAAGCTCCTGATGATCTTTCAGCGGATGATCCGATAAATACAGTCCCAGTACTTCTTTTTCCCTTTGCAGGCGCAGGCGGCGGGCAAATTCCGGTCTGTGGGGAATCTCTGCCGCATCGGGCACCTCGTCAAAGAAGGAGTACTGCCCCACGAGATTGTTCTTGTTCAGATGGCTGATCGCATCCATTTCCTGTTCAAAGATGCCGATCAGTTCTGCGCGGTTTCCGTGCAGCGTGTCAAACGCACCGGCCCAAATCAGATTTTCTACGGCTTTTTTCTGCAGACTGCCTGCGGCCATGACGCGTTCCAAAAAGTTCCGAAAAGAGGTATAAGGGCCCTTTTGTCTTTCTTTTACGATTTCATCAATGACACCTGCACCNAGCGATTTTATCGCAAGCAANCCAAAGCGTACGGCACCGTCTTCTACATCAAACTTCTTCTTCGAACGGTTTACATCCGGCGGTAAAAGCGTAATCCCCATTTTTTTGGTTTCCGACAGATACAATGCGATCTGCGTATTCTGTCCGATAACCGATGACAGTAAAGCCGCCATGTACTCTACCGGATAATAGTGTTTCAGCCAGGCCGTCTGCATTGCAACCAAGGCATAGGCGGCGGAGTGCGATTTGTTAAATGCATAATCTGCAAACACGGCCATCTGATCATAGATCTGGTGTGCTATGGTCTCCGGTACCCCGTTGGCAACCGCGCCGACGGTGTAACGGCCTTGCGGGTCTTCCCCTCCATGCACAAAGCGCTCTCTGCCCTGTGCCATAACATCCCGCTTTTTCTTTCCCATGGCACGGCGCAAAAGATCCGCATCGCCCAGCGAAAATCCGCCGATCTCCTGCACAATCTGCATAACCTGTTCCTGATAGACGATAATGCCGTAGGTCTTTTCCAGAATCGGGCGCAGTTTATCGTGCATATACCTCACCTTTTCCGGATGATGTTTGCTTTCTACATAATGCGGGATTTCCTGCATAGGCCCGGGTCGGAACAAACTGTTGGCTGCAATGAGATCTTCAAAGCGCGTCGCTTTCAGTTCACGCAGAAAACTGCGCATCCCCCGCGATTCAAACTGGAAGATGCCAATGGTATCGGCATCATGAAAGTGTTTAAGAACGGCCGGATCATTCAGGTCGATGGTATCCAGATCGATGGTTTTTCCATGTTCTTTTTCAATCATATGCACCGTGTCCTGGAGGACCGTCAGCGTGCGCAGCCCCAAAAAGTCCATTTTCAACAGACCCAGTTCCTCCAGCTCCGTCATGGTATACTGTGTGGCCACGGCACCGCTGTTGATGCATAGGGGAACATAATTGGTGATCGGTTCTTTGGATATGACAACTCCTGCCGCATGGGTTGAGGTATGTCGGGGCAGACCCTCCACCTGGCGCGCAATATCGAGCATTTCCTTGACTTCTTCGTCGGTTTCATACGCCTCTTTCAAGTCGCGGCCAATCTCTAATGCCCGGTGCAGAGTAATATTCAGTTCGGCCGGTACCATTTTTGCCACGCGATCCACTTTCTGATACGGAAGATCCATCACCCGCCCCACATCGCGGATCGCCCCACGGGCAGCCATAGTACCGAATGTCACGATTTGGGCTACATGGTCTTCCCCGTATTTGTCAACGACATAGCGGATGACTTCTTCTCTACGTTCGTAGCAGAAATCGATGTCGATATCGGGCATGGAAACCCGTTCCGGGTTCAGAAACCGTTCAAAAAGCAAATCATAGGCCAGAGGATCTATATTGGTGATACCTAAGGCATAGGACACAATCGAACCGGCTGCGCTCCCGCGGCCGGGCCCTACGATAATGTCTTTGCTGCGCGCATAGCGGATAAAGTCCCAAACGATGAGAAAATAGTCCACATAGCCCATGGATTCGATCGTTTGCAGTTCAAATTCGGCACGGCTTCGTATCGTATCGCTTATTTCGGTATATCTTTCATGAAGCCCCTCTTCCACCAGTCTGCGCAGATAACTGCCGTTGTTCATGCCGTCGGGAGCGGTGAATCCCGGTAGGTGCATCGTGGAAAAGTCCAGGTCCACATGACAGCGACGGGCAATTTTCATTGTGTTTTCCAGCGCTTCAGGCACATCCGGGAAAAGTTCCCGCATTTCTTCTCCGCTTTTCAGATAAAACTGGGTGCCTTCAAACCGCATCCGGTCTGTGTCGGCCAGCTTTTTGCCGGTCTGTATGCATAAAAGGGCATCATGTACCGCAGCATCTTCCTGTTTGACATAGTGCACATCATTGCTCGCTATCAGAGGAATGCCGGTTTCATCCGACAATTGGATCAACAGGCGGTTTACAAGTTTCTGTTCCCGCATCCCGTGATCCTGCAATTCCAGAAAAAAGTTCCCCTCGCCAAACAGGTCCCGGTATTCGAGGGCCAAATCTCTGGCCCGGTCTATATTGCCCGAGAGGAGTTGCGCCTGTACCTCCCCACCCAGACAGGCACTGGTCGCAATAATACCGTCTTTGTATTTGCGCAGGACCGTACGGTCTACTCGCGGCCGGTAATAGAATCCGTGCACATACCCTTCGGATACGATATGCATCAGATTCTTAAAGCCGGTTTCATTTTCTGCGAGCAGCACAAGATGATACTGCCCGCGGTCTTTCGGGTCTTTTTCCCGATAATCGGCAAAGGCAGTATATACTTCACAGCCTAAAATGGGATTAATCCCCCGCTTTTTGGCCTCTTTATAAAACTGAACCACACCGTGCATATTGCCGTGATCGGTAATAGCCAGGGCTTCCATCCCGTGGGCCTTGGCCTCATCCAGTAGCCGGTCGAGCGGGCTGTAACCGTCCAACAGGCTGTATACGGTATGCACATGTAGATGGGTAAATTCCTGCATGAAGCTTCCTTTCGTTCTGCTATGTAATTCATACCCAGCTCTTTGGTATAATCAGTAGGAGGTGATAAGCAATGCGTAAAGTTGTTGTAACCAATAATCCCATGGTACGTGATCAATACGAGAAAATGCTGGATGTCGATTTTGTGGCATCCTATGGATATTTAGATGTGCTGGACCGGGTTCGTCGTCTTGTGCACCGCGGTTGGATTGTCGCTACCCATCCGTTATCCGGCAGTATCAAACCCAATGAGACGCCCTATAAGTCAATCATCATGCAACCGATGCAAGAAGGCAGTCCGTTAGACTATCAGTCACTGAACCTGATTGAAGAAGCGATTCAAACGTATCAGAAGTTTCATCATGCGAAGAAATTGCCCCAATGGAAAGAAACCGTATTGGAGGAATTTCAGATTATCGACAAATCGCTGATCGATTCCGCGCTGCCCAGCATGGGATTGAACTATCGGTCCTGACCGGTCGGTTCGTCCGCCATCTGCATCAGCTTCCGAAAACGGTGATTCACTGTTGATTTACTAACCGGCGGGTCCAACATTTCCCCCAGTTCTTTCAGACTGGCCGACGGATTCTTGAGCCGTAAATACGCCAGTTCCCGCAGACGGGGATCCAGCCGTTCCCATTCGTGCCCTTCCTGCAATTGCTGAATGATGGCGAGCTGTTTCATCGAAGCATCCACCGTTTTGTCTAAATTGGCCGTTTCGAAATTGATCCGCCGGTTAATCTGATTGCGAATGTCTTTCATAGCGCGTTCGTCTTCAAAACGCAGGAGCGATTGATGGGTTTCTATTACACGTAAAAACATGGCGATCGCATCGCCGTCTTTTACGTACACACCGGTTTCTTTTTTTTCATACAGTTTTGCATCAATATCAAATTTTTTAAAGATCCGGACCAGGGTCTGTGCCATCAAAGGCTGCGCTTCGATTTCCAGATGTGCCGCCTTTTCCGGCGCAGCAATATACCCGGCTACTAAAAATGCGCCCCGTAAGAAGGCAGCCGAACGCCGGGGACCCCAGATTTGTTTGGAAGGTACCCTCGCCGTGATCATTCCGTCGGTTTGTATCATACCCACAGCCTGCAAAAGACGCAGGGTGGCCTTTTGGTCATCCAATGCAATCTGCAGTAACTTTCTTTTACCGGATGGATTTTGTATGGTGAGAAGAAGCGGATCCTGCTTGACCGTTTCTTTCAACAAAAAAAAGATCCGCCGTGCAACCGAATAGTTCGAGGTCGTAAAGCGGATGCGCGGTTCTTGAAAAGACTGCGTGTATAAAGTTCCGTTGAACCGTGCGATAGCGGACAACTCCGCTAAAAGAACATTCGGGTCCGCATGCCGGATTCGGCAGGATTCATCTTTAACTGTCTTGGTAAAAGACATCTCAATCTCTTCTCCGGTCTAATTCCTGTGCTTTTTGAATCATCTTTTTCTCGGCTTCAAATCGGATTAATTTCAATGCCATTTCCGTTTCCATCATAGCCGCCTGGGCAAAGCCTTCTTCTCGTTGCGGAATCAAACGGTTCTTTATGGGACGCATATAGTAAAAATGAACCGTCTTAAAAATCTGCATGGAACCACGAATGGTATAGGCATATTTAATATAGCCGATATATTTTTGGATTTCTGCCAGGGTACCCGTTTCTTCTTCTACTTCGCGTACCGCAGCTTCTTCTTTCGTTTCTCCGTCTTCGATACGGCCTTTGGGTAAAACCCAATGCCCGTTAAATTTTTTTAAAAGGAGTACGCGGCCTTCGTGCATGACGACCCCGCCGCAGCTGATCTCTTCCACCGTATATTCCCCCTGTTCGGATTATTATATCATAGCTGCGGGCGGAATACTTAAAAGGTGTCTGTCAATGCAAAACGGTGAGACAAAGCGGAACATGGCAAGCTTAGGGTTTTTTGTATATGCGGGTACGGCTCTCTATCAGCCGGCCGACCAATGCACGGCTGTCATGTCGGATATAGTTCTTTTTGACTTCGATAAAAGGACCCCCGTGCAGGGCAATATCCAGAGAAGCAAAATATGCCTGGTCTTCCTCGGTTAACACAACCGGAACGGTCTGATCAATCCGGTAATAGTGTTCACGGATATCGTTCGGTATCGACTCGGTATTGTAGAAAACTTCATCAATAAACGGCTGTTTCGTATGGCGGTAGATGGCCCGTACATGATCCCCCAAGGTATAGCCGTCGGTTTCGCCGGACTGGGTCATCACATTTCCGATGTATATCACCGGTGCTTCTGCCTGTTGTAAAGCCTCCACAATCCCCCCTACGAGCAGATTCGGCATCACGCTGGTATAGAGGCTTCCCGGACCCAAAAGGATCAGATCGGCATCGCGTATGGCTTCCAGCGTGGCATCCAGCGGACGGGGATCCTTATGGGTCATATGCACACGACGAATGCTCGTCTGATGCATGCGGACAAAATCCGGGATGACCGACTCACCCTGCACCGTCGTATTGTTTTCCAATTCAGCCACCAGGGCAACATCTTCTAATGTCATCGGCAAAACGCGGCCCGTAATGGCGAGAATATTGGCGGTTTTTTGTACTGCAATGTCAAAACTGCCGAAGACTTCGTTCATGGCAGCCAAAAAGAGATTCCCGAAACTCTGTCCGTTCAGTTCCCCTTCGGCAAAACGATACTGAAACAGTCGCTGCAAATCCGTTTCCGTATTGGCCAGGGCCACCAGGCACGAACGGATATCGCCGGGCGGCAGCATGCCTAAATCTTCCCGAAGCCGGCCGGAACTCCCGCCGTCATCAACGACATTGACTACAGCCGTAATATTGCTGGTATAGTGTTTTAAACCGGACAACAGCACGCTCAAACCGGTGCCGCCACCCATGGCCACAACTTTTGTATTTTGTTTATTCATTCCAGTGTTTCCTGTCTCTATGATATAAAACGGTGCGTTCACCCAAACGGGTCAGCCGTTCACCCAATGCTTCCCCGATGGCAACCGACCGGTGTTTTCCGCCGGTGCAGCCCACGCCGATGGTAAGACCGCGCTTTCCTTCCCGTTTGTACAAGGGTATCAGGTATTCGCACAGATCCGTCAGTTTGTCCAGCACCACATCGGTTTCATTGAAATTAAACACGAATTCCTTTACTTCCGGATCCAATCCGCTTTTTTCCCGCAGTGCCTCCGTATAATACGGATTGGGCAGGAAACGCACATCGAATATTAAGTCTCCGTCCAAAAGCATTCCGTGTTTGAAGCCGAAGGTGATGATGGAAATGATGAAGGGAATATCGCCGCCTTCGGGGAGAAAATGCGCATCGATGGTTTCTTTCAGTGCACCCAGTGTGCGTCCGGATGTATCGATAATCAGATTGGCCTGTTCCTTGATTCCCTGCACGCGTTCGCGTTCTTTGCGGATACCCGTCAACAGATCCGCTTCTTCCCCCATGGGATGCGGTCGGCGCAATTCCTTAAACCGTCTGACAAGTACTTCATCCGAGGCGTCCAAAAACAGGATGAAAACATCGGTGCCGTCTTTTCGTAGTTGATTGACCGCTTCTTCCAGTTCATCAAAAAAGATCCCGCCGCGGATATCGGCACCCACGGCCAGTTTGTCGAAACTGCGCCGGGATTGTTCGGTCAGTTCCACAAAATTGGAAATGAGAGGCGGCGGGATATTATCAATGCTGTAATAACCAAGATCTTCAAATATATTCAGCGCGGAACTCTTCCCCGCCCCGGACATACCGGTTATTATGACGATTTGCATACTTCCTCCTGTTCTACTGCGTTGACAATCCGGTCTGCCGGCAAGCCGGCTCTTTTTGCCCGCACAATACCTGCTTCCACCTCACCGATGGTTTCCGGTCGATGCGCATCGGAATTGATAACAAATTTGGCCCCGGCTACCTGCATTGCGGTTTTTATGCTTTCAATATCCAGTTGTTCATGACTGGCGTTGATCTCCAGCCAGACATCTTCTTTTGCACAGGCTTTTGCCAAACGGTCGATCTCCACTTCCGCTTTTTCCCCCGGATGCGATAAAAATGTGATCGGGTATTTTTGGATCAGTGCAATGAGGGCATCGGTGTTTTTTCGTCGCATATAGCGGCGCAATGGCGGAATAAAACGCGCCAGAGGATTTAAAAGAAAAAAGTGAAGGGTATCCGATAATCCTTTCATATGCACCCCGTAATGAAAACCGGCGGCCCGGATATCGGTCAGTTCGATCAGGCGGTCATCCAAATCCCAATCCCCTTTATAACTGATCACATTGGCTTCCACCCCGAGCAGTACGCGAAAGTCCTTATCGCGCATCTCTTCGTTGATTGCATCAATCTCTTTTCGGATATGAGGCAGTAATTCTCTTTTTACACCGTATATATAGTGACCCGGACCGTGATCGCTGATAGCTACTGTACGCAGACCCTTTTTATAGGCCGCCATCGCATTGTCCCGGATCGAACCTTTCCCGTGATTGTGACGACTGTAGACCGTATGCGTATGATAATCCGCTGTTATTCGCAAAGGTCTTCTCCGATCACTTTGACTTCCCGCTCCAAATGCACACCGAATTCTTCATAGACGGCTTTTTGGACGCTTTCTATCAGCGTCTGTATATCCTGAAAGCTTGCATTGCCCCGGTTGATGACAAAACCGCAGTGTTTTTCCGAAACCTGTGCGTCCTTATAGCGGAATCCGCGCAAGCCCGCATCATCAATCAGTTTCCCGGCAAAATACCCTTCCGGGCGTTTGAAAGTCGAACCGGCGCTCGGCCATTCCAATGGTTGTTTAGTGGTGCGCTGCTGTGTCAAATCATCAATCCGTGCCTGAATCTCTTCCGCATCATCCGTTTGCAAAGAGAATTCGGCACCCAATACGATCCATTGTTTGGGCAGTACGTGGCTGTACCGGTACGCAAATCCCATTTCCGCGGCCGGTATCTCGCGGATTGTTTCACCGTCCAGTACACGTACGCGCACCGTGACATCTTTCATTTCACCGCCATAGGCGCCGGCATTCATCACCATGGCGCCGCCGATCGTACCGGGGATTCCGCTGGCAAATTCCAAACCGGCCAAAGACGCTTTGGCTGCGCGTTTTGCCACAGTCGACAAAAGCGCACCCGCTTCGGCATACAGCGTTTCACCCTCTATCCGGATCGCGGAGAAATCTTCACCTATTTTTATAACCGCTCCGCGTATACCGCCGTCACGAACCAGCAGATTGCTCCCGTTTCCCAGAATCATATACGGTATATTAAGCGCTTGCACGGTTTTCAGGGCTTGTATGATCTCTTCTTCTGTGGAAGGAACAAGCATCCAGTCACAGGGACCGCCGACTTTCATCGTCGTATGGTTTTTCATCGGTTCGTTTTGCAACACACGCCCGATTCCTTGTATTTCAGATAATTCTTTCATGGTTTTCTACCTGCCTATAATGTTAATAAATGGGGCATCATCCGCGTTGCCAGACCTAAAAGCAAAAAGAAACCGACAATGTCAGTCGTCGTGGTTACAAACATGGAAGAAGCCAGTGCCGGGTCCATATTCAGCTTGGCCAGAACCACCGGGACGATAAAACCGATGATATTTGCTATCAACTGATTGCCGAGCATCGCGGCAAACACAATCAGCGACAGCGCCCAGTTATGCAATATGACATACACAAACACCGCAGCGATGGTCCCGATCAAAACCCCGTTGATCAAGCCTACGGCAATCTGCTTTTTAATAATCGGATGGCTGTCGCGCAGGCGCAACTCCCCCATCGCGAGACTTCGTATCACAACCGAGAGCGTCTGCGAACCGGCACTCCCGCCTAATCCGGCAATAATCGGCATGATGGCAGCCAATACGGCTACTTTTGCAATCGTTGACTCAAACTGCGCCACGATCATGGAAGACAAAAACGCCGTTGCCAAATTGACAATCAGCCAGGGGACCCGTTTTGTCACAGAACTCCAGATACTGGAATCGAGTCGCTCATCCTTGCTGACACCGGACATCATGAGCATGTCTTCGGTATGCTCATCAATCAGGACATCGATAATATCGTCAATGGTAATGATACCCAACAAAGCGCCGCGCCGATTGGTTACCGGCATAACCTGCAAGTCGTACTTTGATACGATCAGCGATACTTCTTCCTGGTCGGTATCAGTTACCACACTGATCGGATTGGGTTCCATTATTTCTGAAAGTCGTTCATTTGCATCTGCGGCAAACAGATTCCGCAGGTCGACCGTGCCCAGCAGACGATGTGTATAATCGGTCACAAATAATGTATCGATCACTTCGGTAGAAGGAGCGATCTCCTTTAGTTTTTGCAGGGCTTGTATCGCACTCAGGCTGCCGCGCAGGGCAATATACTCGGTTGTCATCAGACCGCCGGCTGTCTCCGGATCATAACTCAATAACTGACTGATTTCCTCCGATTCACTCTTTGTCATCAGATTCAGAATGTCTTTACGTTTGCGCACAGAAAGCGCACCGACAATGTCGGTAATATCGTCGGAAGACATATGTTGAAATATACCTAATATCGCATCGATATCCAGTAAATTGATAATGCGGATCTGCTCGTCTTCTTCTTCCTCTTCCAGAAGCAGTGCCTTCTTTTCGTCATCCAGCAACGCAAAAACGCGGAGTATATCGGCATCTTCCAGCTCGGACAAAGCAATGGCGATGTCAATATCCTGCTCGTCTTCAAATAATTGATTGGCATCTGCCCGATCGTCGGTTTCCACAATCTGCAATAGCCGTTCTCGTAAATCCAATGAAACACCGCCTTTCCTCACGCTATTGTAACCCAAATGCCAAGTATTCGGCAAGCATACAAAAAGGCCGACTCTTAAACAGAGTCGGCCTCTTGTTGCTTCTATTATGCGTCAGCCAGCTTTTTATAGGTATTGTAACGATGCTTAGCGTCAGCTTCTGCTGCTTGGTACAATGCGTCTGCATCTTCCGGGAAAGATCTTCTGAGCGAGGTGTAACGTACTTCGCTTTCGAGGAAGTCAGTGAAGGGTTTGGTCGGTTCTTTGCTATCCAGCTGGAACGGATTTTTGCCTTCTTCTGCCAGTCTCGGGTCGAAGCGATACAGATGCCAGTAGCCCGTTTCAACGGCTTTAAGCTGCTGTTTCGAGCTGGTGCCCATACCGGTCGTGATTCCGTGGTTAATGCACGGAGCGTACGCGATAACCAAGGAAGGTCCGTCGTAGCTAGCCGCTTCACGCAATGCTTTGAGCGTTTGGTTCATGTCGGCACCCATGGAGATCTGTGCTACATAGACATAACCGTAGGACATAGCTTGCATGCCGAGGTCTTTTTTGCGGATCTTCTTACCGGAAGCCGCAAATTTTGCAACGGCTGCAGTCGGGGTCGACTTGGACGATTGTCCGCCGGTGTTCGAGTATACTTCGGTGTCGATGACAAGAACATTGACATTCTCGCCGGACGCCAATACGTGGTCGAGTCCGCCGTATCCGATGTCATAAGCCCATCCGTCACCGCCAAAGATCCATTGGGTTCTTTGTACGAGATAGTCGGTCAGACCGTTCAGATCGTCTACGATGGCTTTTGCATCGCCATCCGGATTGGCCGCTTCCATCGCTTTAACGAGATTGTAACCCGCTTCTTTGGAACCGACATAATCCTGTTTGTTTTCGATCCAGGCTTTTCCGGCTTTCGCAATATCGTCGTCCGCGCCCAGTTCGATATATTTGTTCAGGAGATTTTCAATCTGATTTCTCTTGTCTTCTACGGCAACGTGCATACCAAAGCCGAATTCGGCATTGTCTTCAAACAGGGAATTCGCCCAGGTCGGACCGTTTCCTGTATTGCGGTTTATCGTGTAAGGTGTAGCCGGAGCCGAAGCACCCCAGATGCTGGAGCAGCCGGTTGCGTTGGCGACCATCATGTGCTCGCCGTACAATTGGGTAATCAGCTTGACATACGGCGTTTCTCCGCAGCCTGCGCAAGCGCCCGAGAACTCAAGCAACGGCTGTTTGAACTGCGTGCCTTTGAGGGTTTCGGTGCCCATAACATCTTCTTTGTAACCGACGACATTGTGTGCGTAGGTCCAATTGTCTTTTTGCGCATCCATTTGTTCTTCAAACGGCTTCATGATCAGCGCTTTTTCTTTCGACGGGCAGATGTCTGCACAGTTTCCGCAGCCGGTGCAATCCAACGGGCTGACCTGGATACGGAATCCGTAGTCTTCCAGTCCTTTGCCGACGGCTTTTTTGATTTCAAAGCCTTCCGGTGCATTTTGTTTTTCTTCTTCGGTTACGAGGAACGGACGGATAACCGCATGCGGGCAAACATAGGCACAACGGTTACACTGAATGCAGTTGTCGATTTGCCATTCCGGTACAGCAGCGGCAATACCGCGTTTTTCGTATTGCGCGGTTCCCGGCGGGAACTCGCCGTTCGGACGATCTGCAAAGGTCGATACAGGCAGGTCATTTCCTTCCTGGCGGTTCATTGCGAGTACAACGTCTTCAATAAAGGCCGGTACATCTTCTGTGGCTTTTACGGCATCGTCGGTCGCGTTCTTCCAGCTTTCCGGAACATCGATTTTCACAACGGCATCGCTGCCGGCGTCGATGGCTTTATGGTTCATGGCAACAATCTTTTCACCTTTTCTGCCGTATTCTTTGACAACAGAATCTTTCAGGTGTTTCATGGCATCTTCAATCGGAAGCACTTCCGAGAGTTTAAAGAAAGCCGATTGCATAATCATATTGGTGCGTCCGCCCAGACCAATATCTCCGGCGATCTTCGATGCATTGATGATGTAGAAGGAGATATTGTGATCGGCAATGTATTTTTTCATGGAAGCCGGCAGGTGTTCATTCAGCTCTTCTTCCGACCAGATGGTGTTCAGAAGGAATGTGCCGCCGTCTTTCAAGCCACGCAGCAATTGATACTGATTTACATAGGATTGTTTCGAGCAGGATACAAAGTCTGCTTCGTCGATCAGATAGGTGGAGCGGATCGGGTTGTTACCGAAACGCAAGTGCGAAATCGTTACGCCGCCGGATTTCTTGGAGTCGTAGTCGAAATAGCCCTGTGCGTACATGTCGGTATCGTCACCGATGATCTTGATCGCTTGCTTGTTTGCACCAACGGTTCCGTCGGAACCGAAGCCCCAGAATTTGCAGCGGATGGTTCCGTCTTGTACGGCGTTGACATGCTCGGTGACTTCCAGCGAAGTATTGGTCAGATCGTCAACAATACCTACAGTGAAGCCGGTTTTCGGATTGTCGGATTTCAGGTTTTCAAATACCGCGTTCAGATGCGAGGGGTTCGTGTCTTTCGAACCGAGGCCGTAACGTCCACCTACGATAACGGGACGTTGGTCGGATTCAAAGAAGGCCGAACGAACATCAAGATACAGCGGTTCGCCGATGGAGCCCTTTTCTTTTGTACGGTCCAGTACGGCAATTTTCTTTGCGGTTGCAGGAATGGCATCCATGAAATGCTTCGTGGAGAAAGGACGATACAGATGTACTTTTACAACACCGACTTTTTCGCCTTTAGCCATTAAATAATCAACGGTTTCTTCCAAAGCTTCGGTAACAGAACCCATAGCGATGACAACGCGGTCTGCGTCTTCGGCGCCATAGTAATTGAACAAGCCGTAGTCTCTTCCCGTTATTTCATTAATCTTTCCTATGTATTCTTCAACAACACCGACGATATTCTCGTAATACGGGTTTGAAGCTTCTACATTTTGGAAATAGATGTCGGGGTTTTGTGCCATACCCGTAGTTTTCGGACGGGACGGATGATTGGAAGTTTTTCTGAATTCGTTAAGAGCATCTTTGTCAAGCAATTTGCCGAGTTCGTCATAATCCATGACTTCGATCTTCTGAATTTCATGACTGGTTCGGAAACCGTCGAAGAAATGTACGAAAGGAACCTTGCCTTTGATGGCGGCCAGGTGTGCAACCGAACCCAGGTCCATAACTTCCTGTACCGATCCGGAAGCTAACAGGGCAAAGCCGGTTTGACGGACTGCCATGACATCCTGATGGTCTCCGAAGATGGAGAGTGCATGGCTGGCGAGGGCACGTGCAGATACGTGGAATACGCCCGGTAAGTTCTCCCCTGCGATTTTGTACATATTGGGCAGCATGAGAAGCAGACCCTGCGATGCGGTGAATGTGGTGGTTAAAGCACCCGCTGTCAACGAACCGTGCACAGCACCGGCTGCGCCGCCTTCCGATTGCATTTCGCGAACGGTTACCGTTTCACCAAAAATGTTTTTGAGACCGTTTGCCGACCATTCGTCCACCATCTCCGCCATATTGGACGAAGGGGTGATCGGGTAAATCGCTGCAACGTCGGTGAATGCATAGGCGACGTGTGCCGCTGCGGTATTACCGTCCATGGTCTTCATCGTTCTTGCCATAAAATTACCTCCTGTTCAATTTATAAACATACATTTGCGCGCTAAAAAAACACGCTATTACTACTTCTCTAAGTATATCCCTGTGACAGACGAAAGTCAAATATAATCCGGTTGGATCGCCTGTCTGCAAGCGTTTATCACAAAGTTTACAGAATTAATTGTTTTAATGAGTTTTTATCATGAAAGTAATATATTATCTGTACATGAATAATCTATGTTATTTTTCATGGCGGAATAAACGCTTGTTCAGTTCCAGCGCCGCATTGTAACCCAGGGTTCTCTGTCGGTGATTCCTGGTAGCCACCTCAATAATCATCGCGATATTTCTGCCGGTTTTAACCGGAATAACAAATTTGGGAATCAGGGCTCCCAGTATCTCGTAATGCTCTTCCTCCAGACCGAGGCGTTCATATTCTTCCTCGTCATCCCAGGTTTTCAGTTCGATCACAAGGTCGATATACTCTTCGGTTTTGACCGAGCCCAAACCGTATAATCTGCCGATATCCAGGATGCCCAAACCGCGTATTTCCATAAAATGGCGGATATTTTCAGGCGAGGTGCCCAAGAGTCCGGTTACCATGCGTTTAATCACGACCACATCATCTGCAACCAGCCGGTGCCCGCGAATGATCAGATCCAGTGCCGTCTCCGACTTCCCGACCGAACTGTCGCCCAGCAAAAGAACACCGGACCCGAAGATTTCCACCAATACGCCGTGTATCGTGATTTCATCGGCCAGCAACAGTTCGAGCGTGGTATTAATCCGTGTGATCAGGTCCGTTGTCGGCAGTTCCGACCGGATAAAGCTCTTGTCGTAGTGTTTGGCCAGGTCCAGAATGTCCTGGCGTATTTCCAGACCGCGCGAAAAAAACATCGCCGGAATATCATAGCTCAGCAGTCCCCGAAACCGCTCGTAACAGGTTTGCGAGTCCAGCGTCAGATAATAGTCGTGTTCCACTTGCCCGATCAGCTGAATCCGCTCATAGGGGTAACGGTCCATATAGCCGAACAACTGCAGGCCCGGACGGTTGATATCGCGGCTTTCGATGATCACATCGTCGTAATCGGACGCCTTGTGCACAATCTCCAGATCCAGTGTGTCGACGAGTTCTTTCAGTCTAACTTCCTTCATGCGTACCTCCGCGGAAAAATTCATATACACTCGCAGCCGCCTTGCGGTTCATGCCGGGAACGGCTGCCAACTCTTCTTCGGTTGCTTCCTGAATGGCCGGTATCGTTTTGAACGCAGTAAGAAGCGCCCGCTTGCGTTTCATGCCGATTCCCGGAATGTCATCCAGCACCGTGCGGCGCAACGTATCTCCGCGCAGCTTTCTGTGATACTGATAGGCGAAGCGATGTGCTTCTTCCTGTACCGCATAGACAAAGCGATACAGCGGTGTACGTACCGAAAGGGGAATCTCCGCATTGTTCCAGATCAAACCTCTTGTATTATGAAAGGCGTCTTTTACCAGTCCGCAAACCGGAATCGACAAGCCGGCTTCCGTAACCACCTGCTGTGCCGCGTTGACCTGTCCCTTCCCTCCGTCCACGAGAATTAAATCCGGCAACTGTCCGAAACCTTCGTCTTTGTTCTTTTCGTTTAACCCGCGGCGCAGACGGCGCGTCAATACTTCTTTATGACTGCCGACATCATCCGCCTGCTCGACGGTTTTGATTTTGAACTTCCGGTATTCGCGCGTGGCTTTTTCTCCGTCCAGAAAAACCACCATCGATCCGACCGACTGCGCACCGGATACATTGGATATGTCATAGCATTCGATACGGGACAGATCCTGCAATCCCAAAAGAGATTCCAATTGCTCCAGACCGAGAGGACGCGTCCGTTCCCGCCGTTTCATTTTCTCTTCAAAATTCTTGAGCATATCTCCGGCATTGGTGCGTACGGTTTCCAACAAATCGGTCTTTTTTCCGCGTACCGGACGGCGGATGCGTACACCGCTCCCCCGTCGGTCGGTCAGTAAGCGTTCCAGCGACGCCGATTCCCGCGGCAAAGTGTCAACAAGAACCTCGCCGGGGATATAACTGGAATCCATGTAAAACTGCAAAAGGAAAGCACGCAGTATTTCTCCGTCTTCTTCCTTGTAGTCGTCGTCGATAATAAAGTGCTCCCGGTCGACGGTTTTACCGCCGCGCATAAAGAAGATCTGTACACAACAGTGGCGATCGGAACGCACCATGGCGATCAGATCAATATCCACTTGTTTAGTTGTGGAGATCGTCTGTTTCTCCAACAGGGTTGCTATGGACTGCAAATAATCGCGGTACCGTGCCGCCACTTCATATTGCAGCGCTTCTGCTGCGCTATGCATCCGCTCTTCCACTTCCTTCAACAGATCGCCGGATCGGCCACGCAAAAAGGAGCGGATTTTTTCCACATTTTGGTTATAGATTGCTTCATCGGCTTTATCCACACAAGGTGCCGGACAGCGTCCGATAAAATAATTGAGACAGGGTCTTTTTAGGCGCTCGCCTTTTTCAAATTGCAGATTGCAGGTTCGCAACGGATAGATCTGCTGCAAAAGCTCAATCAGATCGTTGACCGCATAGGCATTGGGAAAAGGCCCAAAGAACTCCCCACCCTTTTTTTCTACCTTACGCACTTTCAAAAGCCTGGGATACTGCTGATCGGTAATCTGAATATACGGATACTGCTTATCGTCCCGCAGGAGAATATTGTATCGCGGTTTGTTTTCCTTGATCAGATTGGACTCCAGGACGAACGCTTCAATCTCATTGTCGACGATGATATATTCAAAACGCGCAATATGGCGCACCATAGCAGCTACTTTGGCGTGCTGCCTCTTTGGTGAACCGAAATACGACCGAACGCGGTTTTTCAGAGAGATGGCTTTTCCGACATATATAATCCTGTCTTCCTCATCATACATCAGATACACACCGGGTAAATCCGGGAGTGTGCGCAGTTGTTCTTCTCTTTCTATCAAGAAACCGGCCTCGTCTTTTTATAGAGGAAGTCTTTCACTTCGGGTGCAAGTTCCTTTTCCAGGCGGTCATATACGCCCTGATTATACGCATTCAGCCAGCTGCGTTCTTTCGGTGAAAGCATATCCGTGCAAACGGGGGCGGTGTCGATATAGCAGTCAGAGAGTATACCGAATCGGTAGAATTCGCCAAATTCCGTTTGCGTATCCTTTTCGACATAGACGATGTTCTCTATCCGGACACCGTGCTTGCCGGCCCGGTAAATACCGGGTTCGATCGATACGATATGCCCTTCTTCCAGCGGGACATCCAAAAATGCGGTACTGATACTCATGGGTCCTTCATGTACAGACAGCATAAAACCGACGCCATGCCCGGTGCCGTGCTTGTAGTCCATCCCTTCCTGCCAGAAAGGATAGCGGGCAAACCCGTCCAGCACATGGCCGCGGGTTCCTTTCAGAAACCGGGCTGCGATCAGCTGGATATGCGAACGCAGGGTCAGCGTATAATCGCGCTTTTCCTCGTCGGTAAGCGGCCCCATGGCCACTGTACGGGTAATATCGGTCGTTCCGTCATCGTATTGTCCGCCGGAATCAAGGAGCAAAAGACTCTTGTTTTCCAATGTAGCGGAATCGTCTTCCGGCTTATAGTGAATAATCGCGCCATTGGGTCCGTAGCCGGCGATCGTTTCAAAGCTGGGTTCAGAAAAACCCGGCTGTTCCCGGCGGAAGGCAAGCAAACGCTCTGCTATTTCTTTTTCCGTATGCCCGGTGCCTTCCTGTTCCAGCCAGTAGAAAAAGTTTGTCAATGCAATACCGTCTTTATGAAAGGCTTCTTTCATGCAGGCAATTTCATCTTTTGTCTTTCTTGCTTTCAGTTTGGTAGTTGGATTCATGCCGTCCACTCGACGATTCGCCGCAATGGACTGATAGAGACGGATATTGGTCCGCGTGGGATCAAATAATATCTTCTCTTCCCTTTTTTGCAAGAACGCTTCCGCTTCCGTGTAGGAGAGGGTCTGAATTCCCTTTTGATGCAAATCTTCCTGTATGTCTGCGGGGAGTTTCTCCGGATCGATAAACAGCGCCGCATCCTCTTCTCCCAGCCAAAAATAGGCGTAGAATACCGGCGTTCCGTATACATCCGAGCCTCGCAGATTTAAAAGCCAGGCGATATCTTCCGTTGCGCCGATCCAGACGGCTTGTGCACCGGCTTTTTGCACTTCTTTGCGAACCCGTGTCAGCTTGTCCGCGACCGTTCCGCCTGCCGCGGCATGGATCGGTTGGGTAATCGGGTCTTTGGGCAATGCAGGACCGTCCGGCCACAAATCGGGGGAATGCAGATCCGGGCACAATTCTGCCGTTACCGCCTCTTTGATCTTTCGGTATTCCGATACGCTCATGCGCCATCCGTCCACGGCAATGACCGCGTCTTTCGGTAATTCCTGCAAAAAGCTCTCGATGCTTTTCGTCTCGGGATACGCCGTACAGTACAAGTCTATCCCCGTGCCGCGCAGCTGCTTTTCTCCTTGCAACTCATAGCGGCCGTCGGTCCAGAGACCGGCGCTTTCCTTTGTCACAACCAGTGTGCCGGCGCTGCCGGTGAAGCCCGATAAGTGTGCGCGCAAACGGTAAGCCGGCGCCGGGTATTCACTCTGATGCGGGTCTGCTGTCGGAATGACAATAGCGTCATATCCCTTGTTTTTCATATAATCTCGTATCGTTTTCATATTCACTCCCGTATTTCTTTGATTATTACCATCATTATACCAGTGTCCTCCTATAGACGCCAAATACGCGACAGATAAAATACAACGCGGAAATCTGTACAAGAATCATGCGTTATGTTACGATAATGCGGACTTGGAATGTACGTAATGGTTTGCTGCTCTTGCGATGCATACCGTATCGCAAAGGCAAAAACCGCTGTCGCGCCTGTGGGCGTGTTTTATTTTGTGTTTAATGAGAAGAAAGAGGATAAAATGAAATTAGGAATCGTGGGTTTGCCCAATGTAGGCAAGAGTACCCTGTTTAACGCTATTACCCATGCCAAAGTCGAAATGGCCAATTACCCGTTTTGCACAATCGACCCCAATGTAGGGCTCGTAAAAGTGCCGGATGAACGCCTGCAAAAACTGGCGGATATGTATAACAGTCAGCGTATTGTGCATGCAGCGATTGAATTCTATGATATAGCGGGCCTCGTCCGGGGCGCCAGCAAAGGCGAAGGGCTGGGTAATCAGTTTTTGTCGCATATCCGCGAAGTGGATGCCATCGTGGAGGTGCTTCGCTGCTTTGAAGATGAAAATGTCGTGCACGTAGACGGATCGGTAGATCCGATACGTGATATTGAAACCATCCATGTGGAACTGATGCTGGCCGATCTGGAAATTGTCGAAAAGAAGCTGGAAAAGATACGCAAAGTCGCTAAAGCCGACAAGGCCATGCGACCGGAGGCCGATGCCCTGGAGAAGGTTTATGCCACCCTGTCGGCCGGTAAATCCGCCCGCACGGCGCCCTTGTCCAAAGAAGAATGGGATCTCCTACGCGGGTACGGTTTGCTGTCTGCCAAACCGATGATTTTCGTCGCCAATGTAGCCGAAGCAGAGATCGCAGACGACGGGGCAAACAATCCGCATGTGGCTGCACTAAGAAACTTTGCACAGGAGAACAAGGCCGAGGTTGTCGTCATATCCGCCGAGATTGAAGCGGAGATTGCCGCATTGGACGATGCCGACCGCGCCGTTTTTATGGACGAATTAGGGCTTCACTCATCCGGACTGGACCGACTGATCGTTTCTTCGTATGATTTGCTGGGCCTGATGAGCTTTCTCACCGCCGGCCCCCAGGAAGTCCGCGCATGGACGATCCGTAAAGGAACGCCGGCCGTGGAGGCCGCGGGCAAGATTCATACCGATATACAGCGCGGCTTTATCCGCGCGGAAACCATCTCTTATCCGGAACTCATGCAATGCGGATCGATGCAGAACGCCAAAGAAAAAGGCCTGGTCCGTTTGGAAGGAAAAGACTATATTCTCCAGGAAGGCGATATCGTCCTGTTCCGATTCAATGTATAAGGAGTATGCGAAAGACGCATGTTCGTAAACACTTACGGCATGCGTCTTTTTTTATGCTTCGATCAGGAATCGGAAAAAGCGTGGGAAGACTTTCCGCCACGCGCGTTCGGAATGGTTTAAGCCGTGTTCGATCACGATTTGCAGCTGATCGGGGTGCATGCCCTGTGCCAGAAGAGCCTGTGCCAACCAAAGCGTGGCATTGATATAAGCCTGCGAGAGGGATTTCTTTCTCCCCCCTTCTTCTGTCCCGCACTGAATAAAAAAGGCGCTGTCCGTAAACCGGTTTTGCCTGTTTCCATCCTCATCCTGCATACAGGCGGATAAAAACCGCTGCAGTTCCGACTCACGGAACAACCAGATCGCAGGGGAAAACAGCCCGATTTTAGAGAACACCTCAGCGTGGGCGATCCCTGCGTAAAACGAAATATTCGCTCCGGCAGAACTGCCGGCCATGAAAGTGGTTTCTTTTCCGGGCAACGTACGAAGTGTCTGATCGATATAGGGTTTCAGATCATAAACGATCCAATCCAGATAATGCGCCCCATAGAATTCCGCATTTGTATTGTTTTGTTCCTGTATCGCAAAGGCGGAGTATTCCTGAATGCGGGCATCCTGTGCATTTTCGATTCCGACAACGATCATGCCGGAAAAACCCTTGCGTTCTGCAGCTTCCATGGTTTGGCGGACCCCCCAGGAAACGCCGGCGTAGGAGGTTTCGTTGAAAAAGAGATTCTGTCCGTCATGCATATATAAAACGGGAAAATGCTCCCGCTTGCGTTTTTCATATTGGCGCGGCAGATAGATCTGTATATTGCGCGGTTTGTCATAAGGGATTTCCTTTTGTATCTGAATGATTTTACCCATGGTTTATCCTTTCTTTGGATCGCTCCTATACTTTACCCGAAATCGGGCGTTTAGAAAAGGATCCCCGCCGGACAAAGAAAAAGAGAGAGCCTTTTGCCCTCTCTTTTTCCGGAACCGCTTTTTCCTATTTCAACACCCTTCAAAAACAGAAGAATGGGGTTGATCCTTAATCCATGTGCATGCCGCCGTTGATGTCGATTTCTTCTCCGGTGATATACGAAGCCTCTTCCGATGCAAGAAACAGAATCGCTGCAGCGACTTCTTTGATCTCTCCGGGGCGACCGACAGGGATGTTCTCAATAATTTTGTCTGCCTGTTCCTTAGGCAATGTCTTCCAGATATCGGTATTGATCAAACCCGGGCATACACTGTTGTTGGTGATACCATGCATGGCATATTCGCGCGAAAAATTCTTGGCAAAACCGAGGTCCCCGGCTTTAGCGGCTGAATAGTGCGCGCCGCCGAAGATTCCGCCGCCCCTTTTCGCCGATACAGAAGAAAGATTCACAATACGCCCATATCCTCTTTCTTTCATCGCTGCCGCTGCCGGTTTGGTAATATTGAACATGCCGTAGAAGTTGACCTTAAAGATGCGTTCCACATCCTGAATGGTCATGTCGGCGATCGTGACTTTTTGCGAAATACCGGCATTGTTTACCAGCACATCCAGTTTACCGAATGTATCGACGACCTCTTGTACGGCTTTTTCACAGGCTTCCGGATCGGTTACATCCAGATGGATGGGCAGGGCTTTTCTGCCTAATTCTTCAATCAGTGCGCAGGTATTTTGCGCCCCGGCAAAATCCAGGTCTGCAATAGCCAGATCCGCACCGGCTTTCGCAAATTCCAACGCGGTGGCGCGTCCGATCCCTTTTTCCGATCCGGCGCCGGTAATTAAAACAACACGTCCGTCAAATGTAAACATTACTTTGCCTCCAAAAGTTCTTTTGCTTGTGCTACGATATTTTCCACCGTGATTCCATTAAGTTCGAGAAGTTTCTCATACGGAGCCGATTCCCCGAAAGCATCCTGAATCGCTACGATACGCTGCAATGCACCGCCTTTTTGTGCCACAACTTCCGCCACGGCAGAACCCAGTCCATTGTATTTGTTATGGTCTTCCACCGTTACGATCCGGCCGGTCTGTATGCAGTTACCCACTTCTTCCTCATCGAGCGGTTTAATCGTATGCATGTCTACCAAACGAACGGATACACCCTCTTTTTCCAAGGCATCGGCCGCTTCTATCGCCAGGCGTACGGTATCGCCGTTGGCAATAATGGCTACATCGCTTCCTTCGCGAATGACTTTCGCTTTGCCCAGTTCAAAAGTATCCTCTTCCGAATAGATTATCGGCATGGCGTCCCGGGTAAAGCGCAGATATACGGCACCATCGTGTTCTGCCGCAGCGCGTACCAGCTTTTTCGTTGCATAATAGTCTGCAGGCATCACAACCGACATATTGGGTAAAGTACGTAAAACTCCCATGTCTTCAATTGCCTGATGCGAACCGCCGTCATTGGCGGGAGTTAGCCCCCCGTGCGAGCAGGCGATTTTCACATTCAGATTCGGATACAGGATCGACTGGCGGATCTGTTCGCCCATTCGCATGGAACCGAAAATAGCATAGGTGACAATAAACGGGATCTTGCCGGTTGTGGCAAGGCCTGCGGCAATCCCTGCGCAGTTTTGTTCCGCGATACCTACGTTTACATATTGATCGGGCAGCGCCTTTTTGAATTCACTCGTCTTGCAGGATTTTCCGATATCCGCATCGATCACGTAGATATTCGGATTTTCTTGTCCCAAAGAAACGACTTCTTCTCCAAATGCGTCTCGTGTTGCAATCTTTTTGCTGTCCGCCATTACTTCAGCCCGCCTTTCAGTTCTTCTACCGCCTGTGCATATTGTTCGTCATTCGGTGCTTTTCCGTGCCAGTCGCAGACATCTTCCATAAAGGAAACCCCGCGGCCCTTCTTCGTATTCAAAATGATCGCTTTGGGTTTTCCATTGTCCTGATAGCGGATCTGCTCCAGCACATCTACAATCTGCTGCATATCATTGCCGTCTACAACGGAATACGCATCCCATCCGAATGCAACGAATTTCTTGATAAAATCATGATTATCATTGACTTCCCAGGTGTAACCATCCAGCTGCAGCTGATTATTGTCTACAAAAGCAATCAGATTGTCCAAATGATAATGCGCCGCACTCATAATCGCTTCCCAGATCTGTCCTTCCTGCATTTCTCCGTCACCGAGCATGGCGAAAACGCGATAGTCCTTTTTGTCCCGCTTGCCGGCTAATGCCATGCCGGTCGCGGCGGATAATCCCTGTCCCAACGAACCGGTGGAAATATCAATCCCGGGCAGTTTTTTCATATCCGGATGCCCCTGAAAAGGAGACCCGTACTGGCGTAGAGTATAGATGGTTTCTTTCGGTACAAAGCCCAAATCGGCCAGAACGGCATACTGGATCGGTGCCACATGACCCTTGGAAAGAACAAAGCGGTCTCTGTCATCCCATTTGGGATTGTTAGGATCGATATTCATTTCTCCGTAGTAGACGGCTACGATCGCATCTGTGCAGGAGAGCGCTCCGCCCGGATGGCCGCTTTGTGCCTTGTGAATCATCGTCAGAACGTCTATGCGGCGATCGATGGCGATTTGTTTGAGTTCTTCCACAGTTTTCTTCATTTTCTTACTCCCTTTCCTTCTTTCGTACTTCAACGCCCGCTAAGCGTTCAAAATACTTGACGATGCTTCCGTGGTCTTCTTCCATCTGTCCGGCCACTTTTAACGATTGCATAATTTCATACAGCTGCGCGGACAAAGGTACCGGACAGTCAATCGCATTGGCTTCATTCAATACGTTCCGGATGTCTTTTCGATTGATCGAAATACGTCCACCCGGTTTGAAATCCCGATTGAGTATCATAGGTGCTTTTGCATCCAGCATGACACTGCCGGCCGCGCCGCCTCGTATGGCTTCATAGACTTTCTCGACGTCGGCACCGGCTTTTTGCGCAAGGACCAGAGCTTCCGATAAAGAAGCGATATTCATATTTACGATGATCTGATTAGCCAGTTTCGTTACACAGCCGCTACCGACAGGCCCTGTCAAAATGGCCGAAGCGCCCATTTTCAGATAATACGGTTTCAGTTTTTCAAACACATCGGCCGAACCGCCGGCCATAAAGGACAAAGTGCCGTCCATGGCTTTGGGTTCGCCCCCGCTGACCGGGCAATCGACAAAGTGCACGCCGATCCGTTCCAGACGCTCCCCGAACGAACGGGCTTCATAAGGGCTTACAGAACTCAGATCCGATACGATCTGCCCCGGTTTCAGATGGGTGGCAAGGCCTGTTTCGGAAAACAGAGCCATGTCCACTATCGGTCCGTTGGGCAGGATGGTAAAAATAATCGGGCATTGTGCCGCAATACTTGCATAATCACCATATTCCGCCCCGGCCTCGGTTAAAACGGCGACCGCTTCTTCGACGATATCGTTCACCATCAATGGCACACCTTTGCGTAAAAGATTCAGTGCCATGGGCCGGCCCATAATGCCCAGCCCGATAAATCCGATTTTTTGCATAGCCACTCCTTACTTCAGCATATTCGGCAGGAACATGGAGATCTGCGGAATATAGGTAACCAGCAATAATACAATCAGGGAAGAAAACAGAAGCAGCATCGTCGGCTTCAGGATTTTTTCCAGGGAGATTTGCGAAACGGAACAGGCCACATACAGATTCACGCCGACAGGCGGTGTGTACAAACCGATCGCCAGNTTTACGATCATAACCACACCCAAATGGACCAGATCCACACCGAGCGCTGTAGCTACGGGGATAAACAAGGGGGTGAAGATATACAGTGCCGATGTGGAGTCCAAAAGCATGCCGGCAATCAGCAGGACGATATTGACGATAATGTAGAAAATAATCGTGCTCCCGCCGGTAAAGGTCGTAAATGCCGTAGTAATGACTTCTTTGATTCCCGATACCGTCAACACCCAGGCAAAGATGCTTGCATTGGCCGTAATCCACATAATGGTTGCCGAAGTCGATATCGAATCAATAAAGAGACTGCGAATGTCTTTGAGTTTGAGTTCCCGGTAGACAAACAGACCGACAACCAGACCGTATACCGCCGAGAAAGCCGCCGCTTCCGTAGGAGTAAAGATCCCGCCGTAAATACCGCCCAGTATAATCACCGGCATCAGAAGTCCCCAGAAGGCATCGCGGAAGGCAAGCCATCTTTCTTTTCCGCTCGCTTTTTCTTTTGTGACGAGATTGCAGTTTTTGTTGCCGTAGATCAGCGCGGTTACAGCAAAGCCGATCCCCATCAGGAGTCCCGGTATCAAACCGCCCATAAACAGTTTTCCGACCGATGCCCCTGCAATCGAACCGTATACAACAAAGGTAATGGAAGGCGGGATGACCACCCCGATCGCTCCGGATGTTGCCATCAGCGACGAGGCAAAGGGTACATCGTAGCCGCTGGAGGCCATGGCAGGAATCAGAATCATGCCCAGGGCGGCCACCGTTGCGGGACCGGAACCGGAGATTGCCGCAAAGAAACAGGCTACGGCAACGCACACCACCGCCATACCGCCTTTTCTGTGGCCGACCGCGGTGTCGGCCAATTTGATCAGTCGTTTGGAAATACCCGCTTTATCCATAATGTTTCCGCCCAGGATAAAGAAGGGAATCGCCATAAGTACCCACTTGCTTGTAGAAGAATAAATATTGATCGGAATCGTGATGAGGTCCACGCCTTCTACAATCAGTGCCAACATGCTCGATACACCCAGCGCAATGGCTATCGGTGTTGAGATCGCCAACAGGATGGCGAAAGATATGAATAATACAGCAGCCGTCATTATAATACATCCCCCGGTTTCGCTTTAAACGCATCCACCAGACGCAGCAGATGGCGGATAAAGATCAGTATGGCGCCGATGACTACAAAGGAACCAAAGATCCACTCAGGCCATTGCATAGTCGGCGTTTTCTGGTTCAGCAGCAATTCTCCCGCAACCATGCGGATGCCGTAGAAAATGATCAGTATCAGATAGATATTGGTCAGAACCAGTGCAAAGATACGGCAGAACTTCTGCATCCGGAAGGGCATGCGTTCAAACAAGACCGTTACGCCCAGATGTTCTTTTCTTTTTGCCGCAATCGATGTTCCCATGAGCGTTACGAGCACAAACATATTCACGGAAATCTCTTCAGTAAACGAGAGAGACAGACCTGCAAACTGCCGCATGATGACATTTGCAAAGGTAATCAGCGTCATGACAGCCAGGCTGACATACGATACGGTTTCTTCAATTTTGTCGAATACTTGTCGCATACTTTGCTCCTTATTCCAGACCGGTCAGATTAAACGCGCGATCCGCTTCTTCCCCGTATATTTCGGCATACCGGGCAATCATCGGCTGAACCACCGCTTTAAACGCCGCCATTTCTTCTTCTGTCGGAATGTAGACATCCATCCCGGAATCCATGAACTTTTGACGCAGTTCCAGTTCTTCCTTTTCCACCTTGTCTCTTCCCCAGTTTGCGGCTTCTGTAGCGGCTTCCTGCAAAAGTGTCTGTGTTTCCGGGGTGAGTCCGTCCCAGACCCGTTGGTTTACAACAAATAAGTATTGTTCGTATGTGTAATTCCATTCGGTCATATATTTTTGAATTTCAAAAACATTGGCTGAATTGGTTACACTGTAACCATTTTCCTGTCCATCCAGCGTTCCCTGCTGCAGGGCCGTGTAAACTTCTCCCCACGACATCGCGACGGGATCGGCCTTGAAGGCCTGCCAGAATTCTCGGTAAATCTGCCCGCCCGGAATACGGATCTTCAAACCGAAGATATCCTCCGGTGTGCGAATGGTGCGTTCGTTATTCGTAATCTGGCGGAATCCGTTATGCGTGGATGCCAGATAATGCAATCCCTTTTCTTTCAGTAATTTTGCATAGAAGGGGCCGCCTGTCGTATCGATTACTTCTCTTGCCTCGGTATAGTCCGCAAAGAGCCAGGGCAAGGCTCCCACCATCAGTCTCTGATCGATCGCGGCAAGAACCGACGTCGCATAAGCGGAGATCTCGGTGGCTCCCTGGGCTACCATTTCCACGCCCTTGGACATATTGCCGCCTGCCAGCTGATCATCCGAAAAGACGCTGATCTGAATATTGTTACCGGAGCGTTCGGCTACAATTTCTGCAAATCGCTGCGCGGATACCGTATCGGTTGCGATTGCGGTCCCGTTTGTTGTCATGCGGAGCCTCATGCGCGGATACTTGTCGGTATCGCCGGTTTGTTCGACGGTGCTTCCGGATGTGCAGCCGGAAAGCAGACTGACAACCAGTACAATGACCAACAAGCATGCGGTGCCTCGCAGCCCTTTGTGTTTTTTTACTCTCATTTACCTAACTCCCTTAGTTTGTATTTGGTTCTTTTGGCTTTACCTTTGATATAGCGTTTTCCTGCTTCCTGTGAAATGATCTTGCTGTCCCCTCCTTTGATGCAATATCCTTTCGTCATCGCGACTGTTTGCGTTTGCTTGCCTCTTGTTTGACACGGGAGAAAAGCAAGATCATACAAGCCGCTATAGCAAGGAGTGTAGAATACGGATAGTAACTCTCGTTTTTCATAACTCCGGCTAAACCGAACAGTATCAGTGCCCCGCCGATGGTTAAAAAGACCAACGACTGTTTGCGATCCGGTGCGGGATTCTGCCCGCTCTTCTTTTTTTCCTTCTCTTCTTGTGTGTAGGAAAATACGTGGGAAAGTGCTGAGATAGGATTGCCACCAAATGCGATAACAATGCCTGTGACAAAAACGGCGATACCAATGAGCAACAGTATGCTATGTATCATGATTTCTCCTGACGGTTCGCGGCGCAGGCCGCTGTGGGAAACGATAACATCGTTTTTTTAAACCCTGACGCAATATCGCATACAATTATCATTTTTATTGTTCATGTAATGTTAGATTATTGTATGCAATCTGTTAAGTGTAATAATACAATCCTTGGAAGGCCCTGTCAAGCCTTTTCTTATTAATTATTTAGTTGTCATTTATAATCAATTAATTTCACAATCAAGTCTGAAATTTATCACAATAAACCCTTGTCAAATGTGGTATACTGAAAGAAAATCGTATGCAATCAATTATGATTTTGTACACTTGCCTATAGGAGGTTTGTATGAGAACCCCGGAATCTTCGGCGGATATCGCTTATGATTATATTTTGGAGTCCATCTCGTCAAGAAAATTAAAAGGCGGCGAACGTCTGAATGAAAGTACCATCGCTACGGCATTGGATATGAGTCGTACGCCCGTGCGGGAGGCCATCCGCCGGCTGCAGCAAGACGGCTTGGTAGAAGTAAGAAAGAACCAGGGCAGTTTTTTGCGGAAATATACCTATTCGGAAATGGCAGACGGCTACGAGATTACCGCTATGCTGACGCAAATGGCGGTTCGCCATCTGGCGGAAAAATACGAAACACTGGACCCGGCCGGCTTAGCGGACATCCGCAATACCATTGAACGCATGGATACGTATCAGAAAGAAGGAAAGAAACAGGAATGGGTTGCTCTGGATATGTATTTTCACAATTGCCTGATCGAACTTACAGGAATCTGGCAGCTGGTCCATACCTATCAGAATTTGATGGTCTGGGTCAATCAGGTACTCTGGCTCATCTCCCCTGTCTTTATCGATCTGGAACGTTCCACCGGCGACCATCGTGAGATCATGCGCCTCATCGCCGAAAAAGATCCGGAAGCCGCCGGACGCTATGCCTTTGAACACCAACTGCGCACCGTTAAGCTGATGCGCACACTGGGTGAGATTAATGATGAAGTAAAATGAAAAAATCTGCTTCCCTTTCACAGAGAAGCAGATTTTTCTATTTTTTCAATAAACCCTCGGCGACCTCGTCGCGTTTTTCTCTTCCAAACAGCTGTTCGGTAATCATCAGGGCAAAGTCCATGGCAAAAGCCGGCCCTTTACCGGTAATCAGCGGCCCGTCTGTTACGATGCCGTCATTTACATGCGTGCCTTCCCGGATATCGGCTTCTACGCCGGGATACGCCGTAAAGCGGCGGCCGGCCAAAACCCCTGCCGCATCCAGAGCCAGCGGAGCGGCACATATGGCGCCGACCGTTT
>JGI24710J26742_10000581_pt1 | contig 33818 bp, 21 predicted proteins | sample BioPla2DNA2_FD_26742 | JGI IMG/M metagenome (IMG submission 26742)
GAACATCTAAAGTTTCTATTCATTTTTATATGTAAACTGTACACAGGATGTCGAGCTTTAATAATGTAAAGTGTGTATTGTGGAATGTAAAAATAAATGTTTCTTAATAAAAGCTAGATTACAGTTATTTATTATGACTCGATAAGCAGTTATCAGTTGTAGTATTGAGTTCTAAACAATTTTTTCTAATTTATACTTTATAATTTTTAATTTAATTAAGCTCGCCACCCGACACTTATCACTCTTATTTTTTGCTACCCCCGACACCCCATCCTCCAAACCCTGCTTTTAAAGGTTATGAGCCCAGCGTTTGTAATCATCATTGAAGGTCTCTAGATCACTGCCTATAGTGTCATCCAGAGCATCTGATATATTCATGCCTTTACCCAGAGCATCACAAATATCGGATACAGTTCTTTCGCCGTATGTATCGACTATGTACCTTACAGCTAAATAAGCTGCTACATAACCTTTTCTGGCTTCATTTGCATTGGGAGATCTGAACATTCTGTCTGCTCTCATTAAATCGGGAGCACTCTCACTCTCGATCATATTTTTCATGATACCCTCATGGTCTGGTCTAATCGTTTCCAGAGAACCATATTGAGTGTTAAACTCCTGATATTGAGCTATGCCTTCATTCAGCCAGGTGGGTATGTTTCCCTTGGTTTTCATATGTATAATCGCATGAGTAAATTCGTGAGCTAAAACTCCTTTGACATAGTCAGGAGTTTTATACCCGCTTTTCAAGGGAACTATGATATGAGCGCCAACAGCAGATGCCGCAGACCATTTCATAGCACCGCTTGCCGCATAATCATCGCCTGTAAGGAAAGTTACTCTCACTTGGGTATGAGGATCAAAATCTAAAAAAGAAGTCACTTCATAGTAGATTTCATCCAAAGCATCCAAGGTCATATCCCCAATATCTTCCTCTGAAGAACCTGCATAACTGATTATAAATTTTTGATCTTCAAATTGTGTAGAACCTTCATCGCTGGCTATATATCTTTTTACCGTTCTCAAAAGCTCTTTCATATTATCAATGAATTTTTGCTCCGGCTTCTTTGTAGCATATTCGATTAAATCCAAGGTATTCTCTAGAACATCCCGAGCATTTTCAAAATCATGATTTTTGTAGCAAGCATAAGCCAGCAAATAGGCTAAAAGAAAGTCGTCTGTGTTATTTTGATGTGGATAAGCAAAATACTCGGCAGCTACATCAAACCTGCCAGTGTTAAATGCTGTCATTCCGACCTTTACTTGAGCCATTTCGTATTCGGGCTCAAGTCTTGCTGCTATTTCATAAGCTTGCAAGGCCTCTTCATTTTTTTTCCGATAAACGTAAAAGTCTCCCTTTAACATGAAAGCACGATAATCATAAGGAACCATATCAGCTGCTTTCAAAAACATTTCTTCAAGGTCTTCAGGATATGCGGAATCAAGGCTCATAATAGCAGAGACCGTCAAAACTGAAGCGTAATCATGGCGTTCATCCGGAGTTAAAGCCTCGCCTGAGGAATATTTTTTATTGAAAAGTTGCAAAATCTTGTCATAGGCTTCAAATAAAGCCTTCTGATCTTTACCTGTCGAAGCTACAGTAGCAATCAAAGTTTCATCCCTGAGTTCCAAAAAGTCCCCAGAAAATAGTTTCACAGGCAATAGAGGTTTTGTATAAGCAGTCGAAATAGAGAAAATTAAAATTAGGCAGACTGCTGAAAACAAATAGGAGTTGTTTGCTGGTCTCATAAATTCCTCTTTTCGCATTAATTATATAGTTTCTTAAATTTTACCAAATTTATGAGATAAATAGAAGATTCTTTACAAATCCGGCAATTAATAAGTTCCTAGCTTGAAATGAAGCCGTAATTAGCGCTACAATCGCTGAGTCTGTAACAAAATTAGAAAGGCTAATCGGATAAATGATGTGCAAGTTTCGCCAGATTTGTTTTTCAGCTGCCGTCTTGTCAGCAATTCTCATGAGCGGCACCCTGTTTGCCTATCAAGACAGCATTCAGGAAAACTTCAAATATGCCTTAGGACTATATCGCAAAGGCTTTTTTAAAGAAGCTGACATAGTCTTGGATAAAATAATAAAAGACCCCCGTCCATTCGACCAAGCTGATGAAGCTTATTTTTGGTTGGCTGAAGCAAACTACAAGCTGGAAAACTGGACTAAAGCAGCTGCCTGCTATACAGAGATTACAAACAATTATCCAGAAAGCCCTTATTATGACCGAAGCGCTTATGGCCTTGGCTGGACTCACATGAAGGATATGAACCCAAAATCAGCCTTGGAAGCCTTTGCAAAAGTCAGCAAAAAAGATAAAGTTCTCTACACTGACGCAGTCATGAAGCGCGGATACATACTTGCAAAATACTCCTTTCCGCCGCAACAAATCATAGACACCTACGAACTTTTGAAACCCTTTGAGCAACTGGATCAGACCATGCGTTTTGACGCATACCTGCAAACAGCCATAGCCAAGTTCAATCTAAGCATCTACAGACAAGCACTGCCGGACTTTGAAAAAGCTTTGGCGATCACACCCAACCCCGAATCAGCAAGAGACATATTGTTTTATATGGGTGAATGTGCCTTCAGAACCAAGCAATACAAAGAAGCTATAGCCTATTACGAAAACACCATAAAAGCAGATCCTGATTCCTCATCGGCTCATAAAGCCGCCTACTCTATGGCTTGGTGCTATATATATATGGCTGACAACGACAAAGCCGCTGATATACTGAAACAGCAAGTTGAAAATCCGAAATCGGCTGTTAGAAGCGCTTCTTTGAAAACTTGGGTGGATATACTTCTGAACCTCCGAAAGTTTCAGGAAGCAGCTGACTCTATAGACAAATACCTTTTCGTCTTGAGCGTTAATGACCCATTGAAACCTGAGTTGGCATACATGAAAGCCCTTGCTCTTTATTCGCTAAATCAATTCGGAAACAGCGAAAGAGCTTTCAAAGAATTTTTAGACAATTACAAAGATTCTCCTAGAGTATACGAAGCTACTTACAGACTAGGTCTTTCATACATAGGACAAAAAGACTTTACCAAAGCTATAAATACCCTTCTAAAACTTGCTGAAAACACTAAAACTCCAGCTGACGTAAAAGAAAAGGCTCTATACAGACTTGGCGAATCCTACTTCAACCTTGGCAACGTAAAAGATGCAGGCAAATACTTCAATGAAATTGTCACAAAATTCCCAAAAGGAGAAACAAGAATTGATGCCCTCTATCAACTTGGAGAACTGGCATACCTCCAAGAAAGCTTTGACGAAGCCTTGACTGCCTTTTCTCTGATAGCGGAAAGCGGAAAACCCCTCGCCTCTCAAGCACTTTTCAGAAGCGGAGAAGTTGCGATGAGAGCTGCTAAAATCAAAGAAGCGATAAATCTCTTCGAAACCTATCTCAAAAAATATCCTCAAGCTTCAATGACAGACGACGCTAAGTTTAAAATTGGTCTGGCTTGGTTAGAGCTTAATGATGATGCTCAAGCTTTAGCTGCTTTTTCACAGCTTCTCAACTCCGAAGGATATTTCAGACAAGAAGCCAGATTTAATATTGCTAAAATAGCTCAAAAAGCAGGAAGCTACGCCTTGGCCATTCAAAACTACAAGGCTATAATTTCAGAAGCCCCGGAAAGCACACTAGTGCCTGCGGCAACCGAAGAAGTCGCCAACTGTTTATATAGTCTCAAAGACTATGCCTCCGCATCAGAGTCTTACAGAGAAGCTTTAAAAATGCGAAAAACTGAAAGCTCTGCTGAACCCAGAATCAGAATTAACTTAGGAAAATCGCTTGCAGCAGACAAGAAAGCCACAGAAGGAGCACTCGAAATACTCAGGGTTCCAGTGCTTCACCCCAACAGCCCTCATGTTGCTGAAGCCTATTATGAAGCAGCTTTAATATATGCGGGGTATTACGGAGTTCAAGACATAGATATATTGAAAGCGGATCAACTTTTGAAAGAAGCTGTAAAACATAACATTGGCTCTGAGAAAGAAAAAACTCTGCAAGACTTGATAGACAAAGCAAAAAGTAAAACCTTATGAAACCTTTACAAAACACATTTAACAAATACTTATTCTTTTTATTTTCTTTGGCGACCTTTATCTTTCTTCCAGCAAAATTATTTGCTGATACTGATTTAAGAGACTTTTTAAACTCCGACAAATTTCTCGATATAGCTTTAACAAAGGTCTCCAAATACAATCAGCTGTTTTTTATACCTGCTTCCGAAACTATGACAATAGAAGCAGGCAACCGTCAAATATATTCAGGCAAAACACAAAAAATTANAATTNAAGCCATAAAAGGCAATCAAATGAAACTTCAAATCGGGTCTGAGAAGTCTCTTCAACTTGGAGGCTCTGTAAAGATTATTCCTTCAGCCGATACGACTTCCTATATACAGATCAAACTCTCTCAACGCACTTCATTTTCATTTAGAGGCAATATAACCGTTTTCAGTAAAAACAGCACATTAAAAATAATAAACTCAGTTTTTATTGAAGACTATTTAAAATCTGTTGTGCCTTCCGAGATCCCGCCTTCCGCTCCCCTGCAAGCAATTGAAGCACAAACAGTCGCAGCCAGAACTTACGCGATTAGAAACTTTAACCAACATAAAAAAGATAATTATAACCTCTGTGACTCGGTTCATTGCCAAGCCTATACAGGTATTGCCAAAGAAGATTCCAGAACCACCAAAGGAGTTGTAAACAGCATTGCCAGAATACTTTTGGCTCCATCCACCAAAGAGCCGGCAAACACCGTCTATCACTCTAATTGCGGAGGCTATCTTATAAGCAGTCAAGCAGCTTGGGGCGGAAAAGCCGTATCCTATCTGGTTGGACATTATGACGGTATAAAAGGCTATAAACCCTTTTGCTATTTTGGCAACCGCTATTTTAAAAAACAATCTCTTTCCGGAATGCCTGATAAAAAACAAAAGCTGGTCGTAGGCGTAACTCCGCCTTATGCAAAACAGAAACTCTTCCCCTCCAGTGGACATAGGGTCGGAATGTGCCAAGACGGAGCAACTGGAATGGCTGCTTGCGGCTATTCCTGTACACAGATACTGAAGTTTTATTATCCAGGCACCCAACTGGTTAAGCTTAATTATGGCTTGAGCGACTCTATAAGATTGATAGACGATTCCTATAATAAGCCCAAAGGCACCATAGCGGACAAACCATCTGCCACGAAAGATCCTCTTTCTGCAATTACTGACGCTCTCAAGACCAAAGACCCTCGCATTCTGACCACCGTCTCTCAAACAAAGCAACCTGAAATTCTTACCAAATCAGGAAAGGATATGATCAAAGAAGCGGCAGAACGCATCAAAAAACAGCAAGAAAGAGAAAAAGAAGCTGAAAAGGCCAAGCTTAAAAATAAAGTTGAAGAAATCAAAACAGAAACTCTTAAGAAAATCAAACTTCCTGTCACTCCAGCCACTAAGAAAGTAATAAAAAAATGATCGAATCAGTCCACTTAGAAAATTTTTTATTCATGAACAATGCTGACCTGTCTTTTTCAAAAGGTCTAAACGTCATCACAGGAGAAACTGGTGCAGGCAAGAGCGTTCTATTGGAAGCTATAAAGCTTCTTCTTGGCAAAAAGCCGAAAAGCAATCCTGCTCTTAACAAGGAAAAGACTGCCAAAATTCAAGCAGTATTTTCATTAAAAGGCAATAAACCTTTACAGGACTTGCTTGAAGAGAGAGGCTTTGAAAATGAAGATGATCCTGAAAAGCTCCTGATATCAAGAACTTTTAAAGAAGATGGCAAAGGCAATATTCTTGTAAACAGCATATTAGGCAACATGGCTCTGCTGAAAGATATAGGAGAAGGTCTTGTAGAAATACATGGACAAAACGAGCATCAAACCATGTTAAAAACAGATACTCAAAGACTACTGCTGGACAAGTTCTGCGGCAAAGAACATGAAAACAATTTGGAAAAACTCAAAGACCTCCACAAAGATAGGAAAACTCTTGCCGCCAAACTTGAAGAACTGGAGTCTAATCTGGAAGCCTCAGAACGCAGAGCCAATGAAATAAAAGATATCCTTGACGAACTTAATTATCTGAATATAGAAGATCAAAACGAAGAAGATGAGCTTAAATCAGAATTGAACAAGCTTGCAAACGCAGAGAATATAATAGAAAAACTGGCTGAGTCCTACAATCTTCTCTCTGGCACAGACGACTCCCCTTCTCTCGTCTCAATGCTTCATAGAATTTCTTCTAATTTCTCAGCCATTTCAGCTTACCGAAATGATTTCACCGATCTATCTGAAAAGATTTCAGATATGTATTATGAACTGAAATCTGTAGAATCTGATCTTTCATCAGAACTGGATTCACTTCAATCAGACCCTCAAAGACTCGACTGGATTCAAAGCAGACTTATGGAACTTTCCAGGGCTCAAAGAAAATACCATACCGATTTTCTAGGCCTTATAAAAATGAATCAAGAGCTTTCAGAAGAGCTATATGAACTGGAACGCCCTGATGCAGCCAAGAAAAAGTTGCAAGAGAAGTTCGATAAAATTAACGAACAGTTCTTAAAAACCGCCGCTCTGGTAACCTCTGAGAGAAAAAAATCAGGTAAAACCTTAGAAAAAACCGTCTCCTCAGAAATGTCAAAGCTCGGCTTTAATCAAGCCAAGTTTTATATAGACTTTAAAACAGTAGAGCCGACCGCAAAGGGTAATGAAACAGCTGAGTTTTGCGTTTCCTTAAACCCAGGTTCTCCTGGCGGTCCTTTGAAAAAGATAGCATCGGGCGGCGAACTTTCCAGAGTGGCTTTGGCTATCAAAACAGTTCTGGCTGCTTGCGATAATCTGCCCACGCTGGTTTTTGATGAAATAGACGCTGGTATTGGCGGACAAACAGCGGAAGCTGTTGCAGAAAGTCTCAAGACACTGTCTGACGACAAACAGGTTATTTTGGTAACCCACTTGCATCAAATCGCAAAAGAGGGCGATAAACACTTCACAGTGACAAAGAGCGTTTCCAACAATGAAACAGAGGTCTGCATTGCCGAAGTGAAAGATGCCGAAAGAGCCGAAGAAATTGCAAGAATGCTTGGCTCACTTGACAGCAAAACCATTGAGTTTGCCAAAACTATGCTTAATTAGCCAAACAGCTGTTTAAGAATAGTTCCGCACAACTTTTGCCTATTACCGGGGATTTAAGCTGTGCTATTCGGTACAGCAGTTTTGTCACAGGGTTTTCTGAGTCAGGAGTTTCATAATAAATAGATTCACGCTCAAAATGAATCTTATCCTCTTCGTAAATAGCAATCTTTACAAAAAAAGGCAGAGATTTATTTCTGGCGCCAAAACTCAAACGATAGCTTTCACTGCCATCCAAGGCAATCAGATTTATCAACTTTCTGTTTTGCCAAAGCTCCAGAAAACCAGCTTTTGAAGAAAACTCTTTTGCAATCGACACCTTAACCATGCTATGACTTTTTTCCAGCTTTTTAAGATATTTATTTTCAGATATATTTTTCGCCTCCAGAGGATAAAAGAACTCATTATATGAGCTTTTAAGCATTGAAGGGTTAATCTTAAACAATCTGATGTGAAAGGTTTTGGTTTGATTTTGCCATACAGCTTTAAAGTTTATCTTCTCTGAAGCTTTTTCTTGTTTTATAACAAAAACGCTTTCGATCAATTCTTCCCCGCCTGACAAATGTTCATTAGCAAGTAAGATTTCCTCATCACGCGACAAGCTGGATACAATAACTTCGTCGGATTTCAGAACTAAATCATGAGGGTCAAAAACCGCTAATTCAAATTTCAAGGGCGAAAGATAAAAAAAAGGCATATGAGGCGGAGCTACTCCTAAGAGCAGATCTGTACTGACTTTAAGTTCTCTTGAAAAACTTTTTTGATCCTTCGGCGAATAAAGCTCAACAAGACAAGAGACAGCATCTTCAGGAGGCTCCGCAGTCGCTTTTAAAGCATAGTTAGAGAGAAAATGACTGTGTTTTTCCTGAATAACTTGTTTACCGTCTTTGCATGTAAAAGTAAAAACTGCTTTAAAGTCCATACTCTCTACAAGCTTTCCATGTTGAATAAAATAAAAAACTATATCTGATGGTTTGCCAGGTGAGAGCGGCGAAACTGACTCTGCATGAATTACTGCAGGATAAAAAGTACATTGGGAAGGCTCTTTAAGGTTCGGGGAAAGCAAGAGCAAAAGTGTGGCCGCTGCAAAGACAGACAATAGAAGAATTCGGATTTTTTTTAAAGAAAACATTTCATTTAAAAGAAGTTAAGTCTCATCTTTCACTTTTACATCAAGTCCAACCTTCAAGGAACATAGGCTAAAGTCGGCATAGAAACCGTAAACAGATGTTCTTCCGGCACATCTGGATATATAGTCTTAAACTGCAATCTATTGCCAGGCAAAAGAAGTATTTCCAGAACACCGACATTGGTAAAAGATTCCATGAATATCACCAACCGCACAAACACGCCTAGCTAGTGTAAAGTGTAGAAATCCTAGTCAACGCCCAAAAGCAAAGTTCAGTTTGGAGTTTCAAGGTTTTTATCCTTCTAGCCCCTACGCCCTACCCCCCTTTGTTTTGCTACACGCCACTCACCACTCGTCACCGGTTGTTGTAGTCGTACATCCAAAATTCTCGTTCAGAATGAGAAGGAGGTTCAGAAGGTGCAGGCACTGAAAAAATATGTTCTTCCGGTAAATCTGGATATATAGCCTTGAATTGCAGGCTTTTATCAGACAACATAAGTATCTCCAATCCCCCGCCATTACTGTATCCGTGAAGCGGAGTCATGCCTATGTCTATAGCTACTATTTTGTCGTATTTGGAAGCTATCTTGCCTTTATCTTTGCCGAATGCGCCTGGAGTATGCCCAAAGACAACGCCTGAAACGCCAAGAAGCTTCAGATTGCGTTCAATAAGTTCAAAGTCATCCCACCAATCGCGATTCCAGATGAGCATCTCTTCATTTACTAAAATTCCTTTGTTGAAGTCGCCTTTGTCAATAGCATCCATGAACGCAGAAGATAGAGTCGCTTTACTAACAGGATCGTTGTTGAGACCTCCATGAGAGAAAAAATAGCCATTTATAACAGCGAACAAAGGCATATTTCTTACCATCTTTCCATAGAAGCCTTTTTCAGAAACAGCTTCATTATAATCAAGACCGTCTCTAGTAAACGAATCTATGGTATTTTGGTAATCTTGATTTTTTTTAGACTTTTTCTTTGCCGCTTTCTCTTGTATTTCGCCGTTTAGCAGTCTGATTTCATGGTTTCCCAACAAAGCTATTACTTGCCCGCCATACTTGGGAGCCTTTTGTTGAAGGTCATGTATAGCGTCATAGACCTGTTTGGTATAAAGACCTCTATTTGCATAGTCTCCCAAAAAGATGAGAACAGTATCTTTTCCGATCCAATTATATGCAAAAGAATCAGGCGATGTTCTCTCAGCTACTCCTAAGGCTTTTAAAGTTGCCGCCATTTGGTCAAACGCACCGTGAATATCGCCAACCGCACAAACACGCCTGGCTCCCGCAATCTCTATCCAAGCAGGATTAGCACTCCAATCTCGTTCATACGCAAATAGAGGCGCGCCTGCCCAGAGCAACAAAACAAATAAAAATATTGCAGTTTTTTTAAAGGCATTAAATTTCATAATTATTTTAGTCAAAGAATAAGGGAGCTTGGATTTAAGCAGAGCTTAAAATCCAAGCTGTGTGAATCTGCGTTTATCTGCATAATCAGCGAATAAAAAGGCTATTTTTGTCCTTACTTCGTGTTTTTCGTGTGTTTTGTGGTTATAATAGTTTTGGGAGTTTCTCACCACTCGCCACTCAGCACTCGTCACTTGTTGTTATAGTTGTACATCCAGTGTTTACGATTTGTTTGCGGATAGGCTGAAGCAGGCATGGGCACAGTAAATATATGTTCGGGATTCTTGTCAGGATATATGGCCTTGAACTGAAGTTTATTACCAGCAACCGCCAATATCTCCAAACCGCCGCCATTGCTGAATCCATATACAGGATTCATGCCTATATCTATAGATACTATTTTGTCATATTTAGAAGCTATTTTGCCCTTATCGCTTCCCAAAGCGCCTGGAGTGTGACCAAATACTATGCCTGAAACGCCCAACAACTTAAGATTGCGTTCCAATAGGTTTTGATCATCCCACCAGTCACGATTCCAAAGAACCATATCATGGTTCATAAAGATGCCTTTTTTGAAGTTACCTCTTTCAATATCATCCATAAAATCGGCAGCTAATGTAGACTTGGTTATCGGGCGGTTATTTATTCCGCCATGCACAAAGAAATAACCGTTAACTACCGCAAAAAGAGGCATATTTCTTATCATTTGCCCATAAAAACCGCGTTCAGAAATAGCTTCATCATAGTTGACTCCATCTCTTGTAAAAGAATCTATGGTATTTTGATAATGCTGTTTCTTATGAGATTTCAGTGTTTGAGCCCATTCTTTGACTTGCCCATTAATCATCATTATTTCGTGATTACCCATAAGAGCTATTACTTGTCCGCCAGCTTTTGCAGCTTTTTTCTGCAAATCATGTATAGCATCATACACTTGTTTGCTATAAAGACCTCTATCTGTATAGTCGCCTACTAACACAAGCACAGTGTCTTTTCCAATCCATTCATAAGTAAAAGCATCAGGAGCGGTTCTTTCTGCGACTCCCAAGGCTTTAAAAGTATCAGCCATTTGATCAAAACTGCCGTGAATATCTCCCACAGCACAAACTCGCTTAACGCCTGTAACTTCGATCCAAGCAGGATATGCTTTCCAATCACGCTTAAAGGCAAAGGCTGGGGAAACAGCAAAGAACAACGCTACTAATAAAAGAAAGGGAGAGCAGTTCTTCAAGATTTTTTTTGTCATTATCACTCCTTAAATAATCCTATATTATTTTGTTTACCATAAACTGTATTCATCCTCAGCAACAAGTCCTCCAGGATAAATATGAATCACGCCATTAGGTATATCAGCTCCCCAAGAATATCCAAGTCTGGAGGTCACCTCATCCAATAATTCATCTAAAGTGACATCTTCTTCGTTACAGGAAATGTTTGGATACTCCGTAGCAGGCAAGTGAAAGTTTATTTCGAATGTTTCACCTGCATCCTCTGCATAAACTTTTACAGCATGCGTCAAAAGAGTTCTGGCATCATAATCTTCACACTCCCAAGTTTTCATCATCATGAAAAGAGCTGCGCTTGTATCTCTTGGGAAAATTTCTATTTCTTCGTTGCCCGCAGCTGCCATTTGCGGTTTCATTTGAGAGTCTAGCAGTTCGTCTATTTTTTTCTCCTGCTCAGGAGTCACTGCCTGCTTTTGAGGAGAAGTAGCTTGTCCATAGCCGGAATAAGAAGGAACAATCTCTTCCGCAATCTGTTCAGATTGAGTTGTAGTCGTAGAATAAGCGGGAGGTATGAAACCTCCTGTCTTTCCAGAAGGTTTTGTTTGAGCAGGCTGCTGTTGCGGCATGCCTGGCATGGGCAAGAAAAGACCGCTTGAAGTACTCAAGCCTGTGTTGCTGCTCTCTTGTTGACTCTGCCGTCGCTGTTGTTGCTGTTGTTGCTGTTGTTGCTGCTGATATCGCTGTTGCTGCTGAGAGTATCCAGAGGCAGGTTTTTGAGTTCCACTCTGTTGCTGTTGTTGCCGCTGTTGCTGAGGCATCTGCTGGCTTCCAGTGTCTGAAGACGGCTGCTGCTGTTGCCCAGGCATTGGCAAAATGAGCTGAGCATCTGCTCTAGAAGCAGCGCAAAAGAACAAAGCAAGAGCAGTTTGAACAGACAAAAGTTTCAGAGTTCTTTTCAAAGCTTTCTCCTAAGAATAAGTCTACCTCTTCAATTATAAAGGATCATTAATAAAAACACCAGATGTAGCTTCTCTATTTTCTAGTGCTTTGTTTTCTCTAAATGTTTATTATCGGACAGATTTTTTTCTTTCCACAGATGGGATTTTAATCATAGCTTAAAATCAGGGAGGAGGCGTAGGGCGTAGGGTGTAGGGGATAAAAAGGACAATTGTCAATATTTTCCATTTGATTTACGCTACCTAAGTATTATTAGTTTCTCTACATCATAGCTTCAGCTGTTTATCAGCATATAAAAGCTGTTATTATTTACAGCGATTGAGTTCTAAACAGTTATTTCTAATTTATACTTTATAATTTCTAATTTAATTAAGCTCGCCACCCACCACGCGTCACTGATTTTGATATCAACTGGATGAAAAATATTTTATTCTTTTCCGTGTATTCTGTGTGGTCTGCGGTTTAAAGATGTTTTTGGTTTTTAGGCATGCTACCCTAGTTCGTGGGTTTCATGGTTCGAAAGCTATTCAAATTTCCTTGAAGTATTTTTTGAATAGACTTATCATATTGCGGATGTTAAAGATATGACAAACAAACATACCACCAACTTACAATAAATGCTGGAAGGAGTCAGATATGTGGGATTACACAGATGAAGTAATGGAACACTTCAAAAACCCCAGAAATGTCGGCAAAATGCCTGATGCAAACGGGATAGGCGAAGTAGGCTCATTGGCATGCGGTGATGCCCTCACCCTCTATCTTAAAATAAATCCTGAAACAGAAATTATAGAAAAGGCCACATTCCAGACTTTCGGTTGCGCAAGTGCCATAGCCAGCTCTTCGATTTTGACTGAAATGCTTCCTGGAATGACACTCAGCGAAGCTCAAAAAATCACAAATGACGATATAGTAAAACAACTCGGCGGGCTACCAGCTCAAAAAATACATTGTTCAGTCATGGGACAAGAAGCTCTTGAGGCCGCTATCGCCAACTACAGAGGTGAGACCGTTGCAACAGAAGACAGCCCTGTAATTTGCACTTGCTTCAATGTCACAGAAAAGAAAATACGCGAACAAATCAGAGAGCACGGTCTTACTACCTTGGAAGAAGTCACCGACTATACAAAAGCCGGCGGTGCCTGCGGACAATGCAAAGAGAAAATAGCCAAAATACTCGCCGATGAAACAGGCAACAAAAATACTGAAGCAACAGAAGGAAACGAAATGGACGAACAGCTTACACCTTTCCAACGTATGAAACAAATATCAGACTTTATTGAACAAGCCATAGCCCCAGCTCTGCAAGCTGACGGAGGAGACATAGAAGTAGTAGACATAAAAAACAACGATGTCTACGTCAAATTCAAAGGCGCCTGCTCTGGCTGCCCAAACATGTTCATAACTTTGAAGGTGTTTGTAGAAAAACAGCTTCAAGACTATATATCCCCAGAACTGAGAGTCTTTGAGGCAAGCCGCAGATGAAAAAACTTGTCTATTTGGACAACAATGCAACATGTATGACATCTCCCTCTGTCAGAGATGCCATGATGCCTTATTTCAATGAATTTTATGGCAATCCCAGCTCCATGCACATTTTCGGCGAGCCTGCAGCGAAAGCCCTAAAAAAAGCTCGAGAACAGGTTGCCGCTCTCTTAAATGCAAAGCCCTCTGAAATCATTTTCACTTCTTGCGGTTCTGAGTCTAACAACCATGCCCTGAGAGGTTTTCTGGAGTCTTATCCGAAAAAAAATCATATCATCAGCACGGTTGTGGAACATCCTGCAGTATTACAGACTTTAAAGTTCCTTGAAAAAAACAAAGGTTGCACCCTTACCCTTTTGCCAGTTGATCAAAATGGCAACATATCTTTAGAGAAACTGAAAGAAGCTGTCACTACTAACACTGGTCTCATTACTATTATGTCCGCTAACAACGAAACCGGGGTAATCTATCCGATTCGTGAAATAGCCGAATTCGCAGCAGAAAAAGGAATTCTCTTCCATACTGATGCAGTTCAAGCAGTCGGCAAAATACCTATTGACCTGCAAAAAACACCCGTCAGTATGCTCTCTCTTTCAGGCCATAAGCTTCATACTCCCAAAGGCATCGGTGCTCTGTATATAAGAGAAGGTGTCAAAATTCACCCATTCATCATAGGCGGTCATCAAGAATCAGGCAGGCGAGCAGGCACAGAAAACATACCCTATATAGTCGCTCTGGGACAAGCTTGCCAAGAAGCTGGACAAGAACTTAAAGACGGCTCCTTGCAGAAGATTTCCGCATTGAGAAACAAACTCGAACAAGCTCTTGTAAAGCAGATTTCGAATACCAAGATTAATGGAAATGTACCCAACAGACTGCCAAACACCACCAATTTGGCATTCGAATTTGTAGAAGGCGAAGCAATCCTTCTGAAACTCAGCGAATTGGGCATAGCAGGAAGCACAGGTTCAGCTTGCGCAAGCGGAAGTTTGGATCCTTCCCATGTGCTTACAGCTATGAAACTCCCCTACTCTTTCATTCATGGCTCCCTGAGACTTTCTCTCTCCAAGTTTACTACCGAAGAAGAGATAGACTACGCTATAGAGCATATTCCAAGCGTAATTCAATCTTTACGCGAGATGTCGCCATTCTATACGTTGCCCAAATAAACATGCTTGAGATGCTGAGACGCAATTTCTTTTGCTCTCAGCATCAGCTTAATATCTGTCGGCGGTTCAGTCATTTTGTAAGCAGGAAAGTATCTGCTCAAATGCAACGGAATATTCTCGTCTAAATCAGCCAAAAATTTAGCTAAGGCCTCTATTTCATCTGGAGCTGAGTTGTTTTCGCCTGTCAGCAAAGTGGTAATCTCAAGATGTACCATTTTTGAAGCTATTCTCACGTTCTCTTTAACAGGTTCAAGTTCGCCCTTGCAAAACTTTTTGTAATATTCGTTATTAAACGCCTTAATATCAATATTGGCAGCATCAATATACTTAAGAAGCTCTGTAAATGGCTCCGGGTTGATATAACCGTTTGTGATAAGCACATTTACAAGTCCCCTCTCCCTTGCTTTTTTGGAGAGCCTTAAAACTGTTTCATAGCTTACTGTCGGCTCGTTATAAGTATAGGCTATGCCTATGGAACCTTCCTGTGCAGCCGCTTGCAAAATAGCATCGTCATCCTGTAATGGAGCTCTTTCAGGCAAATTAAGCAGATGCCAGTTCTGACAAAAATCACACCTCAAGGTACATCCAAAACTGCCAATAGAAAATATACGGCTGCCTGGATGAAATCTATAAAGAGGTTTCTTCTCAATAGGATCATAAGCTATTCCAGAATAAACTCTGTCAACCAAAGAAAAGAGTTCGCCGCCTATATTAGTTCTTACACCGCAAAAACCTTTTTTGCCTGGTAAAATTTTGCATTTATGCGGACAAAGCAGACAGTTAACAGAACCGTCTGCTTTGTTAGTCTCAAAATAAAGAGCTTTAAGCATTAAGGTCTATTCTGCCGCGAATTACGCACTTCGCCCAAGAAGGTGTTTCCCTCCGCCTCAGATATAGTGCCTTGAGTAATCAGCCTTTTAACCGTTTCTGCGAAGGTAACGCTTCCAGGTCCAGCAGATCTCATGTTGGGTTCTATTTGAGCAAGTTTTCCTTTTGAGAATATATCAGTGGTAATAGTATTGCAGAGCAGGAGTTCGTGAACAGGAACAACTCCGCTTTTCATTCTGTTCTCTATCAAGCCTTGAGACATAACAGCCAAGAGATGTTCTGAAAGCGCGTGATATATGTAATTTCTTCTGGATTCATCAAATGAGTAAACAAATTTCTCCAAGGTAGTTGTAACACCCAAAGTCGGCATACAGAGTATCACCATATGGCCGCCCATCATATACTCAATAATGTTGAAAAAAGGAATTTCACGTTTAATATCGCCTATGACCAAAACATCTACGTCCATGCGCTTTGCAAAGTTGATGCCTTGCTCAATAACCAAAAGGTCTTTGCCAAGCTGGCGCTGTGAAATATAGCTTTTATCGTTTTTGTAACGATATTCAACAGGATCTTCTATTATATGTATGTGGCGCTCAGAAGTTTCATTTATATGTTGAATAGCACTAGCCATCAATGTTGTTATACCAGAGCGAGTAGGTCCTGCAAATATCAGAAGCCCTTGTCGAGCTGAAAGCAAGGATACAATGCTCTGAGGAAACTGCAACTTATCAATAGACGGGACTTCGCTTTCAATAAGCTTTATAGTAGCAACTGTGGTTCCTTGAGAGCGAAACAAAGAAAGTCTGTAATTACAAGGTTTGTTGTCCCAGAAGTTTAACTCTAAAAAACTTTCCTCTTCAAATTCTTTGCGGTGATCATCCTTTAAAAGGTCATTGAAAAGATGTTTCATGTCATCTTCAACCAATACAGGAACATCCAGCTGTATTAAATGTTTGTTGCGCCTCATCATGGGCTTAGTGCCCACTTTCAAATGAAGCTCATTGCCGCCTGCCGTATAAACCTTTTCTATAAGCTTGACTACTTCCATTTATTACACCCCTTTCTTAGGCAAAGGGAAGGATTGTTTATTAACAGCCAAGTCATAAGCCGTCTCTCTGGTTATCTTGCCTTCCGCGAGCAAAGTCTGAAGCTGTTTGTCAAAGGTTCTAGCCAAAGTGTCAGTTCTCCCCCCTGATGCTGCACGTTCATGTTCTTGCTGAACCGTGCGGAACATTGTGAGGTTGTCATTTCTGATAAAAATCTTGGACTGCTGAGTATTTTCCATAATATCAAAAATGGGAACCCGTGTCATGGAAGATACAGCCATAGGGCATAGACGCTGGCCTACAGTAAGCATAAGCTGAGTAGCAAGCCTGCTGCGAAAACTCGCTTGATCTTCTATTTTTCGGGATTTAATTACTCTTTCAATAATTTGCTGGCAATCTCCGCCTTCTGTAAGAGCTATTACCATGCAACCTGACTCAGAGAGAGTCAAGGCTTGATCAAAAGCGTCATCATAAGAAATTGAGTCGGTCACTACTATATCAGGAGCAATCCTTGCGGCTTCGCTTAAACCGTCATAAAAGTCCACAATATCGATAGGTATACTGCGCTGAATAAATGTTGAGCGATTATCTTTATGAACATATTCCACAGGGTTCTCTACTGTAAAAATGAGCCTGTCATGCTTGTTATTAATATAATTGAGCATAGAAGCCACAGTAGTGCTTTTACCTTCACCCGAAGGACTTCCGACAAGTATCAAGCCTCTGTTTTGATCCAAGAAGCTCTCAATTTGCGGATTAGGCAAAAGACCTAACATTTTTGTTAAATCATCCGGAATAAATCTGGCTGAAAGCGCAAATTCCTGCCTGTTAAAATAAAGAGCGAAACGCACCTTGCCTATGTCCTCAATATCTGCCGCATAGGTAACATGCTTTTGTTTGCCTAAAATTGCCAAGGCTTTAGGCGAACTAGTATCCAAAATGCTTTGTTTCACTTCTTTTTGTGACATTAGCATATCGGGAAGAGGCACAATCTTACCATTGACACGGCAATAAATTTGCTCATCGCTTACTATATGAACGTCTGAAGCCTTTATTTTTTTTGCCGCTTCACAAACCTGCTTGAAATCAGCCATCCTAAACCTGCTCTCTTTGTATTTTTAAATTCCGTACAGAACTATCGTTAATAATAACAATTTTTCTTAGATTAGCATCCTCAATTATTAATATTATGATGAATTTATGGAGACTTTACAAGCTTTGAAAGCAATGTATTGCGTTTTTTTATGCGATTGTTATTTACAGCCATCTCAATCGCCCGCTTTTGCCCTATTATTACAATAGTTTTTTTAGACCTGGTTAAAGCTGTATAGAGCAAGTTTCTCTCCAACATGACAAAGTGAGATGTTGAAGCTACAAAAACTACCGCAGGATACTCACTGCCCTGCGCTTTATGGACAGTTACAGCATAAGCGTGAGATAAATCCGGCAAATCGCCTGAATCCAAGGTAACCGTGACATCATCGAAATCTACTGTGAGTTCGTTGTCATCTGAATTCACCTCAACTACGATTCCCATATCTCCATTAAAAATGTTAAGGTCATAATTGTTTTTTAATTGTATAACCTTATCCCCTTGTCGAAAAATTCTCTCTAAATGGGCAAATTCTTCCTTTTCAAGTGAAGGAGGATTTACAGCAGCCTGCAGCAAAACATTCAAAGCTGCCACACCTAAATTTCCCTTATTAGTCGGAGTTATAACCTGAATATCTTTTGAAGGAACAAACCCGAAAGATTTAGGCAAACTCCTCTGAACAACGTTAACCAGCTTATCCAAAAGATCCTGCTCTGTTTCCTCCGGAATAAAATAACAGTCAGTTTTGGTATTTCCGTCAGGTATTCTAAGGTTTGGCATACGTCCATTGTTAATCAGGTGACTGTTTATAATTATATCTGAATCGGCTACCTGACGAAAAACTTCTTTCAGTCTAAAAGCCGGAACAGCGCCCGATGCCAAAAGCTCTCCCAAGACTGCTCCCGGCCCAACAGAGGGAAGCTGATCGGCATCTCCTACAAAAACTAATGAAGCCGAGAGAGGCAAAGCCTTAAGAATCGAGGCAAACAAGAAGGCATCTACCATTGAAGCTTCATCTATTATAAGGGTATCCGCCTCCAAAGGCCGCTCCTGAGTGCGACTGAAATGGCCTGTTTCAGGATTAAACTCCAAGAGACGATGCAAAGTGAAAGTCTCTTCGCCGGAAACCTCAGCCAAACGCTTAGCAGCTCTGCCAGTAGGCGCAGCCAAAAGCACCTTTTTGCCTAAAAGCTTATGAGAAAAAGAAACCGCTTTAAGTACTGTGGTTTTGCCTGTTCCAGGCCCTCCTGTTATTATAGTAAAACTCTCTTTAAGAGTCAGCTCGACAGCCGCTTTTTGTGCATCGGAAAGACAAAATACCTCCGAAAATGCCGGAGAGTCAAAAACCTTTAACAAGGTTTCTCGCGAAATCGCAGAGGAAACTCTCAGTCTATTATTAACAAGAGCAGCAGCATTGAATTCAGCAGCATAAGCGGAAGGCAGATAGCAAAGCTGTTTGCCCTCACTTTCAACAAGCTTTATCTTGCCGCGTAAAGCCAAGTTATGCAAAGCTCTCTCAATCTTATCAACTTCCGATGCCGGTGCCTCAAGGAGCTTATTGCAGACCGCAAGGAGACGCTCTCGTTCAGAATAAAGGTGGCCCGACTTCATAGCCTTGTCAGCTACATACATCAAGGCTGCCTCAATGCGTCTGGGATCATTCCCGGAAATGCCGAATTCTTTAGCTATATTGTCCGCTTTTTTAAAGCCTGTTCCCGGAATCTCATAAGAGAGAATGTATGGATTTTCTGAAAGCTTTTTGTATGCTTCACGCCCAAGTTTTTTATAAATTTTGAACGCATAAGCCGAAGAAAGTCCGTAACCCTGTAAAAACACCATCACATCCTGCAAAGAACGTTGCACATTCCAGCCTTTCATAATGGTTTCCATTTTACGGCTGCCTATACCTGGACATTCCATCAAACGCTCAGGATTTTTCTCTATAATTTCAAGCGTGTCTATTCCAAAACAGTCAACCAGTTTAGCTGCTGTACTCTTACCTATACCCTTAAACTTGCCTGAACCAAGAAAGTTCTTTATACCTGCCAGAGTGTTAGGCTTTAGAAGGTTAAAGCGAAGAGCGCGAAATTGATTTCCGAATGTAGGATGAGTCACCCAAAGACCGTGTACACGAAGTTCCTCACCAGGATGCACATAGCCAAAATTGCCAACTAAAGTGAATTCGCCAGTAACATCGTCTGAAACGGCCTTTAAAACATAATAGCCGCTGGCCTCGTTATAAAAAGTTATACGCTCTATTTTTGCTGTAATGCTTTCAACTTCCACGCATTATCTATAGCATAAGGCAGGCATGTGCACAAGTACAAACAGTGATCTGTTGTCAGTGGGCGGTGGACAGTGTAATTATTTAGACTCAATTGCTGTACCTAATAATTGCTTTGCCATTACTTATGTAGTTTTTTAAAGGGTAAAAATCGAGTAAAATCTTAGGCAATAGAATTAACTAAGATTTTACTCATGTCTCTGATGAAAAGAGCTTTTTAGCAAAGTTATTTGATAAATGGCAGCTTACATTTTTTTAGGAGTCACATTAAAGCAGCAGTTTGTATTTGTGCTCTAGGAAGCAACAAGGAAAGTAAAAATATTTTATATTTTTACGAGAGTCAGTTTGGTTTTTGTGGTTTAGATATGGATATCGGAGATTTATAAGCAGCTAAAAGCAGTTGTAAGTTCCAATATTGGAGTTCTAAACATTTATTTCTAATTTATACATTATAATTTCTAATTTAATTAAGCTCGCCACTCATCACTGGCTGTTAATGAATGCTACACCCTACTCCCTAACCCCTACTCCCTTGGAGTTCGCCACCCGCATCTAACAGCTTCAGAGAGGGTTCCTCTCTGAAGCTGTTGGGTGAAAGCAAATTAAGGATGAAGTGTAAATCCGTTGCCAGTAGTCGTGCCTGTCAAGTTCGGATTGCCATCTCCGCAGATCCTGTCTTTGGCGCCTGAGCTTATTACCTTGTTGCCGCTGCTGCTGGCACCACAATTTCTTATTTCTTGAGCTTTATAAGCTTCTGCATGCCCTACTATGCCGCCGACCATATTATTGCCTATAATCTCTCCGTTGTTAACATTGCAGTTTAAAAGCAAGGTTTCAGTTGAAATCCCGCCCGCAATACCGCCAACCAGGTCTCCTCCTTCAATTTTTCCATCAGAGAAGGTGCAGTCAATAATTTCACCTTTATCTGCGAGATGCCCGGCAATACCGCCAGCATAGGCAACATTTTCAACTTTTACTATGGTTTTAAGCGGAACTCCGACAGCAGCTTTAACCGTACAGCCTTCTATTCTGCTCTTTTCAGCATCCCCAGCTATTCCGCCAGCATAAGCCGCTCCAGATTTAAGCAAGCTGGTAACAGCAGTATTATTAATGTGACAATTAATGATATGCGGGCGATTTTCAGGAGTCCAAGTGTAAGATTCGACAGAACCGACAATACCGCCAACGCCGCATCCTGTCAGGGAAAGGCTAAGAACCAAAAGCGATGCTAAAACAAAAAAATCTCTCTTCTAATTAAGATACCTCTAATAAAATAAAATCAGAAATTAAACAAAAAACAAAATCAGCTGCAAATGAAACAGAGTTTCATCAGTCGGTAAAGCTAATTTTAGGTCTTTTGTCTTCTATTTCCATACTCCATAATTTTACACCAATTACAGCTTTATATACCATTTAAATTCATCATTTAATTCTTAATTCTCAAGCTAATAAAAAAAGCTGCGGGATATTTCCCGCAGCTTTTCAATCTACATTCGCTATTCAAACAAAAATCAGACAGGCTTTTATTTTCGCTCTCTACTTCTGATTTTTAAACGACGGTTAAAAGTCTTAGTTAAGCGCTCTTCTCAGAATCTTGCCTACAGCTGATTTCGGCAATTCCTTCATAAACTCAACCTCACGAGGCACTTTATAGTTAGCCAAGTGCTTTCTGCAGTATGATATAACTTCATTTTTAGTAAGAGAAGCGCCTTCTTTTAATACTACATAAACCTTAACTACTTCTCCACGCAACTCATCAGGTATGCCTTTAGCCGCTGCTTCTTTTACAGCCTCATGCTTGAAAAGAACCTCTTCTACCTCTCTGGGATATACGTTATATCCGCCGATTATAATCAGCTCTTTTTTGCGACCTGTTATGTAGAAGTAACCGTCTTCATCCATACGGGCTATATCGCCTGTTTTAAGCCAGCCTTCTGCACTTAGAACATCAGCTGTTTCATTGGGATTTTCATAGTAACCTGACATAACTTGAGGACCTTTAACAGCAAGTTCGCCTTCTTCGCCTTGAGGCAATTCCCTTGTTCCATACTCAAGATCTACAATTTTAACATCAGTTAAGGGCATAGGCGTACCGATAGAACCAGGTTTATTCTTACCAAAAGCAGGAGTCAAAGTAACTACAGGCGAAGTTTCACTCAAACCGTAGCCCTCGCAAACTTTTGCTCCAGTCAATTCTTCGAAGAGATGTTTTTGGGCTACAGGCAAAGGAGCCGAGCCAGACAAGACCACCTTGACAGAAGAAAGGTCGTAATTTTTCAATTCAGGTCTGCTAAGGCAAGCTGAGAAAATAGAAGGAGCCGAAGGCAAGATTGTCAGCTTTTCATTTTGTATCAGCTCAAGCAGCGAAACAGGAGCAAAACGGGTTATAGGATAAGTAGCCGAGCCAAGCAGAAGCGGAAGAACAATATTCAACTGCAATCCATAAATATGGAAATAAGGCAAAACTGCTATGAATTTTTCATTCGCAGGCTCCAAAATGTCTTTCAAATATTCTTGAACCATCATTGCATTGGCAATGAGATTTCTCTGGGAAAGCATACAACCTTTTGAAATGCCTGTAGTACCGCCTGTATACTGCAAGAGAGCAATATCGCTCTGCTTAGTTTTCTCGCAACTGAAACCAATGTTTTCAATAAGAAGACGTTCCCAAGGATGTACACCCTTATGAGTAGCCTCTACCCCCTTGTCTGGCTCCGTCATAACGTAAAAAACGTGTTTCAGTTTGCTGCGATCCAATATTTTTAAAATTTTAGGTAAAAGAGCGTTAGTGGTTATTATAGCTCTGGAGTCAGAGTTATTAATCTGAAAAAGAACTTCTTCCGGAGAATACAGAGGGTTTGTCATAACTCCGACAAGACCGGCTTGCTGAATGCCCCAGAAACTTAAAACCGTTTCTGGTAAATTAGGCAAGAAGACACAAACCTTTTCTCCCTTGTCCAATCCATGAAGCCTAAGGTTTCCAGCTATATTTGATATGGTGCGACAGAACTCGCCATAATTCATTGCTCTGTCTTCAAACTTCATAGCGAGTTGGTTCGTAAAATCCTTTGAGGCTCTTTCCAAAAGCTCTTGAAAAGTAATTTCAGGAATTTCGAAATCAGCTCTTACACCTTTGTCGTAATGTTGCAACCATATTTTACTCATTAACTGTTTCTCCGTATCTTAATAACTAACTGGCAATAAAATTAACGTTATAATGTTTTTTTAAAGCTTTCACTAAGCAAAAAACTTCAAAAAAACAAAGTTTAGGGATAATAACATAAACAGCAAATCAAAACCACAGATTATTTTTATCCCCAAAACACAGACGGGATTTTTAAGCAAAGCTTAAAAATCAGTGGCGAGTGATGAGTGGCGTGTCGATGTTGAATTATTTTGAATATCCATATTCTTTCGATACTAGCCGCTTTAGTGTTTGAATCTAAACAATTTCACTGTCCACCGAGCACTAACCACTGTCCACTGCGGGTTGGTGTTAGACTACCCCGACTCCCGACTCCCGACTCCCTACGCCCTGAGGCTGTCCTAATATTATATAACATATTCTTGAGAATGTCAACCCGACTCCCTACGCCCTGAGGCTGTCCTAAAACTCTATTTTTCTCCGATTTTTTGTTTTCTTTTTTCAAATCTTAAAGTTCCGACTATTTATGAGCTTCTTAAAGCAGTTCTTAGTTTCAGTTTTGTAGCAAACGAGCCAAGTAAAAATATTCATATTTTTGCGGGAGGATCTCGTTGAAGTTAGATATTTAGGAAGCTTGCTTAATAAATAGCTAGGGCAAGAAGATACTCTGGCAAACATTCGCTAGAATGTTGCTCGTTTGCATATCATTCAATCTCCGCAATCTGCGTAATCTGTGGATTATAATTGTCCTAGGGTGTTTTCGGTTCTTAGTCCGCGTATTCTGTGTGTTCTGTGGTTTAAAAAAAAGTTTACTAGTTAAGTTCTCTGCGCAGAAGCTTGCCTACGGCTGACTTTGGCAAGGCTTCCATGAAAGCTACTTCTCTAGGCACTTTGTAGTTGGCTAAATGCTTTCTGCAATAAGCTATAAGGTCATTTTTGGTGAGAGAAAAACCTTCCTTTAATACCACATAAGCCTTCACAACTTCACCGCGAAGCCCGTCTGCAATACCTTTAACTGCAGCTTCTTTAATAGCTTCATGCTTATAAAGAACTTCTTCTATCTCTCTGGGATAAACATTGAAACCGCCTGTTATAATCAGCTCTTTCTTACGGCCCGTGATAAAATAATAACCATCTCTATCAATCTTGGCTATATCGCCTGTTCTAAGCCAGCCATCTTTATCCAGTACATCAGCTGTTTCTTTGGGATTCTTGTAGTAACCGGACATAACCTGAGGACCTTTAACGCAAAGCTCGCCTTCTTCACCTTGAGGCAATTCCTTGGTTCTATCATCGAGATCTACTATTTTCGCCTCTGTCATTGGAAGAGGAAGACCTATGGAGCCTGGCTTGTCTAAACCATAGATTGGAGAGAAATGTGTAGCAGGGGAAGCTTCACTCAATCCATAGCCTTCTGAAATTTTCGCGCCTGTTACTTCTTCGAAAATTTTCTTTTGGCTGACAACCAAAGGAGCTGAGCCAGAGAATACCAATTTCACAGATGAAAGGTCATATTTTTTCAACTCCGGACGGCTAATGCAGGCTGAAAATATAGCAGGAGCCGAAGGAAGAACGGTCAATTTTTGCTTTTCTATCACCTCAAACAAGCTAATAGGAGTAAACCTCGGAACAGGGCAAGTAGCCGAACCCAGCAAAAGAGGGAAAAGTATATTTAGCTGCAATCCATAAATATGAAAATAGGGAAGAACAGCGATAAACCTCTCCTTAGGACCATCCAGAAAGCCTTTAAAGGTTTCTTGCAAGATCAATGTATTGGAAATAAGGTTCCATTGAGAAAGCATACAGCCTTTGGAAATACCGGTTGTTCCCCCTGTATACTGCAACAAAGCCAAATCTTCCGGTTCAGTCTTTTCAAATTTAAAGCCTGGCTGTTCAGTTAAAAGTTCTTCCCACGGCCTAATACCCTCCTGTGTGAAATCCACAGGTTTATCAGGTTCCTGCATAACACAATAGACATTTTTAAGAGTGCTTTTGCCTAAGATCTGTAAAACTTTGGGTATAAGAGCGTTACTAGTTATAAGGGCTTTTGCCTCGGAGTTGTTAACTTGAAAAAGGATTTCTTCCGGAGAATAAAGCGGGTTAGTCATAACTCCGACAAGGCCAGCTTGCTGAATTCCCCCAAAAGCCAGCACTGTTTCAGGAATATTGGGCAAAAAAACACAAACTTTGTCGCCTTTATCCAGTCCATTAACTCTTAAATTAGCACCTATATTTGATACGATCTTATAAAGCTGACCATAATTCATCGTTTTATCTTCATAAATCAACGCATCACACCCCGTAAACTCCTCAGAAGCCTTCTTCAAAAGGTTTTGGCAGGTAGTTTTCGGCATATCAATTTCAGCTCTGACGCCTTTGTCATAATATTTTTCCCAAGGTTTACCCATTATCAAATCTCCGTATCTTAATTAACTTAAGCAAATCTTATAACTGTTAGGCTATCGACAGTTATAAGATATCTTTTAATCTCCCATAGAAGAATTTATCCAGCAAAGCAATGCAAGATGAGCAAAGCGTAGATAGAAACACTTAAAAACCTTGGCAGAGGAAACATTATATATAGTTCGCCATATAAGAAAAACAGGTTATGCGATACGCATAACCTGTTTCTACGAAAGTAATATCGTTTTTAACTAAAGCTTAAAGCCTTATTTTTTTTACTAGGTTTCTTCTTATTTGAGTGAAGTAATGATCTTCTTGATTTCTTTTGAAGCCGAATTATAGAATTTGCGGCAGTAGGTAACACATTCAGCATCAGAAGTCAGCTCTTTTACACCTTTGCCATTAACAACAAGAGCTTTTAAAGGCTCTTGAACTTTTTCTATAGCTTCAAAAAGTTCAGGCTCAAGAATCTTAAGCAGTTCAGTTTCAGAAGTTATATCTGTAGTAAATTCACGGGCTCTTTCAACCAAAGCAAGAGCAAATTTTCCCATAGAGCGGAGCGCGATATGGCAAGTTTCTGCGTTTTCGCCAGTCTGTGCCTTATTTCTAAAGAGAAGTGCCGCTTCAGCAAGATACAGAAGAGCTTTTTTCGCCTGAGGGAGATGAGCAAAAGGTTCTTCCTGGAACTCCAGACATCCGCAAATCTCTTCCAGATTGCTTTGCGCTTGCTCAACAGCTTTCTTAAGCGCAGCTGAATTCTGGTCTTTATTTCCATTCTTTGCATTCAGAGCTTGTCCAAGGTCGTTAGCTACCATTGCAAGACCGCTATGCATAAGGCGTTGAGCCAATGGGTTTTTGGTGTTTGCATATCTTTTGCAAAGAGTTTTTATATAGCCTAAAGTAAACTCAGCGCCATAAAAGTCTGCTGAATAGTTCTGTTTAACAATGCCTGCCTTAGTTATGCTCTGAATTTGTAACATCAATTCAAAGAAAATCTCGCCTTCGACATTGAAAGCATCAATAAGACCATCTACCAATCTTTGGTCTTCACGGGTTTCGCTGGAGGTGTATAGGTCATTGAAAGTTTGTCTTACTTTATTGACTTTTTCGCGATATGCCTGGAACTCTGCCATTTCTTTTTGAATTGCCAAACTAGGCTCTACTGTACCTGCTGAGAGAGATACGATCGAAGTAACTAAGAAAAATAATGTTAAAACACTGAGAAAATAACGAGGCATAGATTGCCTCCTTGGCAGTCGGATATACAGAGGACATATTAATTACGTTAAGTACGTATAAGCAAATAATCTTAATCGGTCAATTAGATTCAAAGAATCTGGCAGAGTCAATTCAACTGCAGACAAGTTATTCTTTTTTACTGTCTTTTTTAAATCCTTTTTCAGAAGTTAGCGATTGCATTCCACAAGACCCGACAATGCTCCAAGCAAAGAACAGATGAGACGAAGACGGTCGCCGATACAGCTTGAAGTTGGAATCTGTTTGATTTGATGAAGCTTTGCCAAAACACGCTCACAGCTATTTCACAGATGTCTTAAAATATGGCGTTCCACCGTCAAGCATCAATGTCAGGGGCAAGATAAAGTCAGCTTTCGCATATTAATCTACAAGCACGCAAACTATATACGTAAAACTTTCATTTTTTGAAAGTTTTACGTATAACGAGATCATACATTTTCTATTGAGCTGTCATTTTCTAAAAAATCAAAAATTGTTAAAAGGCGATAGCCATTGTCGAGGTTTGAATACGGCGTTCTGTCCATTGTTATGACTATCTTTTTATAACCGTCATCCAAACCGCGGAAAGAAGACAATTCTCTTTCTTTTACACTTGGATTTTCTAAGCTGTAAGTTACTTGAATATAATTTTTTCTGCCTTCTGCATCTATTGCAACGAAATCAATTTCTTCATTCCTGTTTTTCCCTATATCAACGATGTAACCCCGCCTTATAAGTTCTACATATACGATGTTTTCTATCGCATGCGAAACCTCAAGCTGACGATATTGGATAAGTGCATTGCGAAGGCCCATGTCACAGGCATAATACTTCTGCTGTGTCTTAAGATAGGCTCTTCCCTTGAGATCATAGCGGTCGACTTTATAAAAAAGAAAAGCATCCGATATATGCTGCAGATAACGGCTTACAGTCTCATTATCGACAGATTTGTATCCGCTGCTTTTCAATGTATTTGCTATTTTATTAGGCGACACTGCAGAACCTATAGATGAGCAAAGAACATTAATTACCCCGCGAAAGACCAGTTCATTCCGTATATCGTAACGTTCAATCATATCTCTCGTTACAACAGTGTTTGCAACCATTTCCAAATAATCTCTTTTAGCAGAATTATCCGGCTCTGTTACAGTATACGGCAATGATCCGAATAAAATATATTCATCCAAGGCTTCTCTCTTATCGCCTTTGCGAAAAGAATAAAACTCTTGAAAAGATAGAGGGAAGCATTTAATTTCTATCCCCCTGCCTCGAAATATTGTGTTGATATCACTCGAAAGCAGCTTTGAATTTGAGCCTGTTACGTAAATATCCGTATTGTATTCGCTGCGAAGTTCATTTAAGACTTCCTCAAATCCTTCAACCATCTGAATTTCATCCAGAAGAAGGTAATACTTGTCATCATCCGTAAATAGACCGAGCAAATAAGAATATAGCTCATCGGACTTGCGCAAGTTCTCCCATTTTTTCATATCAAAGGCAATTTTTATGATATGGTCGGCTTGAATTCCGTCGTCAAGTAAATAGCGGTAAAACAGCTCGTTCAATAATATTGATTTTCCGCAACGCCTGACACCGGTTATTATTTTAACTAAATCCTTGTGTCTATACCTGATAAGCTGGTTAAGCAGGTTGTCTCTTTGAATAAACATAGCGACCTCCCTACTCCATTATACACGCAAAACTTTCATTTTTTGAAAGTTTTACGCATAGGATTTTAAATTCTAATCTCTTTTGAGCAATTTTACCATCAAAACTAGGCATTAAGGTTATAAGCAGACTAACAAGATATTATCTCTGCAGCATAATCTGAAAAGCTCTTATATTAACTTTCAGATGAGAGAACTTCATGCACGAGCTGAATCATATCCTTGTTGTTAAGCTGTTTTTTAAAATAAACTTTGTAACCATCTAAACTGAGATTATCAAAGAAAAGCTTGGCACATGCGATTTTCGCAGCTTCTGTGGCTCTCAGTTCGGATTTATCCTCAACATCCTTTGTTTCTACAATAATATTCAGCTCTTGCTCTCCAGAAGTTCGCTTTACTACGTACATAAAGTCAGGGCTATATGTTCCGCCTGTAACTGTAGGAATCGCAATGCTGCTACGTGGAATCTTTCCATAAACCACTACATTGTCAATCTCTGCCCTTATATTTTTCTGTTCCAGAGGAGAATCGTAAGCAAAAGTATCATAGAGATATTTTTCACTTGGCGTTCCAGGCAAAATCTTAGTGCCTATTCTTCCTTGTGGTATCTCATCAAAAGGAGTTCCATCAGATCTAGTAAGAGCCGTGGACCTATCTTGCAATTCTAATCTCATGTAAGAAAAACGCCCTTGCAAAGCTTTGGTTTTCCAAGCTTGGAATTCTGCACAAAAGGCAGCAATAGTCCTTTCACTGAAGAAATCAGCTTTAATAGAACCATGTTTATCTTGGTATCTGCAAAAAGTCTCGTGCAGCTGCGAAACAGGCAAATTAGTAGCTTTATTGATACGTAAAAGAAACTCTCCGTAAGAAATCGGACGGCTTACAATATACTGAGTGCCGCTTTCCTCTACAAGATGCATAGCGCCTTCCTGAGAAATAAGCTTTTCACGTCTGCTGGTTATCGATTGGCTAGCAAGAACAGAATCATTTTCCAGGAGTTTTAGCAAGACATCAGGCAATTCCTCATCCAACTCTTGATCATAGAGCAAAAGATAGCGTTCATTGATTTTCTCCCAAAGTTCACGCAGTTCCATATAGACTGATTTGCGAATCTTAACAGGCACAGTCTTTTGTTTGTTAAGATCCTTTACTTTGCCTCCATGAATGCCGCCTATAAGTTCAGGATAATCATTTCTCATAGCCTCTAAATTAGCTTCAATAATATTCATGTGACGATCAATGTAATTTTTCTCACGAAGTTCATCAAACATTGTATCAGCTGACACATTGCGTTTATCAGCCATTTTTTGAAGCAGTTTTTCAGAAAGTGATGTAATCTGAGGAATTTCACCATTTATCTGTTTAACAAGCTGTTCAGCAAAATCAAATTCTGTAAAATCCACTATATAGTTAAGCCAAAACTCCTCATTTGAAATACGATTGCCATTTTCATCAACCGGAAGCCTAAGACCGCGTCCAACTTCCTGCAACTTGCTTATTTCACTTCCGCTTGATCGCAGCTTGGCTATAGTGAAAACATTTGGATTGTCCCAACCTTCCTTAAGAGTCCATTTTGAAAAAAGGAAGCGTCTGGTATTCCACGAACCGTCCTTACGGCGAAAAGACAAAAGTTCTTTTTTTCCGTGCAAGATCTCCCGCACTTCTTCTGCAATGCTGTCATCAGAGTCTGTATTATCCTGAGAAAAATAACCGGCATGACATGCAGAAATATCTTGAAGGCTAGCTTTTAAATAATCTTTGTATTCCGAGTCATGTTCAGACAACTTTCTTATCTCTTCAATCAGCTTTGATTTAAGCAAGGCTTCAAACAGTTCTAATACATACGCCTTTTTCCCCTCTTTGTTGGCACGATACGAAGCAATATCATCTATAAAAAACAAAGCCAAGGTTTTAATCTTAAATCTGCGGTTACAAAAGTTTTCTTTTTCTGTCTCGAAATGCCTCTCCAATGCCAAACGCAACATCTGTTCCTGATAAGAACTCATGTAAACATCAACGTCCAGCTCTTCGCCTTTCGTCTTAATCTGTCCGTTTGAAAAAAACACCTCATTTGCAGCAATACCATCAATACAAATACCTTCAAAAGCACTGTCAATCAATCCAAGCGAATCGCCTCTTTTCAATGTGAAAGTTTTTGCGGGTTTATCTTTAGTCTTATATTGAAAATTAGCAGAATCTTTGGCTTTCAGAGAAACAATCTTAACCTTGGCATTTTGCTCTGAAAGTGGCTCCAAGTGCTCTTTAGCCACGCCTTTTATCAAGTTCTGATTGAATGAAGCGCAAGCATTCAAATCATAAAGCAGGTTTTGATAATCTTTCTTGACGATTTTATTCTTGCCGCGCCCTATAGAAATTTCTGGAAAAGTGGCTCCAAACCGTATTATTGATTGAGGTCTTATCTCTTCGGAAATTACCTTGTAAGAAATCTGTTCTCGTGAAAAGCGCTGCGGTTCATCAATTATGACAAATGGTCTTGTAGCAGAAAGAGCGTCCAAAGGTCTGTAAAAACCTTCAACGCCGTAATCATAATCATCACGGGCAAGCATGGAGTTTTTTCTTGTCGTCAATAGGTGCATATTAGTAACCAGAACGTAGATTTTTTTAATGTTCTGACATGAACCCTTAACAAAGTCGCTGACTACGCTCGGGAAATAAGAGCGTTTGTTTTTTCTGCTGCCTGCAGGATTAAGAACGCCAACTTCCATTTCTGCGCCGTAACCGCAACTGTCTCTAAAATGGCTTCTGACATAAGGATCTAGCAAAAACTGTGAAACACCCGCTTTAATAGCAAGAGAGGGTACAGCTATAATAAATTTGTTAAACCCGTAGTTTTTATGAAGCTCAAAAATAACCTTAGTGTAAACATAAGTTTTGCCTGTGCCTGTTTCCATTTTAATATCAAGATTCAGGCAATCGGCAATAGCTTCATGGCTGCGATATTGTCTAGGAGCCGACTCTTGTATGGTCTCTATATTTTGCTTTAAACGAAAATCTTCCAAGTCAATCGCAGGATTTTCATAAAAATTCCTCGGGTCGAAAATACTGACTCCCTCAAAAACCTGATTAATTCTATCTACAGCTTCCTGCTGATGCGGAAGCCCTTGCTGCAAAATCAGTTCCATCCTGTGAGCACCTCTGCGATTCCTCTCTGTATTTCTCTTTGTCTGTCCACTCTTCACCAGCCACCATTCACTGTTTTAATAGCGTGTATCGAAATTAATTCTCAGATTTTTCTCAGTAGCTTTCAGACGCTTGAGATTTATCTGCAGAGACTCCATTTGCGTCCAAGTGAAGCTGTAGCCAAAGAAAACAACATTTTCCGGATTAAAATCAGAATCATTGTCAAACTTTGCGACAATAGCCTCCATAGCAGCATTATCTAAGCCTTTTTCAATCAAATAGAGATGTTTGTCTATCCAATAGCCCCTATAGTCAGCAAATCTCAAAGTTTGCACGGCAAGTGAAAATCCGTAACCGTCACGAACCAGCCAAGTTGCAAGAATACTCTCTACACCGAACTCTTCGACAATATTATTAGTTACGAAAAGTTCCCCTAAATTTTTATTAAATTCGACAATATCAGCCAACTGCTTTCCTGCAGGCTCTTTTAAAATAAAATGCTTAAAGCCCAAATCATCTGTAGTGTCAGTATTTTCTTCTTTGATTTTCTTTGCAGCACGAATGATGCGTTCACGACCGATTTCATCTATGCTGTGATAACCTGCTTTATAAGCCGGCTTGTTTTCTTCTATCTTCTCCGGAAGCTGAACCATGATAAATTTTCGCTTCCCGCCGTCTTCAGCGTTCATCTGCATCACGGCATCAGCAGTAGTGGCTGAGCCAGAGAAGAAATCGAGAACTATGGATTCTGCATCCAGGTTAGCAAGAGTAATAAGCCGCTTTAAAAGACGAGTCGGTTTAGGTCCGTCAAAAACACCTTTTCCGTCAAAGAGCTTAACAACTTCCTGTGCCCCTTCCTGACTGTGCCCAACCTCTTTAAAGAATTGAATTGAAACTGGAGCCATACCATCAAACTTTAATTCTGATAAAAATCTTTTTATTCTCGGAGTGCCATCTCCATCTGGACCGAACCAAATTCGATTGTCATGGAGTCTCTCCAAAAATGATTTTTTGGAGAGCCTCCAGCAGCGACCTGCTGGAGGCTCAACTGTATGCCCTGAAGGCGTAGTTATCGAATAATCATTTGCAGCTGAATATGTCTTAACTGAAATATCACTGGACATCCAAGGACCTCTTGGATCGTCATCCGGATTTGAATAGCGCTCATTAGCTTCTTTTGTCCGAGGAAGCCTTCCGATAGTGAAATCATCAATTCTTTTAGCATACATGCAGACATAATCATGACTGTTGGAAATATATTTGGCATCATTTTTAGGAGCAAAAGCACGCTCCCAAATCAATTGAGCTACAAAATTCTCCTCGCCGAAGATGTCATCACAAATCAATTTGAGATTTGCTTGTTCATTATCATCTATAGAGATAAAAATTACGCCGTCTTCCGACATCAAATCCCTTGCAAGCTGCAATCTCGGACACATAAACATCAACCAAGCGGAATGTGATGCGGAACCTCGTTTTGTCAGGTCTAAAATACGCTGTGCTTGAGACTCGCCAATGCTGAGTTTTGTCATTAAATCATCAAGAGTAAAGTCGAACTTGTCATTGTACACAAAACCGTCAGAACCAGTATTGTAAGGTGGATCTATGTAAATGCACTTTATCTTGCCTGAATAAGATTTCAGCAGATGCTTCAAAGCATCCAAATTATCGCCAGTAATATAAAGATTTTCACTTTCTTTGTTTTCAGGCTTTTCATTGTGGGCTTTATCGGGCGTTATAATCGTAGTCGTATCAAGCGATGCAAGTAGTCTGGCATAATTTTTGCCCAAGAACTTCAACTCATAGCCTTCATTTTTTATATCAATCTTATCGTTGATGTAGCTTTTAAATCGCTCTATATCAAACTTACCATCTTTATCAAAACAACCAGGAAAGTGTTTTTTTAGGAAATTGATTTCATGGTCATTAGCAGAAATATTTTCATTAGATTCTAAAATATCTTTAATCATAATTTATTGTTTATCCCAATTTAGATAGATAAAAAGGCTCTGTTGCTATAGCGGCAATCAACAGAAATAAAGAAAAAAGCCCGAAAGGCGAAGTAAAGCCTCTTGGGTGAAATTTAAAGTTTCTTTGAGAAGAGCTGACACAACAAATCAAGGGCAAAAGAGCGGAGTAGAAAAAGCCCCCTGCCCTGTTTTTGCAGTTATCGGATTTACGTTTATCAGAATTAAAGCTGCCAGCCTTAAAAGCGACTGAGCAAAAAGCTGGAGAAATCAAGCCGCCACGAAGCTGAGAAACGCTTGTTAGGCAATCAGAAAGATAAGCAAGAAACGCCCGGAAGCGGGTAAAAAACGCTAGGCGATCAGAATTGAGGCTTGCTTGCTGCTTGCTTGCTTGCTTGCTTGCTTGCTTGCTTGCTTGCTTGCTTGCTTGCTTGCTTGCTTGCTTGCTTGCTTGCTTGCTTGCTTGCTTGCTTGCTTG
>JGI24710J26742_10000585_pt1 | contig 33772 bp, 25 predicted proteins | sample BioPla2DNA2_FD_26742 | JGI IMG/M metagenome (IMG submission 26742)
TGCAAAGCCTTAACATAGAAGAGCTGGCGAAAAAAATAGGCATCAGCCCAGTGACTTTGAAATCTGACTCTACTCCTATGAAAGACATTCTTTCTCCTTACAGACCTATGACAGAAGAAGAACGTGCCTCCCTCTTGGCGATTATAGATGCCATGTACAACAGATTTGTGAAAATTGTTGCTGATTCAAGAAAAATGAAGTTTGAAGATGCCAAAAAGATATCCACAGGCGCAATGTATATCGCAGACAAAGCCAAAGAATTGGGTCTTTTGGATAGCGTTGGCTACAGGGAAGATGCACTGGAAGAAATTAAAACTCTCATAGAATCAGAATCTGTAAAGCTTGTGGAAAGAAAATCAGAAAAATCTATGAGCGATATACTTTCATTTTTTACTGGCGATTCAATGGAAGGCTCTGTTGCCAACCTGCTTCACAATGCCATAATGTTTGGCGGCTATCCCACGGCAATACTTAAATAAATGTAAAGAATAATTTGCTAGTGCTGTGTTGCAGCTAAAACCTCCTTTTAACAGACATCCAGCTCTACGATAAATCATCGTTGGCAGGCACTAAGATCGCACGGTGACGAGTGGTGAGTGGCGAGTGGTGAGTTTAATTGTTTAGCAACTCAAGATTACAGCTAAAAACTGCTTTGTGATGCTGAGTTGAAAAGTATTCACACTACCCACAACCCACTGGTTTTTATCTGATAAAGTTTGTGAACTGAATTTCTTCTCTCGCAGGAAGAGGAACGCCAGCCTTTTTACCGGCTTCTTTACACTTCAAAAACCAAGCCATGTTCCTTCCGAGTATTCGCATTATCTGCATGCCTTCAAGATCTTGCTTAACTTCCTCAGGAGTAGTTCCGTGCACCATATTCCAATAACGGGAAGATATAACAGGCATTTCCGCAATAGTGAAATATTTGTTTAGCTGATCCAAAGCTGCCGTGCTGCCTGCTCTTCTTGCAACAAATACTGCAGCAGCAGGTTTTAAATAAAAGGTATTCTTTTTTGACTGAGCATTTGAATAAAACAGGCGATCCATAAACGAAGTAATCGTGCCGCCCGCAGCTGCATAGTGCACAGGAGAACCGAATATAAAGCCGTCAGCTATTTCTGCAAACTCACGAAACTCGTTTACTTTATCTTGGAATATACATCTTCCGATTCCTGCACATCTTCGACAAGCGACACATCCTGACAAAGGGTGTGCCCCTACATCAAATATTTCCGTTTCTATTCCTTCTTCATTTAAGGTTTTTGCAACTTCTGTGAGTGCAGTATAAGTACAACCCTTTGGCTTGGGGCTTCCGTTTACAAGCAATACTTTCATAGCTTTCTCCTTAATATTTAATTATCTGTTTCTAATTATGTTGCCTTAGCCATTAAAAGGATTGTTAGAGTTATCATCTTCTTCCCCTAGCCTCTTGTTTAATTCTAAGTAGTTTTGCACATAGTCTTTAACTGAATCTTCAAGACTTTGAGGCTTAGAAGGATAATCCGTTTCTTTATAAAATTTTGTCATATCTGCTTCTGTGAAGTATTGATACTGATTTCTGATTGAATCAGGCATATCAATATACTCTATATTCTCTTTCTTGCCCATAGCCGCGAAGACCGCTTTTACCAAGCGATTCCATGAGGAAGCCTCTCCTGTTGCTATATTAAAAAGACCAGTTGCATCGTTATCTAAGAAGCTTACAGTCATTTTGGCTGCATCTTTGACATAAATAAAGTCACGTTTCTGCTCTCCATCGGCATAGCCATCTCTATGAGACTTGAAGAGCTTAACTTTGCCGGTTTCTTTGATTTGTTCAAAAGCTTTGGCAACGAAACTCATCATGCTGCCTTTATGATATTCGTTGGGACCAAAAACGTTGAAGTATTTCAAACCTACGACTTGATCCAACAAATTATTTGAACGCAGCCAAAGGTCAAACATCTGTTTCGAGTAACCGTACATATTCAGAGGCAAAAGTTCATGAATAGCCGACTCATCGTCTACGAATCCCTTTTCTCCATCGCCATAAGTTGCTGCACTGCTGGCATAGATAAAACGCATATTACGGCTTAAAGCAAAACGAGCCATAGCTTTGCTATATTCGAAATTATTTTTTATCAGATGAGAAGCGTCTCGTTCAGTTGTACTTGAGTTGGCTCCAAGATGAATTAAAGCTTGGAAATTCAGATCAGATTCGCAGTCACACTCACAGCCACAGTCACACTCGTTTTCATTGTCGCTTTCACATTCACACTCGTTTAACCCGCCCAGCTCATATAAAAAATCTTCTTTTTCCATGTAGTCGGAATACTTCAATGCACGAAGATTCTTCCATTTTTCTGTTGAGGTACCCAAATGGTCAACTATTAATATATCAGTAATGCCTCTGTTGTTTAATTCTGAAACGACTGCTGAACCGATAAATCCTGCTCCGCCTGTAACTATTACTTTCATTTTGCACCTGCCTCAAATTTTATTGTTTAAAGCTTATTCTGGCTGATGAGGTTTGTCCAGAGAAATTTATAGAAGAGAGTTGCGAGAAAAACAAATCCAATCTATTCATCTCACTTTTCATATAATCTGTAGATTAATATGTTTTTTTCGTTTATACTATTCCGCTGATAACTTTGAAAGGAATAAATATGCAAGGATCACAAATTTTAGAAAAAGATTTTTACAAAAACACAACTGACTATGCCTCACAGTGGGAACAGCTTAAAAACGAATCTCCTGGACTTCAGAAAATATTAAAAGATATAGAAACTCCAGGACATGCCATAGTTTTCGGGCACGACGATCCTGACGGAATCACCAGCGGCTTGATTCTTTACAGAATGCTTCTTAAAAAGGGCTGGAAAGCTGTTTTGATCAATCCGGAACAATTCAATTTAAGCCAAGCTCAGCTTGACGAAGCTCTAAAAAACAATCCTGGAGCCACCGCACTTTTCATAGCAGATAAAGGAACATCTGCTGCCTATGACGAGCTCAAAACTAACTTGCCCGTCTATCTGGTGGACCATCATCCAACTCCTAAGGTTCCAGAGAAATGCACATGGTTTAACCCTGCCGCTCATGCTTATATACAATGCTCAGGTTCGATTCTTGCACATGGCATTTCCTTCTTGGCAGGAACAAGAGACGAGTATGACGACTTTCTCTGCCTCGTCGGTTTAAAGGGCGATTGGGCAATTGAGCCTGTCACAGGTCATGCTGCTGAATTTACAAAGCCCTTCTTGGCCAAGTACGGTTTGCATTTTTCTAATATGCTTAAAAACCTGAACGAGCGCCCGACCATGTTCGACTCGACTCAGCGTGAAAAAACTTGCTTGCTTTCCCGCGTAGCAGAATATGTGCACGCTTGCGGCGGCGGCGGTTTCTCTTACTTCTATCATGACAGAGAAGAAGCCCTCAAAAATGTAAATCACGCTAAGACAGTAGCAGACGCATTGCTTGCTATCGAAAATAAAGCAGAGCAACTCAAGAAAATTGCAACTTTGAATGAATTTACAGCTCTATTGCCTGAAAAAGAAGGTAAATTGCTCGAAAAGATCTGGGGTTGGTTCCTTAAAGATTGGGATACAGCAAACAAGTTGATGGATTCCTCTGCTCTTTCTCTCAGACTCCATGACACCGATATATTCCTTTTTACAGGTCCCAAAGTTCCTCTACTGCCTATGATCGGCTCCATTAAGCTTGCAGAGCTTAAGACCGAATACAATAGCCCTCAAGCCCAGATCATTATGGTGAGCCGAGTTGATAAAAATTACACCCACGTTTCCGTGAGAGCGACAGGTATAAATGTTCACTCTGGCAAGTTCTGCGGTTACCTCCAAGACTCTTCAAGAGAAAAATATCCTCAGCATAAAGATGCCATAAGCGGAGGCGGTCACCCAGTTGCAGCCGAATGCACATTCAGAACACCTGAAATACCTTTTTTGACAGTTCTCTCCAGGGTTACCAACCAGCTTTGCGAAATGAACCGTCTTGATAATCTCGCCAAGAAAACTGCTCTTACTGCAGAACAAAAAGAGACAGCTGCTAAACTTGGTCTCGATTACCTAAAGAACTGAACTATTTAAGGAGCTAAAATGTCATTTCACGAAACCGACTATCCAGCATTGCTGGATTATCTAAAAGAACTGATTGCTGCTAACAAGAACCCATTGGAATTCAAACAGCTTGTTATAAATATGCTTGAAATCTATGACCAAATACCAGTTTACCCTGGCATAGCCGCCGGCTGCTCCAAACAGCTGGAAAAGCCAATTAAGGTTGAATCCTTGGCTCCTGGACAAACTGTATTTGTAAAGGTTGGAGACGACGAAGTTTCAGGAGAAATCAAAAGCATAAGCGATGATGCTATAGTACTGAAAAAAGCTGAACTTCTCTCTGTCGAAGAAAACTTTGAAATAGAAAAAAAGGAAATGTCGAATCTTAGATTTGTCGACAAGGGCATTTTAAAAGAAATGTGGCCTTCCTTGGTATTTGATAAGGACAAAAAGTAGCATGCAAATCACATTAAAAAAAGATGATTTTTATATAGTATCTGGAACAGCCGAAGTCACTGTAAAATCAGGAAGCCTAGAAAGTATCGCTGTTACCAAAAAACTTGGCGACAAAATTTCTATTCCCGTAGGAAAATCTGTTCCCCTGCTGGCTCTTGAAGATTCTTCAGTAGAAATTCAGCTTAAAAATGAAGAACAAGTAAAAAAACTTGAAACAAGCTCTATTCCAGAAGAATGGGATAAGTTTGTTGAAAAGATCCTCAAGGAACGCAAAAAGGACTCCCTCTATAAGATACTTATACTGGGCGAAGTAGACACCGGAAAGACCTTTTTCACCACTTATTTGGCAAACAGACTTCTCGGAAGCGTCGACAGAGTAGCCATTCTGGATACCGATACAGGCCAGTCTGATATAGGTTGCCCTGGCAATTTCGGAATGCTTGTACTTGACAAACCCGAAATATTCCTGACCGACCTAAAACCCACTCATAGCTATTATATAGGCGCTCACTCTCTTGCGATGCATTTTTGCCAGACACTTACCGGTCTTGTGGAAATGATGCGTTATGCCAAAGCAGACGCTGACGTTCTTATAACAGATACTACAGGCTGGGTACAGGGTGATGGCGGCAGAGCTATCAAAAAAGCAAAGCTGGACATTCTTCAACCCGATCTTGTAATTTTGATGCAAAGAGGCACAGAACTTGAACATCTGGTCAAACACTTGCCTGCAAACAAAGTTATAAGAAACAAAGTTTCCAGAACAGCTTCTTCGACTAGTCAGCTTGACCGACAAGAACTGCGCCAGCTTGTAAGCAGAAGATATTTCAAAGAAACTAAAGTTTTTGAAATACCTTTCGATAATGTTTACACCGACAGATGTTTCTTTAAAACTGGCACCAAAATCGAACTGGAAAACACTTTCTGGGCTGAAAAGCTTTCCGGATGGGAAGGCACATTGGTTGTAACCTCAGGTTCTCTCCTAAAAGAAGATATGAAAAATTGGCCGAAAGATCTTGGCAGAATCAGGAACTTTATTTCTGGTGATGAAACAGGTCTTATGGTTGCTCTTCTTGGTGAAAACCAGAGAATGCTTGCAGTGGCCAGACTTGAAAAAATTGATTTTCTGACTAATAAATTCAGAATTCGCTCTGAATTTAAAGGAGACCTCTCAGAAATAAAAGGAATACAATTCGGTTCCCTTAAGGTTGATGAAAAAGGCAATGAAGCCGGTTTTCTTGAACCTGGCAAACTCTGACAAAACAGTGGGTAGTGGACAGAAAATACCAAAACACCAAACAGCAGATCTATCCACAGATTACGCAGATGACCACAGATGGAGGACAGACTAGGCAAAAAAACTAACCAAAACTATTTTATAGAAAGCCATTAACACAGCACTAAAATATGTTTAGAATTTTACATACCTCAGATTGGCATATAGGCCACCTATTCTACGGTAAGCGCAGAATAGATGAATTTGAGAGTTTTTTTGCCTTTTTGCTCGAAACAGTAAAGACTACGTCGCCTGATGCTTTAATAGTATCGGGCGATGTTTTTGACTCCCCAATAGTTTCTAATGCAGCTCAAGAACAATATTATTCATTGCTTTCCGCATTGGCTGAAACTTCTTGTAAAAACATCATAATTACTGCCGGGAACCATGATTCGCCATCTTTTTTAGAAGCGCCTTCATCAATCCTTAAAAGATTGAATGTACATATCTCGGCCAGAGGCGATTCACTGCAAACAAAAGAACCTTTGCTTTTAAAAGATTCCGAAGGCAAACCCGCTTGCGTTGTTTGTGCTGTTCCCTACTTGAGAGAAAGAGATGTCAGAAGAGTTGAAGACGGAGAATCTCCTGACGAGAAAGCCGCAAAATATTGTGAGGGCATACTAAACTTTTACACAGAAGTCTGCTCTGAGGCATTGAAGTTAAAGCAAGAATATAAAATTCCCCTAGTAGTTACAGGCCATCTCTTCGCATCTGGAGGCAAGACCCTGGATGACGACGGAAGAAGAGATATATTCGTCGGCAAACTCGTAAACATTAATGCGGAACATTTCCCTTCTTATATAGATTACTTGGCACTCGGCCACTTACATATGCCCCAAAAGATAAACGCAAAGATTTCAGCAAGATATTCTGGTTCGCCTTTGCCAATGGGTTTTTCAGAAGCCTCACAACAAAAACAACTTGTCTTGGCTGATTTCAAAGAGGGCACAACTGAACTTTCTTTTATAGATATTCCAGTCTTTCAGCGTCTAGAAAGACCGGAAGGTTCTCTAAAAGAACTAATAGACTTGCTGGAACAACTTAAAGAGAGCAAAAAATCTGTTTGGCTTGAAGTAACCGTAACCTCTGATGAATCGCCTACGGAAATAAAGCAAACTTTGGAAAAGGCTGTAGCAGAATCACAGCTTGAAATACTTATAATAAAACGAGATGCTCCGACTCTTTCTATAGAAAAACGTTTAAAAACAACTTCAGATATAAAAAGAATCACTCCACCTGCAGTTTTTGCAGAGCTTTTAAAAAAGAATGATTTTGATGAAGAAAAGAAAGAACTTTTAACCTCTCTCTTTAATGAAGCCCTAACAGCCGTTCAAGAAGAAATAGCTCAATGAAAATACTTAGACTGAGATTCAAAAATATAAATTCTCTGAAAAACGAATGGATTATTGATTTTAGAGAACAGGCTTTTCAAGAAGAGACAATCTTTGCTATTACAGGTCCGACAGGTTCAGGAAAGAGCAGTATTCTGGACGCTCTTACTTTGGCATTTTTTGGCAGAACTCCACGACAGCAGAATGTCACCAAAAGCACAAATGAAGTCATGACCAGAGGCACTGCTGAATGCTTTTCAGAAGTTCTTTTCCAAAGCGGTGAAAACCAATATATGGTTTTTTGGAGTCAAAGAAGAGCCAGAAATAATGCTGAAGGCAACCTTCAACCCCCTCAGCATCAACTTACAATCTATAATGGAGAATTTGACGGAAAAGAAATAGCCTCGGGAATCAAAAAGGTCGAAACAGCTTTAGAAAATATAGCAGGCATGAACTTTAAAAAGTTCACACGCTCCATTTTGCTGGCTCAAGGTGGCTTTGCTTCCTTTTTAACAGCAGAAAAAGACGATAAAGCTGAATTTTTGGAGCAGCTTACAGGCACTGAAATTTATTCGGAGATTTCCAAGAAGGTGCACGAGCTTCATTCCAATGCTTTCAAAGAATTATCTCTAGCCGGTGCCAAGTTGGAATCCATCACTCTTTTATCAGATGAAAAACTTGATGAGATAAATAAATCTATTTCCGAAAAAGAAGAAGAAGCTAAAAGCTATGAAAAAAAAATTCAAACCCTTACACTAAAGCTTTCTCTCTCTAAAGAAATAACTCAATTAATCACAAAAAGCGAAAAAGTCTCTATAGAAATCAAAGAAATAACCAATCTTCTTCCTGAGCTGCAAAAAACTAAGGAAACTCTGACAAAAGTATTAACTTCACATAAAGAGACTTTGCTTAAATTAAAAACTGATTTAAAACTGCAAGAACCAATTTTTAAAAAGGTTCGTGAATTAGACAATCAGATAAAGAATGAAGAAAAACGCTGTGATGAGCTTGTAAAGACCTTAAGTGAAATTTCAGATAAAAAGAATTCTATCGAAAAGAATTTGCAAGCTGCTGAAAATAAGGCAATTAACACAAAAGAAGCTATTTCGGAATCATCAAATTTCTTGAAAGACTCCCCATCCATACCTGAACTAGAATCAATTCTCTTCAAATTTTCAAGCATGCTTCAAGAATTTGAAACCTCAAGGACTTCTCTTAATAACTTGAAAACAAAGAATGCCGAGCTTGCTAAAGAACTTTCAAAGCTACAGCAACAAGAGTCTTCACAAGAAAAACTCGTGGCTGAAGCTCAAGGTGAAGTCTCAGAAAAAATTCAAATGATATCTAATTTAAGAGAAGAAATTGATAAAAATCTTGCGGGCAAATCCCCTGAAGAATACGGTCAAGAGCAAGACCTTCTGTACCGCAAACTCAGAGAAGCAAAAACGGTCACTAATCTTACGGATGAAAGAGAGATGCTTGCCGAAAATACCCCCTGCCCTCTTTGCGGTTCAACAAACCATCCCTATAAAGAAACATCCTCTCTGTTGCCTAAAGAAGACCCTATCATAGAACGACAAGGCGAAATAGCAAAAATTTTAGGTAAACACACCAGCTATTTGCTGCTTCTTGATAAATATCGAGAAGAGCGTTCAGCAGCTGCCGATAAGCGGCAAAAACTTTCAGACTCAATTGCTGCGTCAGGAAAAGAAAAAGCTGCTTTAATCTCATCTATTGAGTTTCACAAAAACTCTGAAATAGAACTGCAAAAGGTGCATGAAACTGTAAAGCAGCGTCTTGCTGAAGAATCAGAAGCAGTAAGGGAGAAAATAAATTTGCCGGAAACTGCAAATTCCACGGAAAACCTTTTAAGCTGCTTGAGTGAGCTTAAACCTAAAATTGAAAATACAGAAAAGCGACTGCAAGCTTTGCAAAATGAAATGCAAGAAATAGAAAAACGACAAACAGAGCTTGCAGCCAAAAAAACTATGCTTCAGCAGCAAGAAACTTCACAGAAAAACCTCCATACAGACTTTATAGAATCATCAAAGAAACTGAGAAAAGAAAGAGAAGAACTTTTTGAAGATAAAAATCCAGACACTCTAGAAGCTCTGAATAAAGAACAGATCGAAGAAAGTGAACGTCTCTGTGAAGAAACAAGCAAAAAATTTGAAGAAACAGACAAGAGTTTGCAAACCAATCAAACTTTATTGTCAGAAAAAAACAAGCTTTTAACCTCTTACGCAGATGAATTGTCGAAAAAACGTTCAGAGCTTGGAGATTTCCAAGAAAATGCCTCTGCCGAACTTGAACTCCAAGAGAAAAACTCTGCATTAAAGCTTATTCATAATCAAATAGGCGGATTGAAAGAGAAGCTTTCTCAAAATGAAAAAACAAAGATTAAATATGCTGAAATCACTAAAAACACAGAAAAACTGAATAAAAGATATCTGGATTTAAGTTCTTTACATGAGCTAATAGGCTCTGCTGATGGTAAAAAGTTCAGAATAATAGTCCAAGAAATGACATTTGCTTTGCTCGTACATTACGCCAATAACTATCTTGAGAAGTTTACTAAAAGATATTCACTGCAGGTTTCTGATAAAACTCCTTTGGATTTAGATGTTATAGATTATTTTCAGGCTGGCGAGCTCCGTCCAGTCTCAAATCTTTCCGGAGGGGAAAGTTTCTTAGTCAGCCTTGCATTGGCTCTTGGACTTTCTGATATGTCCAGTGAGAACGTGCGTCTGGAAAGTCTCTTCTTAGATGAAGGTTTCGGCTCTCTTGATGCTGAATCTTTGGAAATAGCCCTGCAAGCTCTATTAAGCCTAAGAAACGAACAAAAGCTAATAGGAATAATCTCTCACGTTTCCGCTATCCAAGAAAATTTACCCTTACAGATCAAAGTTGTACCATCCTCTTCCGGAGTTTCGGAGCTTAGCGGCGTTGGCGTAGAAAAAATATACTGACTATTACCTTTAATATTACTGTTTTTCTGATATAATGCTGCTCAATTGTTATTTTGAATTGCGCTTTTGTCGCAGCATTTACTTTTGAAACTAGGAGGCCTCTGCAGATGAGAAAATGGCGCATTGAAGATTCTGAAGAACTTTATAACATTCAAGGATGGGGAGCAGGCTACTTCAGAGTAAACGAACATGGACATGTGGTTGTCACGCCTACCAGAGATCCTGAGCATGCAATAGATCTCAAAGAAGTAATTGACGATCTCAACCTTAAAGATATTTCTTGCCCAATTTTAATGCGTTTCCCCGACATTTTGGATGACAGAATAGAACAGATAGCTGAATGTTTCAAAAACGCATCTAAAGAATATGGTTTTAAAGGAAACTATCATACTGTTTATCCGATCAAAGTAAATCAAGACAAGTCTGTAGTTGAAGAAATCGCAAGATATGGCAAAAAATTCAATTTAGGACTGGAAGCTGGTTCTAAACCTGAATTACACGCAGTATTAGCTGTTATAGATGATCCTGATGCCTTGATAGTTTGCAACGGATACAAAGATGAGGATTTCATAGAATTGGCTCTTCTTGCCAGCAAAATGGGCAAAAAGGTTTTCATTGTTGTTGAAAAGTTCAACGAATTAAGACTCACACTCAAACTTGCCAAAAACCACCAAATAGAACCCCATCTTGGTATCAGACTCAAACTTGCTGCCTCAGGCAGCGGCAAATGGGAAGATTCAGGCGGAGACCAAAGCAAGTTCGGCCTTACTCCTAATGAGTTAATGGAAGCTATCAATTACCTAATGTCTGAAGATAAACTCCACTGTCTTGAACTTATACACTGCCATCTCGGAAGCCAAATAACCAATATACGCAAAATTAAAAATGCTTTGCGTGAAACAGCCCAATTCTTTGTTCAAATGAACAAACTTGGTTGTAATGTAAGATACGTTGATATAGGCGGCGGCTTGGGTATTGATTATGACGGAACAAGAAGCACTGTTTCCAGCAGTATGAACTACTCTGTACAAGAATATGCCAATGACGCAGTTTCTGCTCTTTATGATGCCGCAGAGAAAAATGGCCTTGAGCACCCCCACATAATTACAGAATCTGGAAGAGCTATTACAGCTCATCATGCAGTATTAGTATTCAATGTTCTGGAAGCTACTGCTCCTCCTCGCACTCTCTATGAAGAGTTTAAACCTGAACCAGACGATCATGAACTAGTCAAAGACATGTGCACAGTCTTTGAAACTCTTTCTGATATAACTCTCTTTGAAGCTTGGCACGATGCTTTGCAACTACGCGAAGAAGCCTTGGATCTCTTCAGCTTGGGCATATTGGATCTTAAAGGTCGCAGCAAGATAGAATTGCTCTTCTGGAGCATAGCTTATGAAGTCAGAGATCTGGCAAAAAATGCAAAACACCTTTTGGAAGAAAGCAATCAGCTTGATAAATTGCTTGCCAGCAAATATTTCTGCAATTTTTCTATTTTCCAGTCAGTTCCTGACTCTTGGGCGATAGATCAGCTTTTTCCTATAATGCCTTTGCACAGGCTGGATGAAAAACCTACAGAGAGAGCCACTATTCAAGATATTACTTGTGACTCTGACGGAAAAATCGACAGATTCATAGGCTTAAGAACATTCAACAGCACCCTTCCCTTGCATCATCTTAAAACCTATGAAAACTACTATTTAGGAGCCTTTATAGTAGGAGCTTATCAAGAAATTCTAGGCGATATGCACAATCTCTTCGGAGATACAAATGCTGTGCATTTGACTTTAAATAAAGATGGCACCTATGAGGTTGACAAGATTATAGAAGGTGAAACAATTTCTGATGTTTTGGCATATGTTAATTATAACGCTAAAAAACTTGTCAGAACTATGGAAAGCTGGGTTTCAGCCTCGGTCAAATCAGGCAAAATCACCGTAAAAGAAGGCAAAGAATTCTTAGCTCTATATCGCTCTGGCCTTTACGGATATACCTACCTTGAGGACTAATACAAAAAACTGCAGCAATTAAAATTATTTTAGAATTGACTAATTAACTTAACAACAGCTTGAATCTGTTGATAAATAACTAACGCCTTTATTAAAACTCAGATATTTATAAATATCTGAGTTTTATTTTATGAAGGTTTGCAGAATTAAAAATCATTTTGCAGGATCCCATCCTTAAAAGGAAATAATTAAATAAAAATAAAGCTTGTGCTTTTTTTCACAATGTGTTATTGTTTTTTTGGCGTTCAGTGATAAAGCTGAATCGTTAATAAAAAATTAGGAGCATTCATATGATGAAAGGTTATGCAATGTTAAGCACCGGAAAAACAGGTTGGATTCAGAAAGAAAAACCTGTTTGTGGTCCGAAAGACGCAATAGTGCGCCCTTTGGCAGTCTCCCCCTGCACTTCTGACGTGCATACAGTATGGGAAGGCGCTCTTGGCGATAGACATAATATGATTCTTGGTCACGAAGGTTGTGGCGTAGTTGTAGAAGTAGGCGCTGCAGTTAAAGACTTTAAACCTGGCGACAGAATCATGGTTGCAGCTATTACCCCCGATTGGGATTCAATTGAAGCTCAAGAAGGTTATGCCATGCACTCAGGCGGCATGCTTGCCGGTTGGAAATTCTCTAACTTTAAAGATGGCGTTTTCGGCGAATATTTCCACGTAAACGATGCAGACGGTAACCTCGCTCATCTTCCCGATAATGTTACAGTCGAAGAAGCCTGCATGCTCTCCGACATGGTTCCCACAGGCTTTCACGGTGCTGAACTTGCTGACATCCAGTTTGGCGACACAGTTTTGGTCGTAGGTATTGGTCCCGTAGGTCTGATGTCTGTTGCTGCTGCCAATATGCGCGGCGCTTCCAGAATTATAGCAGTCGGCACAAGACAAGTTTGCATTGATGCAGCTAAAGGATATGGAGCCACAGACTTTATCAGCTATAAAGACGGTCCCCTGGATGAACAGGTTCTTAAACTTACAAATGGCAAAGGGGTTGACAAAGCTATTGTCGCAGGCGGCGGTGTAGAAACATTTGAACCTGTTATCAACGCCCTTAAACCAGGCGGAAAAATCGGCAATGTTAACTACCTTGGCGGCGGCGATTACATAAATATTCCCAGAGTTGGATGGGGTGTAGGAATGGGCCATAAACAGATTAACGGCGGCCTCATGCCTGGCGGACGAGCACGTATAGAAAGACTTGCCCGACTAATTCAGTATGGCAAACTTGACGTTAATCCTCTTTTGACTCATAAGTTCGAAGGATTTGACCACATAGAAGAAGCTCTCTTCTTGATGAAAGACAAGCCCAGAGATCTTATTAAACCTGTAGTCGTTATCGAAAGATAATTATATACAATTCTTGTGTTCTAAAACATTATGAAAGGGCGGCATAAAACCCGCCCTTTCTTGATTTTTTACGTAATTTTTCGTGTTTTCTTATTGAAAGGAAGGATGTGGATTCTAACATTTTCAGTTATCCACTGCCCCCAACTTTCCACTGTTATTAGGAGTGGCACATATCAAAGTCAGGGCAAGTGCCCTCAGCTGTTCGGCACTCCAAAAGTCCCGTAGTTTTTCCTTCACATGCAGTTCTCATCCCCATAACCCTTCTGGATTTGCGGTTAAGTTCGATCTTATTGTTTCTTAATTCTATTACTTCTTCTTCAGTAAGGCTTGACGGTCTCATCATTTGTATTTTATCTCCTGTTTGCTGTAAATAGTAAATTTATTTTTCCAATTTTTTCAAAAAGCTTTCAAGCTTTTTGTAGCGTTTTTCTTCAGATTCTTCCGCTCGCATGTAGTCTGCAAGCTCAAGCATAAATCTTGCATAAAGATTGTGAGAGTCACTGAGAACAGGTGTTTCATGTTCTTTAAGAACAGATGTTTGAATGTCCAGAAGATTCACACTTTCAAACATGCTGGGAACAGAGGCGCTTATTTGATACTTTTCTTCTATAAGCTTTGCAAACTCTTCAGAAGCTTCAGACTCTCCATGAGTTACAAATATGTGTCCAGGCTTCTCCGGCATGGTCTCAATTTGCTCAAAAAGTTCAGTTTGATCTGCATGTCCGCTATAGCCGTCTATCTGGGTTATTTCAGCATTTACCTTTATTTCTTTTCCATTGATTCTAACAGTTTCTTCGCCATCTATAATCAATCTTCCAAGTGTGCCTTCTGCTTGGAAACCGACAAAAACAACTGTGTTGTTAGGGTTCCAAAGATTATGTATGAGATGATGTTTTATTCTTCCCGCATCGCACATGCCGTTTGCCGAGAGAATGATAACACGGTCTCTTTCATTTAATGCCTTTGAATCATCAACGGAAGATGTAAAGCTGATATCAGAATGATCAAATATGTTACCTGTACCCTCTAATACTTCAGTCGCTTCTTCATCATAATGATTAGGATACTTTATAAAAACCCGTGTAATTTCAGAGGCCAATGGCGAGTCTACTATTACAGGGATTGAAGATATTTGCTTGCGTTTTTTCAATTTGATTAAGTCGTAAATCAGGTCTTGTGTTCGTTCAAGAGCAAAGGCTGGAATAATAACCTTTCCGCCTCTTTCCTCAGTGCGATTTACAATTGCTGCAATATCAGCTAAACGCTTATCAGAGTCCACTTCTTCACGCGTTCTGTTTCCATAGGTGGATTCCATTACCAAAAAATCAGCTGTAGGGAATTTGTCAGGATCCTCAATTATGGGACGGTTTTCTCCTCCCATGTCTCCAGAGAATATAATAGATCTTTCTTCTCCCGATGAATTCTTCAGTTCTATTTTAATAAAAGAAGAACCCAAGACATGCCCCGCCTCATAATATGTTGCTTTACAGCCTTTTGCAGGTTCAAAAGAAACATGCAATTTAACGGGTCTCATAAGATTTAAAGCATTAGCAGCATCTGATTCGTCATAAATGGGTTCTACCGGCGGCAAACCTCTGCGCTCGTTTCTCTTGTTTTTCAGCATGACATCATAAACCTGAATTCTGGCTGAATCAGGCAACATGGCTTTGAGCAAATCTATGGTAACTTCAGTCGCATAGACTGGTCCCTTAAACCCCGCCTTTACAAGTTTAGGCAAAAGGCCTGTATGATCTATGTGAGCATGAGTTAATAAGACAAAGTCAATAGAAGCGGGATCAAAATAAAAATCCAGGTAGTTGTTTGTTCGCAAGGACTTGCTGCCTTGAAACATGCCACAATCTACCAAGAAGTTTACATCGTCATAAGAAATTTTGTAGCAGGAGCCAGTTACACATTTAGCAGCTCCAAAAAACGATATATTCAAAAAAAACCTCCGAAAGCTATGAAAGTAAAAAAATAATTATTTAGATTTGACTACTTCTTCAGGCAATTTTTTATTTTTTGCATAAGTCAGCAATTTAAGATGTCTAAGCGGATGTTCTGTTTCAAAAACTCCCTTTTTATCGGTTTCATACTTAATTTTTATAATATCGCCTGAGGCATTCAGATACTTGGTTATCTTTACCGCTTTCCCTCCATCAGCAGCTTCAAAGGTTCGTGGAAGAAATGTAATTAAACCGTATTTGCTTTCACCCAAGTCATAAAGCTTTTTCTTCAGATCTGCAGACAACTTCTCATATTCTTCTTTAAAGATTGGAATATAGGTAGCCACAGGGCCAAAGTCGCCTTTATCAATTAAGCCTGCATAAGGTCTGGAAAAGTTATCTAATCCGAGCTTTCCAAATATTAACGTTATCTCTTCGCGACTTATAGGTTTAATTGCTTTTACCGCTGTTTTTTTTGCAGCAGTTTTTTTAGTTGCGGTTTTCTTTTTCGTAGTTTTTTTAGTTGCGGTTTTCTTTTTCGTAGTTGTTTTTGCTGCGGTTTTCTTTGTTGTCATCTCTAGTATCCGTTCTATCTGTTATTCTTCCGAGTCATCACCCGTATAAATTCTTGGAACTCTGCTATGTATGCGAGAAGTTACCTCGTATGTAATGCTTGTCAGCTTTTCTCCCCACTCGTAAGCTGTTATTTCTTCGTTGCCCGAGGAGCCTATGAGCACTACTTCATCACCTAGTTTTGCATTGCAATCAGTTCCGAGATTACACATAGCCTGATCCATACAGATGCGGCCAACAATGGGATAGGATTTCCCGTTTACAAGAACTCGTCCCATATTGGAAAAAAGTCTGCTAAATCCATCTGCATAACCTGCAGGGAAAGTGCCTATCCAGACATCCTCAGGAGCCACCCAAGTTCTGTTATATCCTATAGAAGTTCCTGCTTTTATTCGCTTAATAAAGGAAAGTCTCGTTTTGAATGACATGCCGAATTTTAATGGAACAGTTTGAGGAACTTCATTAGAGGGATAAAAGCCATAAGTCATAATTCCAGCTCTTACCATGTCCATGTAAGCTTCGGGATAAGCAAGAATGCCAGCACTGTTTGCTGCATGCTTCAGCTTGAACTTGAAAGAAAATTCTGACTCAACTTCTGCTATCAACTTTTTAAACTTATCTATTTGCCGTTCTGTAAATGCACGGTTAGCCTCATCGCTAGCAGGTAAGTGTGTCATAGCTCCTATCAGCATAAGATTTGGACATTTATTCAAAATATGGCTGACAAGAGGCTTGATATCTTCTTCTGAAGTCCCTACCCTGCCCATGCCAGTTTCAAAGTTCATGTGAACTCTTACTTTTCTGCCCAGTTTTTCAGCAACTTCTTGTATTAAATCTGCTCGTCCTTGAGTAAAGACCGGCAAATCAAAATCATGAATCAGCGCTGCTTCTATTTCTTCAAGAAAAATAGGGGTAAAAAGCATAATGGGCTTAGTGATTCCCGCTTCTCGCAATTCTATTCCTTCAGGAACAGTAGCTACTCCGAAATAATCAGCTCCGTTGCGTTCAGCCATTCGCCCTACTCTGACTGCTCCATGACCATAGGCATTGGCTTTGAGAGGTATCAAGAGCTTGCAGTCAGGACCGATTTTTTCTCTTATATTCTGTATATTTTCCCTAATGTGATCTAAGTGAACTTCTACATGAGTTTGGTACAACACAGTTTTTTTTAAGCCTCTATTACCATTTTATGAACATATTCCGAGGTGGAAAGAGCCAATAAAGCTCCATAACTCGGATAAAAAGCGACTTCGTCGCCAACTTTGTATTCTTTTTCAGAATCGGAAACATCCAGTAAAAGATGATCACTGGAACCGCCGAGTATTATAATCCCAGGATCGCAGGGTGTCAAACCGTCAATATTTACGTCTTGTCTGCCAATGTTGCAAATAAGACGCTGCCTGTTTCCTCTGTCTTCAAAAACCCCTGTTTCGCCGAAAGCATCTTGGCCACGCTCTCCTATGGGAACAGAAGGCTTAGCCGCGGATTCTATTACTTCAGCAACGGCTATAAAAGTATCCTGCCTTGTTCCAATCCAAGGTGAACGATCTATTACGTTGCGTCCAAGCATAGCTGCTTCACCAATGCGATAAAGATTTATGCCTTTCGGCAGTTTGCCTGAATGAAGCAAAGGCAGCCCCGAGCTGTTACCGCCGCAAATAGTTGTCAAAGGCAAACCGGTAGCTTTTCGGCACTTCTCAGTCAAGTCCGCAAGAAGTGTCATATTCTCTACAGAGGGTATAACTCCTCCGTAACAAGCTAAGTTGGCACCCAAGCCTATTAGTTTTATAGAGTCAACTTTTGCCATTTCTTTTGCAATATCAACAACTTTGTCAGGCCAAACGCCTTCTCTCAAGTCGCCCAAGTCTACCATCAAAATTACTTTGTGTGTTTTACGTAAAGCTCTGGCAGCCTCACCAAGACGTTTAACTACTTCCACTGAAGTGTTTAAGCTTATATCCGTATATTTAACTGTTTCAAAAGCTTGAGATAAAGCAGGAAGCCTCAAAAGCATGAAAGGTCCTGCAAAGCCGCTTTTCCTCATTCTGATTATGTTTTCAATACGGGAATCAGCCAACATATCAGCACCGGCATCCCTCATGGCTCTTGCCACCGCAGGATGAGCCATAGCTACTTTTGTAACAAAGGCCACATCTACATTTTTATCTTTGCACTGTTTTAAAATTGCGCTTGTATTCTCTTTGATCCGCTCAGGATAAATCTCAAGCCGAGGCGTGACTTTTACATCAGATGTCATAGCTGAAAATTTATTCATTTTTGATTCCTATCCATTTTTTTATTGTATTTTTTATTTCTTCGGGATACTCGAAGCTTAGAAGCCCTAATGAAGACAAAAGATAATTTTTGTCGAGAAGAATTTTGGCAGATTGTGACGGAAGCAAATATTTACCTGAGTTGTCAACGCAGGATTTCTTTATAATTTCTTCTCCGCCAGGAATTCTGGTTAATGCTCCTCCCGTTGCTATTATGTATTTGACTTCAGAAAGGTCTTTTCCTTTTATAGTCTGTTTTCGTCCTGTAGGAGTATACAGATCTGATACAACAGCCGCATGTCTTCTTATCGCAGTGTACACAGCTGTCGAGCATAGGCTCGCGGTTAAGTTTTTCTCGTTCTCTGTATCAGGAACTGCCTTCAGAAAATTTAAATCAGGCTTTTCCTTAGTTTTAACCAAGTCAGCCACATTAGCGGCATTTACAAAAACTCCCAGATCGCCTTCAACTGTTCGTTTTGAAAAAGGCTCAGGTTCTATCAGCATATCCGCATACTTTGGACTTCCCTCTGTTACCGAGTGCACATCTGTTGTGGCTCCTCCAACGTCTATTATTGCCACATCTCCCGCCGCTTCGTAGATAATCTCAGCAGCTTTCAAAACAACTGCTGGAACCGGTAAAACAGGTTTATTAGTAATTCTTGTAACTTTTTCCATACCTTTGGCGTGCACAATATGCTTTGAAAAAACCTCTTGGATTTTTCGGCGTAAAGGTTCTACATTGAGCACATCCACATCAGGAAAAACGTTATCTACAAAGGAAAAGTCTTTGAGAGAATTCTGAAATATCTTAGTTAGAGGTCTTTTAAGAGCCACATTGCCGCAATATATTACGGGTATTTGTAAGTCTAATGATGCCAAACGTACAGCATTGTCTAAAACTGGCTCTCTTGCTCCAAAATCTACTCCACCTGCAAGTATGATCATATTTGGATTTATTTCTTCTATTTCTTCCAGATCATACTCGCTGAGAGCACCTGCAGTAATCAGCTTTATATTGGCTCCTGCACCTAAACTGGCTTCTTTGGCAGCTCTGGCAGTCATATTGTAAGTCAAGCCGTGCACAGTGACTCTAAGACCGCCAGCCGCAGAACTGCTTATATATGCCTGAGCTCCGTCAGAAGAACAGTTTCCTGCTTCTTCCATGCTGTTTATAGCCTCGAGCAAACCTTCGGAAACATCAGAAACAGTAGTAGGAGCAAAGCCTTGAGCGACATGCTTAAAGATGCCCTCTTCTAAAACAAACCCATTGGATTTGGTTATAGTGCTTCCTATTTCCAGAGTTACTGCATCGAGGCTTAAAGGCATTTTATTTTTTCCATGCAAAGAAACAGCTTTGGCCAGGTTTCAGATCATATTTAAGCTGAGTTCCATTAATTTGGAAACGCAGCTCTTTATCTGAAAGCTGATCTTCTATGTAGGTCATCCAACTGGCAAACGCAGGTCCCAAATCCAAGGTGCCATTATAAGACTTTTTGTAGTCTCTGTTGAAGATTACCAGGGCATGTTCTCCGTTATTGTTGAACCTCAAATAGGCTATAACATCAGGATGCTTTGTAGGCACTAAATAGAAGGATTTTGTATCAGTTTGGCTGATTAATGCTTCATAGCGTTTTCTGAGACCCAATACTTTCTTCACGTAATCAGTCATTTCATGGCGACCATTCCAATTATAAGCATATTTGTCAAACAACGGCAAAGGACGCTTTGAGGCTTCTTTGATTTGAGCATCAGTAAAGTCTAATCCAGTATTTATAGGCTGAACTTCCGATAGTTCCTGCCCAGAATGTAAGAAAGGTATAGCTCTCGGAAGCATTGTATTGACTAAGAAAGCCTGTTTCGCATATGCCAAGGAGCCTTCTCTTGCTAATGCACGCGGGGTATTGTGATTTTCCGCGGCTCCAAGGAAATGTATGGGAACGCCTTGATTGCCTATGTGATTAAGCATTTTGAGCATGCCGTCTCTTTTATACTCTACCCACCAAGCATAGCCTATAACGGCATTGTAACCTGCTTCGACACTGGACTGATCAATATCAAAGTTTTCGGAAAGGAAGGCAAAATTAGGATCTTTCTCGCGAGCTTTGGAGATGATTCTCTGCATCAAAGGAACCGGAACCGCATGTCCCATGTCGATCATTACACCGTCAATACCATATTTATCTTGATAGTCTGGAATAATATCTGCAAGTTTCTGCCAGAGTTTTTTGTTTGCCAGCTTAACTTTATTAAGGCGCGAGTCAAACATTCTTATAGTGTTATAAGCAATGTAGTTAAACTCAGGTTTTTCAGGATTTTCATCTACAAACATTTTAAGATAGGTAACATCTGTCCAAGGCGGTTGATTGTCATCAGGCGGCCAGTCAGCAAAGGCGCCAGGTATTCTTACCTCATACTTTTTGCCAGAAATAGGATCCACACTAGTTCCTATGTAGTTGCCCTTTTTATTTTTTTTGATTGTGTCTTTTGCAGGCGGGATCTTGAAAAAGTCTATGAAGTCTTGCGGAGGAGGCGGCATATTTGTAAAGTCGTTTGCTGCAACCTTAGCCTTGACAGCTTTAAGTGTTTCTTCATCAAAAATTGGGTTACCGTAAGTTTTTTTGGCTTTTTCCAAATCAGTTTCGCCAGGTTTTCTATCTTTTACTTTAGCATTTATCCAATAGAACCAATCAGGATGTTCAGGTATCCAGTCAGAGTCTTTGCTGGCTGTTCTAAAAACAAACTCACATATTACTCTCATACCAAGCATATGGGCTGCTTCTACGAAAGCTGCGAAAAGTTCGCTTGCATCCATTTCCGGAACTAGCGGATCTGCAAGAGTCTCTTCTATTTTGTAGGGATTTCTGATGCCATAAGGAGAACCCAGGTCGCCTTTTTTGTCGCTCTTTCCCGATGCTGTTACTGGAAGCAGATAAACAGTTGTGAAGCCCAGTTCTTTTATGTGTCCCAGCAAAGCTATAGCCTTCAGCATGGTTCCTGTTTCGCGATAACCATTCTTACCTGCGGTAATATCTTTTTTATTGCAACCTATTTGCTCATCGGAATCATGGTCGTAAGCACAAGCCACACGAACAAACATATTATATATGCTTTCATTTTCCAGCCAAGTGCCGCCCTTTCCGCCATCTATTTGCGAGTTAAGAGACTTGGAAGGATCAATGCCTTTTACAGCATTCTTTTCTATGGCTTCAATGTGTTTGAGAAAAAAAGCTTCGGGCACAACCTTTAGTTCTTTTGTCTTGCCTTCAATCGGCTTTCCGACTGGATGCCAAGAACTGGGAACGGCGTAATTTTTTTTATCACGTTTTGCCTTTTTCTTTTTTGCAAGCGAGTCTTTCAGATAAGATTTCAGTTGTTGGAAATGTACAGACATTTATTCTCTCCTGTGGTTAATCAGAAATAAATTTACTTTATAAGTGAGAGATACTCGCGTTCAGTAATTACCGCAACGCCGTTTTTCATAAGCAAATAAGCCGCCATGCCAGAGCCATCTACAAGCGTCTTTGAAAAAGTGCCATCATAGCGTTTATATTTGCCGCAAGAAGGACTTTTACTTTTCAGAATAGCAAACTTGGCATCAAAGAATTTCGCCAAATGGAGAGCTTCAAAAGCTCCTTTAATAAAACTGTCAGAAACATCATCGCCTTCTACAGAAATAACCTTAGCTTTTCTGTCAAAAACAGCTTCAGCTCCGCCTAGCAGCTCTGAAGGCAAACGAGGAGTGGTCATACCGCCAAGCTGCTCAGGACATATCGGAATCAAGTTATAGTGTTTTGAGAGGGAATTCCACACATCTGGTTTATCTCTGTAAGCGGCTGCGCAAGTGCCTGCATAGTTGCACTGAAGACCTATCAAACAGCCGCTTATCAACAGAGATGAACCAGATGGAGGCAAGTTGAGAACTTGTGAATTCTTCATTCAGTTCTTTCAACTCCATCCAAGGAATAATCCTCATAATATGGTTGAACTTTTGGCAAAGTATCATCCCCCATAAAGAAAGGCGGCATAGAGTCTCTCTCTGTCGTGTTTTGTTCAGTTCCTAATGCGGGAGGAGGAGGAGGATCTTCCTGAAAAGTCATATAGAATGTCTTTGCTTGGGCATCAACCGAAGTGTCTGTTGTTTTCTTTGAAGGAACATCGACAGCAGGCGGAGGAGCTATAACAGCTTTAGGAGGAGCGGGAACCTTCGGCTGCAAAACAGGAATACTGGGAGGAGCTTCAAGCTTTGGCTGTTGCGAAGGAGAAAGCTTATAGAGATTAGAAGGTTGTTTGTTTTTTTCTGTTGGAAGAGTAACAGAAGTTTTTGTACCTTCTTCTGCCAAAGGCTTAGCAACAGGTTTTATTTGCTGTGAATCCATGGTGTGAGAAGCATATCCAGGCAAGCTTTTACCAGGCAGCTCGTAGTGTTCTGTTATAGAAACTGCTGGAGTTTGGGCTGCTTTTCGTTCCGCTACTTTTTTATCAGCCATAGGCATATTAAGCTTTACTTGGAGAATTGCAGGACCTAAGATGATAACAATAATGCTGGGGAAAATGAATAAAACCAGAGGCAAAACCAATTTTGCTGGCAATTTATTTACCTTTTCTTCTGTTTGAATCATCTTCTGATAACGCATCTGCTCTGCTTGAGCACGAAGCGTAGGGCCTATTTCCGCTCCCAGACGTTGTGCCTGAACGAGAGCACTTACGAAAGAAAAGAAGGAAAGAACGCCAACCCTGCTAGCCATGTTTGTCAGAGCTTCTTCAAGACTTTTGCCTACTTTTGTGTCAGCTATAAGTTTCTTGAATTCTATTATAATATCGGTGTTGCGTGATTTTTCTACGATTTTGGTTATACTGGTTATAAGGTCATAACCTGATTCTACTGCCAAAGAAAGCAAATCAATAATATATGGCAATTCAAACTCAATATTTTTCTGTCTTTCTTTAACCCTATGCATCATGTGCAGCTTCGGCGCTTGATAAGCAAGATATATCAATACTATAACCATTAAAAAGTGACCGAAGGTTGAAGCTCCTGAAATGAGCATAAGCAGGATATAAATTATAGCAACTATCAAGGCAGAAAGAGCTTGGAGACCAACAAATTCTTGCGGAGTATAGAAGCCGGAGCGATCTGCCGCATTCATTAAATATCTTGCGTCTTCAAAAGCCTGCTTTTTGTCTTGTCCTGGAAAAAGCTTGTCTATCAGCGTTACAATAGGTTTTACAGCTGCCTTGAGAAGATTTCTTGTGCGAATCGCAAAGCGAGTATTCGGATTTTTAGGTATCATGCTTTCTTCAGAAGCAGGAACCAAATAAGAAGTCAGATTGTTTATAAGCAGAAGACCTGCAAAATAAAGAACCGCTGTAACTGCCAATATCAAAAGACCTGTCGGATCCTTGATCATGGGAACAAGATAATCACGTCTTAGGAAGAACATGAGTATAATCAAAAACACAGGGATCAAAGCAACCATGTTGCCTGAAATTCTGGCATGAGCACTGCCTGCTCTTATTTTACCCATAATCTTTTTGCGTTCTGTAACTGTCTGTACAATTTGTTTATACAAATCTTCCAGATTTCCGCCCGTTTCTTGTTGGAAAATCGTCGCGTTTACGGCTAAATCCAAATCAGGGCTGTTAACTCTCGCAGCAAGATTATTAAGAGCATCAGTCAGATTGACACCCAATCGTCGTTCCTGGACAAGAGTTCTGAATTCGTTGCATATAGGCGCAGGCGTTGATATGGCAACCAATTCAAAAGCTTGGTCAAGGTTACGTCCAGCCTTAAGAGAAGAAGATATCATAAGGAGAGCTTCAACAAGCTGATCTTCAAAGGTCGCATCGCTCATAACCTTGGCGTAAGGTGACTTGGACTTGTCTTCAGAGTCTTTTTGATTTGGGCTCACACCAATATAATTAAGAACTATTGCTCTTATACCTAGGAACAGGAGCAATACTGCTGTAGCTTGTAAAAACAAACTGATAATATCCATATATCAGTTTTTCCTCCTTCTTTTATTTTTCTTGGAAGCTTTATTATCGAGATTATGGGATGATTCGCCACCGTCTTCCTCAAATCCTTCAGTTTCAGAATTATCCTCCGAAACGTTGCCATCTTCAAGTGTTTCTTCACTAGGGTTTTCCAAGGCTTCTTGAGACAATTCACTTTGTGAAGAGGGTGCGGATACAATGGTGAAATCTTCTGAAACGGTGTCAGGATCGAACAAATGCATATATTGTTTGGTAAATTCATAAGGCATTTTTTCCAAGAAGGTCGGAATTACGCCCGTCGGATAAATTTTACCTACTACATCGCCGCTTTCAGCTATCCATTTCTTTCTGAATTCAAAAATTGTCTGAGTCTGAACGACATTGTCTTCCATACCTACTACTTCTATGACTTCAAGCAGTTTTCTTTTGCCGTCGGCAAGCCTGCCATTTTGAACAATTATATTCACTGAGCTGGCTATCTGTTCTCTGATTGCTCTAAGAGGCAAATCCACTCCCGCCATCAAAACCATAGTCTCCAAGCGAGCTATAGCGTCTTTAGGAGAATTAGCATGCAAAGTCGTCAAAGAACCGTCGTGACCGGTATTCATGGCTTGGAGCATATCCAAAGTTTCAGCGCCTCTGCACTCGCCCACTATTATTCTGTCTGGTCGCATTCTGAGAGCGTTTTTAACCAAATCGCGAATCGTGACCTGATTTTTTGCTTCGGTACCTTGTTGTCTAGCCTCAAGCCTGCCTAAGTTCAATTGACTAAGATTAAGTTCGGCAGAGTCTTCAATACATATAATTCGCTCTGTCGGAGAAATAAAGGTGGAAAGAACGTTTAGCAAAGTTGTTTTACCAGAGCTGGCGCCGCCCGAAACAACAATGTTCTTTTTCATTTTTACGCAAAGCTTGAGAAAGTCTGCCACAGAAGGCGTCATACTTTTAAAGCGATACACAAGGTCGTCAATTGTCAAAGGAACCTTGGAGAATTTGCGTATGGTGATCATTGGCCCAGTCAGCGAAAGAGGCGGAATTATTGCGTGAACCCTCGAACCGTCTAAGAGTCTTGCATCAACATAAGGGGTTCTTTCATTGATAGTTCTGCCAGCAGGCATTAAAATACGCTCTATAACCGTCTTGACGTGGTCAGAACTCGTAAACTTGTTAACAGTTAATTGGAGTTTTCCATATTTTTCAACGAAAATTTTGTCAGGCCCGTTTACCATGATTTCATCAACATCTTCATCTCTCATGAAATCTTCCAATGGGCCTAATCCTAATATCTCATCCATTAAATACTGCTTTACTTCAATCGCAGCATTCTTGGCCAGATTTTCAGGCAATGGATTTTTATGCAAAGCAACTTCAATACGCTTCTCAACAATTTCCCGCAATTCAGCGTCTGACATACCGAATTTGCTTTCAAGCTCTCCGACGATCTCAGATCTGAGTTTTGTGCGATAGGCTATCAATTCTTCATTTAAAACTTGTTGCTGTGTTTGAGGGTACCCTCTTTGCGGAGTTTTACCAAGAGCTTCAAAAGCCAAGAGCTTGTCTGCGAGCATTTCAAAACTTTGATTAATACTTCTTCTGTTTCCTCCCATCAATTCTTCATTCATGGGAATTATATGCTCATTATCAAAAAGCGAAGCTTCTTTCAGACCTATTTCTTTGTCTACATGGTTTCTTATCCACAAAAGCTTTGATGTGACTTCCAATGGACTTTTAGCCTCCCGCTGAAACTTTTGAGCAAAAGCTGGTGCTGGCGGCTGTGAGTTGTAAATGTACATAACAGCATCCGCTTTATGAACCAAATACAGAGGCAATGGAGTCATCTGAAAAGCTATATCGAAAACAGCAAAAATCTGATTTTTTCTCAACAACTCTAACAAATGAGTTAATGCTTCAGTCAAATCCTCTTCCGAAAGGCGGAAGCTGGGTAAAAGACTTGCCGAATCGTTGTTTCCCGAAAATGGAATATAATATATGCCGTCATATTCAGTAAAAATTTTTGAAATACTTTCGGCATTGCTGAGCATCCAATTGCTCATATAATATTCTAAAAAAGAGGTCTTAATTCGCTCCGTAGAAGGAAGCATTTCGACTATGGTCGAAGGTTTGAGAATATTGAACTCAAACAAAGCCACCTGTTTGCCTGTCTTTTTGGCTATGGCTTTTGCAGTCTCGTAAGCCACAAAAGTTTTACCTATGCCACCTTGGAAGCTTGTAAATAAAAAAGAAGAAGCTTTTTGATTGTTGTTAGCCATGTATATTCTTTCTGCTTATTATCACCTGCAGCTTTAAAAGAAAGCTCATTCAAATAAGTTTGGTGTCAAACGCAGGCAATTATAACTTTATTTTTGTCCGCTAACAACTATTATTTATGTATTCAGGTTTTACTGAGACGAACTGCAGCTATAAGCAAGGAAAAGGAGGCTCCCTTTCCTTGCTCAGCGATTATTCATATACACATTTTTTCAGATGGCCAAGTTCATTTGCAGTCAGAGGAAGCATTTTTTCATATCTGTTGAGAATAGCCTTACAGGTTCTGCATTTGCAATTATTGCCTGAAAAACGGCAAAGAGCTACTAATTCATGCACACACATATTTTGCCTCCTATTTGTTTCTATAAATTTTATCTAAGACTTTTATTATCTGCAGATTACAACAAAGAGTGGTCTACAGACGATAAACAGTGGGCAGAAAGAGCACGAACCACAAAAGACAAACAACGCTTATTTATCGACTTCTCAAACAGTTGTCAGTTTCAGCGATTGAGTTCTAAAGAATTCCACTCGTCACCCGCCACTCATCACTCACCACGGTGCGATCTTAGCAGCTGCTAACAATCATTTATCGTTGAGCAAGATGTCTTTTATAAAGAACTTCTAGCTACAAGATAGCACTATAATATGTATCGGTATTTTGTGACCTAATATTTAATATTCAGAGTTTTAAACAAAAAGGCATAGTTGAAAGCTAATTCTTTGATGTAATCATATCTCCCTGAATCGCCAGCGTGACCAGAGTCAAAGTTAATTTTAACCAAATCAAGATTGTTATCTGTTCTATATTCTCTTAATTTTGCCATGTATTTTAACGGTTCCCAATAAGAAACCCTGCAATCGTTGATGCCAGTTGTCACCAAGATATGCGGATAGCTTTGTTTTTTTATGTTGTCGTATGGCGAATAAGAAAGCATATAGTCAAAATACTGTTTTTCATTGGGATTCCCCCACTCTTCATATTCCTCGAAAACAAGAGGCAAGGTAGGATCAAGCATTGTATTCATAACATCCACAAAGGGCACTTTAGCTATAACCGCTTTGAATAATTTCGGCTCCATATTGCAGACGGCTCCCATTAAGAGACCGCCTGCACTTCCGCCTTCTATGGCAAGCTTTTCAGAAGTTGTATAGCCACGCTTAATAAGAGCTTTTGCCACATCTATAAAGTCATAGAAGGTGTTTTTCTTTCTAAGAAGCTTTCCGTCAAGATACCATTGCCTTCCCTTTTCCGCTCCGCCTCTAATGTGAGCTATAGCATAGACAATTCCTCTGTCTAACAGCGGAAGCAAATAAGGAGAAAAATATATGTCCGAAGAAACTCCGTAAGACCCGTATGAAGTCAGAAGCATTGGTGCTGGTTCTTTATATACATCTTTTCGCCAAACCATACTTACGGGAACTTTTGCTCCATCGCGTGCAGTAACAAAAATCTGCTTCGACTCATAGTCATCAGAGTTGAAATCTGTTCCTGCATAATAACTTTTAAGCAAAACAGCTTTCTTTTTGCTCAAATCATAGTCATAGACAGCTGTCGGCTCTGTGAGAGAAATGGCAAAGACTCTTAAAACATCATTATCAAACTCTAAATTGTTTGCCAATTCTGTAGAGCTGACATCTTTTCCAAGACTTATGCGGTATGAGCGGTCTTTACGAGTATCTGTTACCAATAGCCTGCTAAGACCGTTTCGCCTCTCTTCGACTATTATATAATCTTTAAAAGCAACCATGCCGTCTAATAAGACATTGTCATCTGATTGAACCACTAAAGTCCAATATTTAGGTTCCGGTTCAGAATAAAGAGTTTCATAAATACTGAAGTTGACAGCATGTTTATTGGTTCTGATGTAAACCACATCTTCTTTAGATGTCAGATAATATTTCACATTCTCTTCTCGCGGCAAAAAGACCTTGCTGCCCTTTTCAGGAGCATTTGCATTTATAATATGAAATTCAGTCGAAGTGGCACTTTCCGAAGAAATAAAGATATACCGCCGGTCCAAAGTTTTGCCAATATCAACAGTAAACTTGGCATCTTTTTCTGTATAAATGGTTTTATCTGAAGTTCTTTTATTTCCGAGTTTATGGCTTTTAATTTTAAAAGCTCTTCCCGTATCGTCCAAAAGAGTGTAAAAAATGGTTTTATTGTCATTTGCCCACTCTATCTCTGAACCTATATCTGTAAGTTTTTCAGACATTTCTTCGCCTGTTTTCAAGTTCACAAAAGTCAGAACATACTTTTCATCTCCGCTGGTATCAAGTGTATAGGCTAATATATTTTGATCTTCGCTGATAGCCATTGAAGCCACATCGCAATAGCTTTGATTCAAGGCCAAAAGATTTTCATCCAAAATTACTTCTTCTTCAGCTCCGTCAACATCCTTTTTTCTGCAATGCACAGGATATTGTTTGCCCTTTATGTCTCTTGAATAATAGAGGTAACCGGATTTTCGGCAAGGCACACTCTTGTCATTTTCCTTTATTTTGGATTTAATTTCTTCAAAAAGCTTTTTCTGCAAATCTTCAGTATCTTTCATGACAGCATCCGTGTAAGCCTCTTCTGCCTTCATATGCTGCATAACTTCTTCATTTTCGATGTGATGAAGCCAAGAGTAATCGTCTTTAAGCATTTTTCCGTGCATAACTCTGTAAACAGGTATCTTCTTGGCTTGCGGTGGAATTATTTTTTGCATTATCTGTTTCCTTTTTACAATATCTTTTTTTAGCAACCTTCTATGTAACAGAAAAGCTGTAAAAAATAAAAGCTTTTTTCCTTGTTAGAGAGAATTTATTGAGGTATTATTGCAAAACATACTCCCGTGGCTCAATGGATAGAGCGTTTGCCTCCGGAGCAAAAGGTTGTGGGTTCGACTCCCGCCGGGAGTATTTTTTATTGCTTTCCTGAAATTTCCTGAAATCATTTGAAACCATAATTTTCAGCTCTGGAAGCCGATTTTGAAAGCTCCTGAAACCATCTGAAAGCATCTGAAATACTAAAACAATAAAATCGAAGGTGTGGTAACATGGTGTGGTAACTGACTAAAATCACACAGTAACAAGTGGTGCGTGGCAATCGGCGATTTGAATATTTAGCTGCCATCCTTTTCGGTTCTGTCCTTAATCAACTATGACAAAAATTGTAATTATGAAGTAGCAGAATACTTTTGACCATCTCCTGTTCTGTGTAATCTGTGGGTAAAAAATAAAAAAACTCTTGATTGCAACAGACTAATATGAATGGGATTGCTGCCGAGATGCAATATAAGAAATATAGCTATGTTCAAGACTTTTATGATGACGTCTATGAGCTTCTGTTGAAAGACGAAGCTCAGAACTTGATAATACTTGGAAATATTCTGATTGGGTACATGGAAGTCGACAAAACAGGTTGGCGAGATCCGGCAAATTGGCTTATGGCGACAGCTTCCGAAAATGGCAAAATACTCTTAACAGCACTCATGACCCCTCCGCATAATCTAACACTTTACTCGACTGACAATAAAATGAGACCCGAAGCATTAGATTGTTTAATATCAGGGCTTGCTCAAGAGAATATTCCAGGTGTTATATCAGAAAAAAACTTAGCTTTGGCTTTTGCAGAAAAATACTCAGCCAGCAAGCAATTGTCCTATAGCATGCAAATGAATCAAAGAATTTATGAGCTCACAGATTTAGAGCAGAACATTAAAACCGATGGTACAATTCGACTTGTAAATACTAATGATATGCACTTTCTTCCTTATTGGCTGGAAGCTTTTAAAGCAGCAGATATTTATGGCCGAACCGACATGAATATACCTCAGAGTTCTCAGGAAGCTCAGTATTTGATCAACTCAAATAAAACTTATGTTTTAGAAATAAACGGAATTCCAGTTTCAATGGCGGGATTCAGCAGACCGTTAGTAACAGCTATAGGAATAGCTCTTGTATATACGCCGCCATATTTTCGCAGAAACGGCTACGCAACTTCGCTTGTAACTCAGTTAAGTCAAACAGCTTTGTATAACGGTTACAAAAAATGCGTCTTATACACGGATTTATCTAATCCGACCTCTAATAACATTTACCAAAAAATCGGTTATAAACCCGTTTGTGACTCCCACATGCTTAAGTTTAGCGAATAGTAACAATAGATACAGAACCACAAACAACTTTGTTTAACAGCCTAAAATACGAAAGACGCACAAATTTCTCATTAATAACTTTTAATTGAAACATTTGGAAAACTTTATTAGTTTTTAATTCTCATTATATAATTATGCGGCTAAAACATATCTTTTATATTAGGATATAAAATATGAATAAAATTATAAAAGCTATCCTGTTGTTTTTTGGCTATGCTGCTATAGGATATTTCATTGAGAAGCTTATTGAGAAGGTAAAGTCTTTTTTAGGTATTAATATCTCATCAAACTCAAAAAGAAAAAGAAATGTATCCAGAGGCAACGCAGCTCAATACCCAGACTCTTACAACAAGACATTTAAGCTCTTAGAGATGGCTAGCAGCCTACTTCAAGGCGAAAAAGTCACAAAAACTGCTTTAATAAATCAACTGCAAAATTTAAAAGAGTCCTTAACTGGAGAAAACTGGAATAGAGATACTGCAGACATAGAAGGCACACTTGATTATATAACCGTTTTTTGCAAAGAAGCTCCTGGACAATATGATAAAGAAAAAGTCTTAGTTACTCAGGTTATAGATGAAACTGAAGAAATTCATAAAACAACCAAGCTTCATTCTTCAAATAATGTTATCCAATTGCCAACTAACGTATTTGGCAGCGGAGGATGGCAAATAGTAGAAGAGTCTGGTTCCCAGATAAGCGAAATACTAGATGAATCAGAGGATGGGGAAATGCCGGAAATTCCAGAAGAACTGAGAGACTTAGATGATGAAGACGAGGAAGAATAATTAGAGTTTTGTTTTTTTAGAGGTTCTTTCATGAAGAAATATTTTGCTATTACCCTCCTGACCATTTCAGCACTTTTACTGACAGCATGTGGCGGAGGCGGAGGCGGAAGCGTAAGCAGCGGCGGAGCTGGCATCGGAGGAAGCATCGCTGGAACAGACGGCGAAGGGAATTTTGCCAACTTTATACAATACTTTGATTTTCCCGTTGGGAATCCAAGTAACATCAGCATTTCTCTTACCTATAATCAAGGCATTGTTTCTCCAAAAGACATTCGCTATGCTTTTGACGATGAGGACTGGAAGGAATTGCCCGAAGATGGCATAGTGACCTTTCCCGGAGCAAAACCAATCTCTTTGAAATCTCCAACAATTAATGAATCCGCCATAACATCAGAAATTTCTTACAAAGACCTGCGGATTCTTTGCCTCCCTCCTAACAATGAATTTCTGCCGCTATGCAGGATTTACAAAGACGTTTTCAGTCATATGGGTACAGTAAATTTGGCTATCTGGGGTTATAACTTCGTAGATTCACCTAGCTCCGGTTACGGAGTAAGCAACCTCACGCTTAGGCAAGATACGAATTATAGCAATACGCCTGAATTTTTAAGATGGGATATATCAGGCGACACGGTTTTCGGCATCACATTTCCTGGAGGATCTCTAACAAATCAACCAACATCTGACACCGACATCACTGCCCATTTTTTCTTGCCTTATATGACTGCTTCAAATTACACACAAACCTTTCAAGCATATTTCCCTGGCGACCTTTCTTGCGAAGTTTTGGCATTTGTGTATTTGCAAATTCCAGATTCTCTCAACAAAGACTGGGCAACTGCTAAGCCATCCATGACTGTCACAACAGCGAACGATGGCTCTGAGCTTTCTCTCTACGGCTTTGATTATAAAACAGCCGAATGGATAGAGATTGGCACAGCAAATAGGACAGCTTCTGAAGTGAATGCTTCTTGCAAATACGAATGCGCGCTTTCTGAATATTACCCTTGGTATTGCCTTGCCAAACCTCTGGAATCAGAGAAGATGATAGATGTTGAAGTAATATTTGCCGACTTCCCTTCTGACGTTTACAATAGAGCCAATGACTTCTGCAAAGCCAATAAAGACCTCTTCACTGCGGATACCATCTATAATATTTTTGGAAAAAACGACAGCCTTAACAATGGTATAGGTCGCATCTTTCAAATCTGGTGGGAAATAAAAAACAACTCTAAACATGAAGGAGAACTTTCAGGAATCTTAGGTCCCTATTATGAAAAGGACGGCAGAGAATATTACAATCTGCCGGAAGGGATTGAATTAAAAGAGGGAGATAAATATTCTTTGGCGAGAAAGAACTTTGTTCAAGCTCTTTACCAAGATGTTGTCAAAGAACCCAGACTCAGATCTATACCCCTCCCTGCATGCAAGTTCTCTCCGCTGGTTTGGAAGAGCGGAAAAAGTATATTTCCGCAAGCAAGGCTCATTTCAGATTATACGGGCAAAATTAAGTTTCAAAAACCTGCAGATGCCTCCTTCAATCTCTACGAAGGAAAAATCGAAGGCTCTCTCGCTGAACACGGCGAAACAAATTTGATTTATTAATAATTGCTATCCGATTAACAAAAACCCTTAATAAACCACAGAACACACGGAACACACAGACCAAAAACCGAAAACTCCAGAAAACTCCAGAAAACTTTTCATGCATGAAACATAATGTAGAAGCAAATTAACCAAAGCTTGATTTAAAAACGATAACAACTAGATAAATCGGGGGTTTGGAGCATCCAGGATGCACGCTGAACTGCAGGGAGAACTTCTCTATAATGCTTAAAGAGAAAGGCACCGTAGTAAATTACAATTGCTCACATTTTACCTAGACATCCAATCTTAACGAAGGAAATAGAATTATGAAAAAAGTAAAGATCACGGTGAAGAGAATAGCAATCCATAAAGATCTCATCGATGAATATGAGAATCCGATTGAGAACGCCTGTAACTTAGCAGAAGGACAGGTGTTTATCGCAAATGGCTGGCAAAAGCCGGAAGGCATATGCGACAGTGCATGGGAGACGATGTCGCCATTTGTAATGACCTTGGCTTATGGAGGCGAAGATATCTACAACGGTTGGATGAAGAACAAAAAAACTGCAATGATTTCATGCAATGACGGCTTTCGTCCTGTCAGTTTTCTCTTGGAAGCTTTGGACACAGAGGCTGACTAAGAATGATAAGATTAGCTTTATGAACAAGGTCGTCATATATATACACGGAAAAGGCGGCAACGCAAAAGAAGCAGCAGATTATAAGCCGCTTTTTGCTGACAGCAATGTC
>JGI24710J26742_10000586_pt1 | contig 33702 bp, 31 predicted proteins | sample BioPla2DNA2_FD_26742 | JGI IMG/M metagenome (IMG submission 26742)
ACTGAAAGGAAGTCATATGAAGAAAAAAGGTCTTATTACGGTATTATCCCTTATAAATATCATTTTCCTAGTTGCCTTATCTGGACTGCTGATCTATGCCATAAATATCAATCGTAAGGATGCAAATAAGAAGGCAGATCAGACTCAGGATATGGTACAAGATAATACCGAGCAATCTTCCCAAGCGGATAAGGAAGCGGAAACTAGGGACAAGGAGAATGACCCCAATGAAAACTTAGAACCTAGTGGCTCTCCCGATAAAAGTAGCGAAACTAATAATCAAGGGAATCCCGATGGTAGTAATAAAGAGGTCTCTGGATCCGACCAAGAAGATGAAAGTCAAGAAGAAGATGAAAATCAAGAAGAGGATGAAAATAAGGATGAAGGTAATGAAAGCAATCCCATCGTCCTAGCCTTTGCCGGAGATATTAACTTTAACGAGGAGTCAAAGCCTATGGCTCGCTATGATAGTGAAAAGAAAGGAATCCTTGGAGGTATTTCCGCAGAATTGGTGGAGGAAATGAAAGAGGCAAATATCATGATGCTCAACAATGAATTTGCCTATAGTACCAGAGGTACTAAGGCTCCAAATAAATCTTACACCTTTCGTGCCCATCCAAAAAGAGTAAACATTCTTCATGAAATGGGAGTCGATATTGTCTCCCTAGCGAATAACCACACCCTGGATTATGGGCAGGAGGCTCTTGAGGATACCTTTACGACTTTGGAAGAGGCTGGAATTGATTATGTTGGAGCGGGCAGAAATATAGACCAAGCTAAAGCTCCCATATATTATACCATTGGAGATACAACCATAGCATATCTTGCTGCTTCAAGAGTGATTTTTGCCATGGACTGGTATGCTACACAGACCAGACCAGGGATGATTGGTACCTATGACCCTACACTTTTACTGAGCTCCATTGAAGAAGCTAAAAAGAATAGTGATTATGTTGTGGTTTATGTCCATTGGGGCGTTGAGCGTAACCATTATCCAGAGGACTACCAGAAGAATTTTGCAAAAAAATATATTGATGCTGGGGCAGACATTGTCATTGGTTGTCACCCTCATGTTATGCAAGGTTTGGAATTTTATAAGGGAAAACCAATTGCCTATAGCCTTGGAAACTACTGGTTTAATGCCAGTACCAATTATAGCGGCCTGCTAAAAATATATATTAACACCGATCAATCCTTACAGGTACAACTACTTCCCGCCGCTTATAAAAACACTTACACTTATATGATTACTGATGAAAATGAAAGAAAAAATTACTATAAATTTATGGAAGATATCTCTTTTGATGTTACCATTGATGAAAATGGCTATGTAACTGAAAAAACTCAAGAATAAGGTAGATTTATGTCATAAGCAAATAGAGATCATGTGCCTATGTGCCTAAGAGATCATTTGCCTATAAGAAAAAGTCAGGGCTCTTTTATGCATTCGCCCTGACTTTTATTTTAATTAAATTGTCGGAAACCCAGTTGTTGTCTGATGACAAGCTATAAAATAATTCGATTAAAATTTCATGTTCCATTTCTTGAATTTTAATCTGATGGGTATTGATATCAAAATCTAAGAAACCATAGGGAGTTTGATAGGTCATCCGGGTTTGCTCTTTTAAACAAAATGTCATAGAAGCTTTTTCCGTCCCCTTCTTCATCATATCAACTTGATTCAAAGAGACTTTTAAAGTATTCCTTGTACGAGTATTTTCCTCCTCCGAAATCTCCTCATATTGAATATAATGTTTTCCATTTCTATAATGATAGGATCCCAGAGCCTCAACTTTGATAGACTCTTCTGATGTACCTGGTTGAAATCCTTTCACCGTAATAATTACGTCTTTTACCATGGTTAACTCCCTTGTATTTAGTAATTTTCAATATTAATATCCCTTGTTTCTACTACCTCACAAGGTAGGATTGAATTTGCAAATTTTTTAAACTTTTCAGCCCCATCACTAACATAAAATTTATGATCTGTTTTCAAAATCTTATCATTCTCCAGTCCTTTTTCAATCAAGACTTTATTTAAAGTTCTTGCTGTTTCATAAGCTGGATTCACCAATGCTATTTTTTCACCAACAATTTTTCGTATGGTTTTTCTAAGCAAGGGATAATGGGTGCAGCCTAGTACTAAGGTATCGATATCATATTTCAACAGATCGCTGATATATCTACGAGCCATTTCTAAAGTTACCGGATCATCGATGAGTCCTTCCTCTACTAAGGGAACAAACAAAGGACAAGCTTTACCGAATACCTTTACATTGGGATTGGTTTTACTTAAAAACTCTGTATAGATTCCGCTTTGAATGGTACCTTCTGTTCCGATAACTCCTATATTTCCATTCTTGCTTGTCTGAGCCGCCACCTTGGCACCTGGTTTTACTACTCCAATAATGGGTATATCAACCTCTTCCTTGACGGTTTCCAATGCAAATGCACTGGCTGTATTACAAGCGATCACCAATGCTTTTACACCCTTTCCCATAAGAAAGCGAATGATTTGTCTTGTGTATGTAATTACCGTTTCTTTGGATTTACTACCATAAGGTAATCTTGCAGTATCTCCAAAATAAATAATTGATTCCCCTGGTATCTGATTCATGATTTCTTTCACTACAGTTAATCCACCAACTCCAGAATCAAATACACCAATCGGTGCTTTATTCGCCATAAAAAAGCCTCCTACTGCCGTCAATTCAATAAGCAGTTTCAAATATAGAACGCTTATTAATTGTACTATTAATAAATAATAAGTTCAAGTGTTTTCAAAAATCATATCTGCCCTTCTTNCCTCCTTTAAATTATGTATAACAATCCATTTGGTTACGTATAAGCATCCACATTATGGCAATAATCTTACAAAAGAATAAGGATTAAATATTTCCAGATTAATAAATAAAAAAGGAGAAAAAACATGAAGAACATATTAAATCCCTTAAAAAAATATAATAAAAATATACATAACAATACCAGCTCCGAAGAAGAGCCTCTCCGAATTATTTTCTTACTTCTTATTATCCTAATTTCTTGGCTTGCTATGCATCTAATTAAGGCAAAGGAAGCCGATGCAGAAGAAATTCAAGAAGGCATTGCTAATGAAATAATTCGTTTTCATGTGATAGCCAATAGCGACAGCAAAGAGGATCAGTTATTAAAATACAAGGTTCGAGATTCTCTTGTAGATGAACTATCCCCACAATTAAAAAATACAAAGGATATCCATGGGGCACGTAAGATTGTTTTAAATCAGCTGGAAGATATTCAGGCCCTTGCCACAGATATTGTTAAATCAGAGGGCTATGATTATCCCGTTAGTGTCTCTCTCCAACCCACTTATTTCCCCATGAAAGTATATGGGGAATACACCTTTCCTCCCGGAAACTACGAGGCTCTAAGAGTTTGCATTGGGGAAGCCAAAGGGCAGAATTGGTGGTGCGTTATGTTTCCACCCCTATGTTTTGTTGACGAGACCTATAGTATCATTGACGAAGAATCAGAAGAACAACTAAAAACCTTACTGACCGAGGAAGAATTCGAGTCTATAAAATCAAAAAAATTACCTGTAAAAATTAAGTTTAAGCTATGGGAACTGATTAAAGACTTCTTTCAATGGTAAGATAATCGACCCCATTGTAAAGGATTTTTATCTATGATAGAATACGCTTTAGAATACGCTTTGATAACGAAGGAGTAAACGAACTTATGGATTCCATAACCTTAAAGGCTTATGCAAAAATTAATCTGGGTCTTGACGTTCTTAGAAAACGGCAGGATGGTTATCATGATGTTTGTATGATCATGCAGACCATTGATTTATACGATACCATTTCCATAGAAAAATCAAAAAGTTTAAAACCAATAGAAGAAGGATCCCATAACCAGATTCAAATAAAGACAAATCATCCGCAGCTACAAGCCAGTCAATCCAATCTGATATATCGTACAGCAGCCTTGTTCTTAGAGACTTTCCAAATAAAGACTTGTATCAATATCACTTTGGATAAGAGAATTCCCATTGCGGCAGGTCTTGCTGGTGGTAGTGCTGATGCTGCTGCAACCTTAATTGGATTAAATCAATTGTTTAAAACCAAACTATCCCAAGAAGAATTAATGAAACTAGGTGTTAAAATTGGAGCTGATGTGCCCTATTGTATCATGAAAGGTACCGCACTTTCCGAGGGTATCGGGGAGATTTTAACTCCGCTTCCTCCTATGCCTGACTGCTGTATCCTCTTAGTAAAACCTGATATCAGTGTTTCCACAAAATACGTTTATGAACATTTAAAATTGGATGACTCCATTTCCCACCCCAATATCAAATCTATGATTCCTGCCTTAGAGCAAAAGAATCTAGAAAATCTAGCAAAAGATATGAGTAATATTTTAGAAACGGTTACCATAAGGGAATATCCTGAGATAAAGGATATTAAGGAAGCTATGGTAGGCTTTGGTGCCCTAAGCTCCTTAATGAGTGGAAGTGGTTCGACCGTATTCGGCATTTTCCCTGATTCTAAACAAGCAGAAGCTGCCTATGAGTTTTTTATTCAGTCTAAATGGGGGAAAGAAACCTATCTTACGAAACCATACTGGCCATGAAAGATTAAATCAATGAATACAAATTTGATGAGAAAGGTACATATGAAATGAACAAGAGAGAATATACTTATCGACACACCACTCTGGCTTGCTACCGAGGATATATTACACAGGCTATCATAAATAACCTTGCTCCCCTTTTATTTATTGTATTTCAAACTCATTTTTCGATTTCCTATCAAATGCTGGGACAATTGGTACTAATTAATTTTGCGGTTCAATTATTAACCGATATTTGGGCTACCAAATATGCAGATCGCTTTGGCTACCGCTCTTGTATGGTCTTTGCCCATGCTCTAGCCTGTATCGGTTTGCTTAGCCTAGGAATTCTACCTATGTTACTGCCCAGTGCCTATACGGGGATTGTAATTTCTGTCATCTTATATGCCATTGGGGGTGGACTTCTTGAGGTGGTCGTTAGCCCCATAATCGAAGCACTGCCCAGTGAAAACAAGGAAGCCTCCATGAGCCTATTACATTCCTTCTATTGTTGGGGTCAATTGAGTGTGGTACTCTTAAGCACCTTCTTATTATGGCTGATTGGTAGGGATTTTTGGTTTCTACTTCCTATCTTATGGAGTATATTTCCCTTGTATAATATGTTTCGATTTCGACAGGTTCCAATCCTTCCTCTCATTCAAGAAGGGAAAGAAATGTCCCTCAAGGAGTTACTGAAAAGCCCTGTTTTTTACCTTTCTATGATGCTTATGGTTTGTGCTGGAGCCAGTGAGTTAACCATGTCCCAATGGTCTTCCTTTTTCGCAGAAAAAGGCCTACAGATCCCTAAGATTTATGGAGACATCCTAGGGCCCGGCCTTTTTGCATTATTAATGGCCATCGGCAGACTCCTATATGGCATATTTGCCGATCGATTGCCTATAAAAGCTAGCATGTTAGCTAGTAGTATTTTGTGTGTGACTACCTATCTAGTTACTGTATTTTCCCCCTACCCCATACTATCTTTACTGGCCTGCGGCCTATGTGGCCTATCGGTAAGTTTAATGTGGCCGGGAACCTTTAGTCTGACTAGCTCTGCCTTTCCAAGGGGAGGCACCATGATGTTTGGCATCCTAGCTATTTTCGGTGACCTGGGCTGTTCCCTTGGCCCTTGGATGGCTGGTTTTATTTCTGACTCTGTTGTAAGCGCAAGAAAAAGCCTGAATTTTTGGTCTGCTAGTAATTTAAATCTTGAACAGATCGGTCTAAGATCAGGACTGTTAGCTGCTACGGCCTTCCCTTTGATTATGGCCATCGGGCTTATTGTTTTTCGTCGTAAGAAGAATTCCTCCATTCCTCCAACTTACTAATGGTTGTGTCAATAGTTTCCTTACAGATATCAGGAAGCTGACCACCCCAAATTTTCGTGGCTTCCTCAAAACCCTTTTTTATGGCTTCAATCATTTCATCGGCTTTAGCCGGATCATTATCGGCTAAAGCTTTTGCAAATGATACCAAACGTTCTGAAGTTTGCTCCACACCCCAATAGCCGTCTTTTGAAATATCCTTTTGAGCTTTCACTCTGGTTTCTTCGTCTACATCCAGTTTTCCTTCTCGAAGAATTTCATAAATATTCATTGAATTGTCAAAGGCTTGTCCTTGTTTTACTAACATTTTTTTAACTAATTCTCTAAGACTTTCTTCCCGTTTGAGAGCTTCTTCTTTTAGTCTTTCTACTGTTATCGCATTCCTTCTTTTTAAGTCCTCTGTTTGGACTTCATAATCCCTTTGATAGTCAACTGCTTTTTGCTGAAGCGATTCATTCTTTAATTTTTTATCATGAGATCCTTTTACTTGTTCTGTTTTTATAGGCCTTTCATAACCTGGTACATAATTGGACACTATATTAATACTCATAATATTTCCTCCGTTCTTAAACTATTTCAAATGGTTACAAAAACTTTTGTCACTACTTATGTAAGGTTACTATATATTTCGGTATTACTTTCCAATATATTAATATGAATCCCCGTAAAATATAAATCATTCCGGAAGAAATGTAAATCATCTCTCCCGGAATGATATTTGTAGCTTAAGGAAGTAAGTTTTGTAAATTCATTTATATACACTATAGTACTTTCTATAATACATTACCTACGGTTTTCATAATAATTAGTTTATCACCGACTTTTATATTATCATCCTCTAGGTCATTAATACTCATAATACTATCCACAGTGGTATAGTATTTCTTTGCAATTTTCCACAAAGTATCATCCGATTTCACCACATAACCAATGATACCGGGCATTTCCTGTAGTTTTTCTAAATCCAGCTCTGCAACTTCTATATCCGTTATAATTTGTTCCGCAATTTTATCAAACACAATGGTATTGAGGTTCATAGTTGCCTTAACTTCTATTTCATCGCCATCCAACATCATAACACTTAGCTGATCAATNCTGGGTTTGATGTCATAATTACTATCTGGCTTCATACCCTTAAGTTCAATAGCCTGGGCAAAGGGAATGGCTCCTTTTACACTATTTAAGGGGCTTCTATCATCATCCGATATGTAAAGGATACTAACTTCCAAAACACCTTCTACACCAAGTTCAGATCCCTCTGGTATGATATCATCAATTTTAATTACTCCATTGGCATGACAAATTTGAAGAATCTTCGGCTGATTTTCTGGAACACGAATACGGTCGGAAATTCGATACTTACTATTATTCTTTATCACAAGGTTTTCATATACTGCATCACGAACAATTGGTGTGATTTCTTTGCAAGGACTATACACATCACATAGAATTTCAGGCTCTTCGATTTGATATACTTTAATATTCATATCTAAGATAACTTCAATATCTAAAACCCTTTCCTCTCCATCTAGATCCGGTTTTATCTCTATGCTTTTACTTAGAATATTAAAAGTAATATCATCTATCATATCTTCTGTGCAACCGCTGCAATCCACCACTCCGCTAAATGGAATTTCAGTTTCATAATATTCCATTGAATTTTCCTCATTTTCACTTTCATATAGAACAAATACCGGTATAATTCCCTTAATACTAAATCTTTCATCCAGAAGACGCACTTCTACATTGTTTAGACCGATATCGGTATAGAGCAGATTTAATATGTTTCCTTTATTTGAAGGGATTATGATTTCATCCTTGATTCGGAAGGTATCTTTTTTATCAACGCAAACATCCGTTACTTCAATCTTCTTATTGATATACTGTATATCCTCTGGTCCTTCTATCATAACCGCCGTTTCTTCATCATACAGTTCTTCCACTGCCACATTCAGCTGAACAATCGATTTTACACTTAATTTTCTGGAATTTATTAATCCTGTTGTCAAATCTTCTAGTTCCCATTTGAGAATGGGCTCATCATCTGCACAGGTTTGCTCCATATTCACAACCTCATCAAATGGAATTTCACCAGAGATATTATGTAACGGTCTATGATCCTCATCACTAAGATAAAGAACATTAAACCCCAAAGCTCCTTTGATTAAGAGCTTTCCATTCATAGCCTTAATCTCATTAATTTTGATATCTCCCTGCTCTTTGATTATCTTACTAATGTCAGGTTTCACATCCGGTACATTAAAATCTTCGTCCAATGTAAGCTGCAGGGAGCTCTTACATTTTAATTTATTCATATGAATATTTTTTTTAATTAACTCCACATAAATCCCTCCTTAATTTGGACATACGATAGAATGCCTCTGACATATTTTATTCAAGAAAAAAGAGATTTATGTATAGTTTCCTTTTATTTGATAAACAAGTTTAAGGAATTTCCGATATATCAAAAAAGAATCTGACTCCTTGCTTAATAAAAACAAAAAACTGTCCATAATGGACAGTTCTATCTTCCTCTTTAGCTACATAATATAAGTTCCACATCTTTTGTCAATACATCCGTATAACTATAGGACAAAGTCCTTACCGGCATATCCTTACCTTCCTGTATTTTAATTAAAAATATGCTTGGATATGTTTCTGAAATAATTCCTTCTGTTATATCTACTTTATGCCTGCCCCTGTTCACTTTAACTTTAACTTTTTTACCCGTATTTCTGATAACGGCATTCCTGACTCTGTTAACATCGTTTTGCTTCATCATCATTGACTCCTTACTATTGTTTTATCTCCATAATCGGGACCGGCTTTCCCTTATGGATAGCAAACAAAACATCCAAATAAATCAGTTACAAAATTTATGCATCATAAAGATAATAGCATATTTTGTAATTATTGTCAACAAATTTTCAGACAATTCACAGGTTAGACCCTTTGTATTTTGAAAAATATGTACATGGAATTCAAATATTTTTGTTAATATTTTATGGAATAAATTCACAAGCCCTATGGATTCTGACGAATGATTTAACAAAAATGCACAAATACAATCGGCTTAAGATAGGTTTTTATCATCAGAATCCCAAAATTTCAAAATACCACAAGATATAGATATTTTATCTTATTAATTACTAAATATTGTTGTTTCAGCCTATATTTAACAGCTATAAGTTCCTATATTCTGAGGAAGGATAAGGGACCTTGACAAATCTTCACTTTATCAAAGCCCCAATAAATATCCATCCAATTATTCAAACACAATTTTCATATCCATAAATTCTGTTTTAACAACTATGTAAGGATAGGTTACACCTTGGGTCACCAAATCATCCTTGGATGGTCCAATTAAATTAGTATCAATATATATGGCATTCTTGGTTAAATATAAATCCTCTACTGTAATACTATAGCCACCACTATTTTGCTTTCCATACCCAACTACGATATATAAGTAATCTTTATTGGAATAGGATAATCGGAATGGATTCTCTTTTTTTTCATTAATAATCTCCATCAGTTCACCAGGTACATCAGCATCCTCAACCACCGTGAACTCTAAATCTTTCAGTTTTTTTATCTCATCTTCTTCATTTTTGCACCCCATGATAGCAAATGCTGTAATCAATACTGTTATAAGCAGAATTACTACTTTTAACCTCCTCATCCTGGCCTCCATAGAATTATCACTTATTAAATTCTATGACTCCTTCGTCTAAAACATTCAAACAACCTAGGCAAGACATTGGAAAAGGCTGAAATCTGTATAGACAGTTCTAAATAATTTGATATAATAGTCTATAGCGCTATGCCTTGCTAAAGTGAGAAAGCCATATGTAACATGGATTATGGATTATTATAGTTTAAAAGGAGTTTTATAATGAATAAAAAAATAGCAGCTTTTAAGGCTGCTTTTCCACTTACAATACCTGTACTAACTGGATATCTTGTTTTAGGTGCCGCTTACGGTATATTAATGGACAGTAATGGTATCCATCTTATCTGGATTTTTTTATCCAGTCTATTTATTTACGCTGGTTCCATGCAGTTTATAGCAGCCTCATTAATTACAAGCGGTTTTGATCCCTTAAATGCATTTATTATTACTTTGATGGTAAATGCAAGGCATCTTTTTTATTCTATCTCCATGCTTGGAAAATACAAAGGGATGGGAAAATTGAAAGCTTATCTGGTATTTGCCCTAACAGATGAGACTTTTTCTATTCTTTGTTCTATCAATCCTCCTGATGGAGTAGATAAGAAATGCTTTTATTTCTTTACCTCTGCCTTGAATCATTGCTATTGGATTACAGGTTCTGTTTTAGGAGGGATCCTAGGGGGTATGATAGAAATCAATACCAAAGGCTTAGAATTCGTATTAACCGCCTTATTTATCGTTATATTAATCAATCAATGGAAGGCAACAAAGAATCATCTCCCTGCCATGATCGGTATTATAAGTGCCATCATTTGCAGAATCTTCTTTGGTTCTTCCAACTTTTTAATACCATCCATGTTATTAATACTGATTCTGGTTACCACATTAAAAGACGCCATGGAAAGGAGCAAGCTTGCATGAATTATACTACCATAGAACTTATTCTGTTTTTTGCTTTGATTACTTTAGGAACCATAATAACTCGAGCCTTGCCATTTATTATTTTTCCAGAAAAAAAAGAAATCCCTAAGTACGTAAAATACCTTGCCGATGTCTTACCATTTACGATTATCGGATTGTTGGTTATTTACTGTCTTAAGGATATATCCTTTATTAGCTACCCCCACGCCCTACCAGAGTTTATCAGTATTCTAGTAATTCTAGGACTCCATCTTTGGAGAAAAAACACCCTTCTAAGCATAGGTGGAGGAACCATACTCTATATGATATTAATTCAATACATCTTTAAATAATACTGACTGGGTAAAAACTAACTTTGATACCATACATACTATATTTCATACTATGCTGGCCTAACATCATCTTGTGTTTCATGCTATACTGACTTAATGGCATACTGTTTTGAATACATTACTGATTTTAATACATTACTATTTTTAATACATTACTGCTTTTAATACATTACTGCTTTTAATACGTTACTGATTTCACACACTAGTTTGTACTAGAATGTAAAATGCTTGTTAAAATGGTTATAGAAATAAAATTTGCAATTATATTAAGATGATTAGATAATTGCTTCAATGGAAAGTCCATGTTCCTTGGTTAAATCAACAAATTTATTTCCCACGCGAATGACGGGCCGGGAAAGGGCTAACTTATTAATCATCACAACTTCACCTTCGCTACCATCGTTTAGACGAACCTTATTATGTATGTAGGATTGTACGATTCTCTCCAAAAATACCATAATATACTTTGGATCAAATTTAAGAAAACCATCTTTTTCAAAACTTTCAACAACATCAAAAGGACAAATGGCATTCCGGTATCTACGGTTGGAGGTCATTGCATCATATACATCAGCAATTGCAACAATTTTTGCAAAGGGTTCTATTTGATTGGAACGAAAACCATTGGGATAGCCAGAACCATCACATCGTTCATGATGCATTAAGGCTGCATACTTTACTCTAATGTCGATTGGATGGTCTTTTAATATCTGGAATCCTTTCATTGAATGGGTTTTCACGATTTCATACTCTTCTTTTGTTAACTTTGAAGCTTTTGTGATAATATCTTTGGGCACCAACATTTTACCAATATCATGAAATAAGCCAGCTAAGGTTAGGGCTCGAATATCCTCCTCGGAAAAATTCAACCAATGGCCAAATATATTGCAAATCAAAGATACATTAAGACTATGGACATAGGTTAAATCATCGTAATCCCGGATACCTTGTAACATTTCAAAAACATGGATGCCGTTTCTGCCCTCTTTCAAGATTCGATCCGTTTCCTCCAATAATTGATCTACATTAATTTCACTAGATTCTTGTAAAACTTTATTAAAATGAGACTCCACATTGCCAACGGTTTCAACATAGGAATTGTTAAATTTCTTAAACTCCTCGGTATTTCGAACCGCTTCAATATAGGAGCCTTCCTTGTTTTCTTCCCCATGAATTCCTTCCGATGTCCTCTTAAATACATAAAGTCCATAAACATGATAAAACCGCAGTTTCGTAATCATGCGCTCATCTAAGACGGTACCCTTAGTTAATATCAGCTGGTTGTTTAAGTTGTAAACATCCGAAGCCACAACCATACCGATCTCCGCTTGATCTATTCGTATTCTTAATGTATCTACCATATCCATTGTATTCATTGTACTTTCACCCCTATATAGAATTAAAAAGCCTAGTATTAGTATACATTTTTCTTCATATTTTTACAAGTAGCTTTTCCCTTTTTTACTAATTTCTGCTTATAATCCTTATCTATATTACCATCTGGGGTGAATTGCAGGACATTTTCTTATTTTTATTGCTGCCCTGTATTCGACAAAGCAGCCACAGATTCTACAAATGCCTTCTCTTAGATTCTCACAGCTTTCACATTCTTTTAACCTTTCTTCATAAAGCTGCTTGTCTGCTTTTATTTCTTCATCCAATCCATCTAGATAGGTTCTCATGCTCTCTAAGTATTCTTCTGGTGCTATATCTTTTAAAAAACATCGTTTACATATTCTCTGATTGTTTTTTTCCATCACTGCTCTTTCCTTTATGGTTTCCTAACGTTTCTCAAATTCTTTTCCACTTGTTTTCTAGGTATCATAATTTGGTGTCCACAACCAAGACATTTCAGTCTAAAGTCCATCCCAACCCTTAGAATTTCCCACTCACTATTACCACAGGGATGTGGTTTTTTTAGTTTAACAATTTCTCCAACTTTTAAGTCCATCTTCTCATCCTCCCATATTCATTTTTCATGAAATTCTATGGATTATACATTGAGTATACCATATTCCCTTTAATAAGAAAATTATTTTTACTTGTATTTACGTCTTATATGTAGTAGTATTTACATATATATCATATAGTATTTATTACTAGATAGTGTGGTATTTATATTTCGCCATGTATAATGCATATCTAGATTGCAAATAATATTGATAAAAATCTTATTCAAATTAAGATAAAATTTTATATTTGTAGGAAAAAGGAGATGATTTTATGACAAAACTTAAAAAACTAAAAGATCCCGGCAGTGCTATTACCCATTTTATCGGTTGCTTAATGGCAGTATTTGCTGCAATTCCACTATTATTAAAATCGGCCTCCCACCCAGGGAAAATCCATATAATATCACTAAGTATCTTTATCATAAGCATGATATTATTATATATCGCAAGTACTCTTTATCATTCTTTTAATGTTTCCAATAAGGTAAACCGTCGTTTGAAAAAATTTGATCATATGATGATTTATGTTTTAATTGCTGGCACCTATACCCCTGTTTGCTTAATCGCCCTAGGTGGCCCCATTGGGATTGGACTACTAATACTTATTTGGAGTTTAGCCCTCTTAGGAATTATCGTAACTGGATTCTGGGTAAATTGCCCCAAGTGGCTGTCATCTATCGTTTATATCGCCATGGGATGGACCTGTGTTTTAGCATTTACACAAATCATTAATTCTTTGCCGCCCCAAGGCTTTTACTGGTTATTGGCAGGGGGGATTATTTATACCATAGGTGGCATTATATATGCCTTAAAACTTCCTATTTTTAATAGGAGACATCCTTACTTCGGATCCCATGAAATCTTTCATTTATTTGTTATGGGCGGGAGCTTGTGTCACTTTATTTTAATGTATCAGTTTATTGCCACTATGCCTGTTTCATAGGATGACAAACCAAGAGGCTGTTGCCATAGCGCAACAGCCTCTTGCCATATCTATGTTAAGCAGCCGAATATTTCTGGTAAGGTATCAAGGCAGTAATTTAAAATCACTCAGTAAGAGGTAAAAAGGGATTCGGTTGCGTATTTTCTAGATATGTATCCCCTTTCCTAATTACTGCCCATTCTCCAACCATATCTTCTATCATAGATTTGTAATATATTATACTCGAATTTTTATATTCTGTTACTAAAAATTGTGTCGTTTTCTGTTTAAAAAAAACAGATTCTTTCTATAGTCTCTTCAATAATTCTTCTCGTTGGGCTTCATATCCTGGTTTTCCCAGTAAGGCAAACATATTCTTTTTATAACTTTCTACACCTGGTTGATCAAAGGGATTCACAGCTAAAATGTATCCACTTACGCCACAGGCAAACTCGAAGAAATAGAACAACTGACCCAAATAGAATTCATTTTGCTCTGGTATATTTACCATTAAGTTTGGAACATTTCCATCGGTATGAGCAAGAAGGGTTCCCTTCATTGCACTCTTGTTTATAAAATCAACACTCTTACCAGCTAGATAGTTTAATCCATCTAAATCAATCTCTTCTTCCTCTATAATAATTTCACAGGAGGGTTTTTCTACATTGAGTACGGTTTCAAACATAATTCTTGAGCCATCCTGTATAAATTGACCCATGGAATGAAGATCCGTAGTAAAATCAACACTGGCCGGATAAATTCCCTTCTGATCCTTACCTTCACTTTCACCAAATAATTGCTTCCACCATTCTGATATAAAATGGAGGGAAGGTTCATAATTCACTAATATTTCAATCCCCTTACCCTTACGCAATAAAATATTGCGGATAGCAGCATACTTTAAAGCATCGTTGTCTTCATATGGAGCATCCAGGCAGTATCCCCGCATACTTGCTGCCCCTTCCATCAGTTGCTTAATATCAGCACCACTGACTGCAATTGGCAGTAAGCCTACGGCTGTTAAAACAGAATATCGTCCACCAATGTCATCGGGGACAACAAAAGTCTCATAACCCTCTTCATCGGCTAGATGCTTTAAAGCACCCTTAGCTTTATCTGTTGTGGCATAGATTCTTTTTGCTGCTTCCTTCTTTCCATACTTATCGATTAAAAGTTTCTTAAAAATACGGAAGGCAATTGCAGGCTCTGTTGTAGTTCCTGATTTACTGATTATATTAATGGAGAAATCTCTATCCCCTATTACATCAATTAAATGAGTCATATATCTAGTGCTAATATTGTTTCCTACAAAATATATTTCTGGAGTCTTTCTAACTTCTTTTGAAACAGAATTATAGAAATTGTGTCTTAAAAATTCAATTGCTGCCCTCGCACCTAAGTAGGAGCCACCTATACCAATTACAAGTAACACTTCCGAATCTTTCTGAATTTTTTCAGAAGCCTTTAATATACGATCAAACTCATCTTTATCATAATTTATGGGGAGATCAATCCATCCTAAAAAATCACTCCCTGCACCAGTTTTATTTACCAATTTCGCTCTCGCCGCTTCTGTTGTAGACTTCATCATATCTATCTCAGAATCTGATATAAACTTTTTTGCAGCAGAAAAATCAAAATTTACTTTATTTAGCATAATAATTACTCCTTTTTCCTCAATTTTATTCTATTTTAGCAAAATAAACCCATTTATTCAAATAATTTTTCTGCTTTTACTATACTTATGAGAAAAACTCTTTTAATACATCCTCAATTAACTTTTCTTCCTGTTTTGTTATGGTACGTATTTTTGTTTTGGGTGACTTGGTATTCTGTTTTTCGCTTATTTCATCCTGAGATGGCATAATTCTTTCAGCTTCTGCAGCATACTCTTCTTCATATACAGCCTTTCCCTCTACTATTTCTTTTTCATCATCAAGAATAGGCTCAAAATCATCGTCAAGATTCTTTATTATTTTATTTGAATCTTCTAATTCTTTCTCTTTCAACTCATTGGCCAGTCTTAATTCCTCCGCCTTTCTTTTAGCCTCTTGGCGTCTAGCCTCTAAAGCACGTCTTTCTTCTTCTAATCGTATTAACTCCTCTTCCCGACGTTTTGCAGCCAACTTTCTTCTTTCCTCAAGGCGTCTTCTTTCTTCTTCTCGTCTGGCCTCTTCTATTCTTTTTTGTTCTTCTGCTCGTTGTTGTGCCTGACGACGTTTTTCTTCTTCTTTTCTTCGTCTTTCTTCCCGCCTACGATTAATCTCTTCCTTGGAAACGGAATCATGAACTGTAACACTAATCTGTTTTTCTGATTCTGTATTTTGAAAGTACTCTTTCCTGTATTGATCCACCAAATCCGGAAAGAAAGCCTCCTTCTCTAGCCGAACTTGTAGGAAGTTCGTAAAGTAATCAACAAGGTTTAAATGAATTAATCTCTTTTTTGAAGATAAATTAATACTCTTATCCACAAGAATTAAAACTGCACTTGACAAAATACCCACTGCTCCGGCAAATAATAGTTGGTCTTGTCCACACTCATAATATACCCCAAAAACCGTTAAAATAGGCACAGCCAATAATAATATGTAAAGGACTTGTCCACAGAAATTCTCCCATGTGGATAATAATATTCCACAAAATCTATAGTGTAATACACTCTTATCCACAAATGTATCCACATTATTCACACCTATTTTTAATTTATAGCAGGTTTCAAACTTCATTTTTAGATGTTTTAGGGTTTTATTTCTAGCTTGTCCCAAATTATTGGAATCCGATAATAGACGCTTATACAAAACATCAACGATTAATCTCGTTAACAGGCCTAGTGCACAAAGACCAAGAAAAATATAATTGATGATGTAATTGTCATATAAATATTGCAACATAAAAAGCCCCTCTCTTTACCATAAATTTACATTTATTATAGCTTACAGTAAACTTTTTGAAAAGAGAGGGATTGAAAAATCGATAGACACAAAGAACAAGAAAACTCCAAAAACTTATCGGATTCTTAATAATTATAAGCCTTCCGACATTTCCCGCGGATCTTATCTTCGCTTGATGTCATAATTTAGTTTTCATTTAGAGGTATTAAATCCGACAGGCTAAAATAGGCATCCTGCCCATCATCTACTACCTCGATGGTATAACTTTTCGTTTCATAACCGTCCTTAATTAAGGTCAGTACATGGGTTCCTATCACTTTCCTAAAATTACCCGGAGATATACCAAGAAACTCACCATCCAAATAAACGGATGCACCAATAGGATTTTGAACGTAGATATAATGCTCCTCATCAATGATATTATCCGAAGGTTTATCCTTCTCAGTTTCTGACTCATACTCCGACAAATCAATCCAATCCTGGTTCTGATCTGCACCCTGGTCATCCAAATCTGCCAGCTCATTATCTACCGATACATCAACATCCTTGTTACTATCTGTTTCAGGCAAATTAACTCGAATGGTCTTTTTGGCCTCATCCACCATAAGATTTCCTTGAAATGTTGTATAACCTCCTAGAGACACCTTGATTTTATGAGTTCCATAGGATAACTCTATGGGATTTCCGTAATTAGTCAGCTCATCATCAATATACAAGTCTGCTCCGAAAGGAGAGATCTCGAAAGTCACCTGACTGGTTGGAATTGCTTCTGGCCCAAGATCCTTTAGAGAAACCAGGGTTTCTTGATTTCGACTTATGGTAATATTCTTAGTAGCACTAAAGTTTCCATTTTCAACGGTTAAATTAAAATTTCCCTCCCTAACGGTAATCACTAGATCATCTGTGATTTGTTGAAGGGATTCATAACCCACAGTAATATTTCCACCAAGAAATGCATCATAATCCACTAGGCGAACTGTTCCATGCCCCTTGGTAATAATAATAGAATAAATATCATCATCAATTCCCCAGATAGTTAGGACATCCTGACTCTTAATATTTTCAATGGGAACAAAGTCCTTTCCATCTATGATAAGAATATCCTCGCTATACCTATACTTTTTATCAGCAATCTCAAAAATCCTTTCTAAGGGTTGAATCGTGAAGTTACTTACTCCAATATATTCCCAGGCCTTAGTAGAAGTTTTCATCCATGCTATTTTTTCATTTATATCATTGTATCCTAGGTCAACTATGGTACCAATGGGTATTTGAGAAATCAAAATGACTTGATCATATTTATCCCGGATATCACTGCTGCCCGCAAAGTTTAGAAGTAATTCTTTCTGACCATGAATATCATATAAAGAAACCTTATGATCTGAGATATGAATTTCCTTCAGAATCGCTGTTTTTTCTACCAAAGTATGATCTACCTCAGAAGCTTTCTCCGAATCTTCCTCCGAACTACTTTCAAGACCGAAGGATGTTTCTAGATTCTTCTTGGATTTCTTAGAGGCTCCTTCTGAGGCCTCCACCATGGTGATTATAAAAATCACTGTAAGAAAAGACAATCCCATCAATAGACTTAAAATAGGTCTTATGTTAATTTTCCTTCGATTCATATGCTGTTTAACCCCATTCTCCTACGTACTTTTTAGTACATTCTTTTATCTTTTATCTATAAACATTATAGTCTAATCCGCCTCATTATACAATCCTAGTTTAATTGTCATAATATGCTTTCCAAACGGTGAAGAAACATTTCCTTCTTATCATTTTGTTCCCCGATATTTCTTAATTTTTGAATGCTTCTTGAAGAAACCCAGGATTTCTTACTGTTAAAATAGTAATTTGTAATCTTCCAAAACTTTTCTGGGAAAAGTAAATATATATATAACATATTTAATTCTTCCTTTGAAATAGGCTTGATTTTATCATAAGCNTCTATCATATTACTACCATACATAATATCCCAGTCATTTTTNTCCATGACTTTCCTTATAAATTGATACAAATCATAAATTTGTAATCCAATAAAAGCCTTTTCAAAATTCGTTGTAGCCATCATCAGATTACCGTCCGATAAATTGGAAGCGGACAAGGGCTGTCGATTGATCCAACCTGGCGGAATATAAGTTTTCATAATGGCCTCTTGCTTATTTTTAATCATAATAATATTATGATAATTATAATTTCCGTGGCAGACCAAGCGATCTTTAATGGCTTTTTCAATTAATTGCTTGTAAAGAGAATTCCCTAACCGTTCGATTGCTCTTATTCCTTGATCAAAGAATTTGTCATAGTAATTTAAATAGTGCATCTCAAATTGATTTTTTTGACGCTTATCCCGAATATAGCTTTTTACCCTTTTTAATTCACGGTTCCTTTTCTCAAAAGTCATGGTTAAATCATCCTGAATACTATACTCAATCTGCTCCTTTGTAAAATCTATATCCTTTAAAAGACAGTGGATTCTGGCTAAATTGGAGCAAGCATCTTCGATCTGAGATAATTCCTTCAGATTACATTCCTCACCCCAAAACCAGTTTTTCATGATATATTGACATCCGGAGGAATCCTCGGAAATAATATCATTATCCATCGTTTTTACAAACAGGTCAGTATTGAAATAGCCGTGATCAAATAAATGTTCTTTTACCTTGTGTTCAAACAATGCTCTGTTTCGAGAACCCTCAAAACACTTAAAAAGCTTTAGACCATTGTCCGTCTCCAACAAAAAGGCGCCTCGGGCTCGATATATATTGTATACTTTAAGACGATATCTTTTTAATGNATCCTGGCTTCTGTCATCCACAGCTAATCCTCCTAACAAATGATAATACCCGTCTTNCTAATATTATGATATTACTATCAAAATCATGAATAAAAAAAGCCCCAAGTAAAAATCATAATATATCTTTGTAAAGACAAAATATATGACTATTTACTCAAGGCTTTAACTTTATTTATTCATCTTTGATGGATGCTTTTCTTGAAGATTAGGCTTAACCAGTTGATTTGCTAAGGAGATTAGCTTCTCTTTATCATTTAATTCTGGTGTTTCAATTACTAAATCTAATAAATTGTTTAAAAGTTCACCCATTTCTTTCCCTGGTTTATAACCTAAGGCAATCAAATCTTTACCGTTGATTTTTAATTCCTTTAAGCTTACGCATTCCCCTTTTTTTATAATCTCATTATAAATTTTCTCTGCTTCAGCCAGTTTTTCATACTTTTCCCTATTGTATAGGGGGTTTTTAGCAGAATTATCTGCTCGATTCACCTCAAAGATCAGCTTCATATATTCCTTACCAATTTTCAATGCAGCTTTTCGCATCCCTGTAGGGGTTGTAACAAAACGATAATCATGCCAACGAATGAGGTGAACTACGCTATCCAGTGTATCATTATCAAATTTTAAACGCTTCATAATAACTTTGGCAGTTATGGCTCCCTTTTCCTGGTGGCCATAAAAATGATGCTGACCATCTTTCCCTAAGGTTTTGGTACTAGGCTTTTCTATATCATGAAGCAACATGGTCCATCTAAGGATGGTTCTTTCTTTTTCCGTAAACCAATGGTCTTCATATTTACCTGCTACCTCCATAACTGCACGAATGGTATGTTCTCCAACCGAATAGATATGATGGATGTTCTTTTGCTCTGTCTCCATTAAAGGATCAAATTCAGGTAAGATGATCTTTGTGATTCCACATTCATAGAGAAGTTTAATTCTGTCTGGATGATTGGATACCAATAACTTGGTTAGCTCCATTCGAATCCTCTCTGCACTAATATTATGAAGTAGGGGGGCTTTTCTTTTGATAGCCCTTAGAGTATCTTCTACTATTTCGAATCCTAATTGTGCGGAAAATCTTACAGCTCTAAGTATTCTTAGGGCATCTTCGGTAAATCTTTCTTCTGCATCCCCTACACATCGAATATAACCCTTCTTTAAGTCATCCATCCCACCAAAAAGATCAATAAAACCCTCTTGCTCATTATAGGCCATAGCATTAATGGTAAAATCCCTGCGTTTTAGATCTTCTTCCAAACTGGAGGTAAAAGAAACTTCCTTTGGACGACGATAATCCTCATAAATACCATCCACTCGGTAAGTAGTAACCTCAAAATGTTCTTTCTCCAATAAAACAGTTACCGTACCATGCTGAATACCGGTATCAACCGTTCTATGGAAGATACTTTTTACCTGTTCTGGGGTTGCACAGGTGGTAATATCCCAATCCTCCGGCTCCCTACCAAGGATCATATCCCTCACACATCCCCCGACAATATAAGCTTCATAATTATGCTTAAGCAGGGTGTCAATGATATATTTAACTTTGTTAGGAATCCGAATCTTCATATTAGCCTCCAATTTAATATGCTTTGCCCCAATAGGTTAAAGCTTTAGCAGGTTTTCCACAGCATACACAGGTTTCTGCTATTTGTTCTTGCTCAAATGGCATACATCTTGAAGTACAAGCTGTCTTTTCCTTAATTTCATTCTCACATGCTTCATCTTGGCACCACATTGCCTTTATAAATCCAGGTTTATTGGCAGCAATTTCTTCAAATTCTGCCATGGTGGTAGCAGTGTAGGTATGGGCATCTCGATGGGCTTTTGCCCTTTCAAGCATTTCCCTTTGCATAGTTTCTAGCACTTCACCTACTTTTTTCTCAATTTCATCTAAGGAAACTACTAACTTTTCACGGGTATCTCTTCTTACGATTACCGCCTGATTTGCTTCCATGTCCTTAGGACCAATTTCAATACGAAGAGGAATTCCCCGCATCTCCTGTTCGCTGAATTTCCAGCCAGGACTCTTATCGCTATCATCGACTTTAACTTTAAATTCTCCTAAACGATCCTTAATCTCGTATGCTTTATCCAATACACCTTCTTTTTTCTGATTAATTGGAATCACCATAACTTGAGTAGGTGCAATTCTAGGAGGTAGGACAAGACCACTATCGTCTCCATGAACCATGATAATGGCTCCAATAATTCTAGTAGACACACCCCAAGAAGTCTGATGAACATACTGTAATTTATTATTTTGATCTGTATATTGAATTCCAAAAGCCCGAGCAAATCCATCACCAAAATTATGACTGGTACCGGACTGTAGGGCTTTTCCGTCATGCATTAGAGCTTCGATGGTATAGGTAGCATGAGCACCAGCGAACTTCTCTTTCTCAGACTTACGACCTTTAATCATAGGAATCGCAAGAACTCTTTCACAAAAATCTGCATATACATTCAGCATTTGGATGGTTCTTTCTTCTGCTTCCTCAGCCGTTGCATGGGCGGTATGGCCTTCCTGCCATAAGAATTCCATGGATCTAAGGAAAGGTCTTGTGGTTTTTTCCCAACGGACAACAGAGCACCATTGATTATATAGTTTAGGAAGGTCACGGTAGGAATGAATTATGTTGGAATAAAAATCACAGAATAAGGTTTCCGATGTTGGTCTAACACAAAGTCTTTCCTGTAACTTTTCTCCTCCCCCATGGGTTACCCAGGCTACTTCAGGTGCAAAGCCCTCTACATGATCCTTTTCCTTTTGTAATAGGCTTTCAGGTATAAACATAGGCATATAAACATTTTCCACACCGGTTGCCTTAAAATCAGCATCCAACTGCCTCTGAATATTTTCCCAAATTGCATAACCAAGAGGACGAAGAATCATACATCCTCTAATACTGGAGTATTCAATTAACTCCGCTTTTTTTACCACGTCAGTGTACCACTGAGCAAAATCAACCTCCATAGAAGTTATGGCTTCTACTAATTTCTTTTCTTTTGCCATAATAATCTCTCCTTATCTAATTCATTTATTATTCTTCCTAAATTTTAATTCCTTAATCACTAGGCCTTTCCATACAAATAAAAAAAGTCCTTCAGCCCCTGCATAGGGACCGAAAGACTCGGCGGTACCACCCATATTGACTAAGAATCTTAGTCCTCTCAAAACACCATTAACGCTGGTTTACGTTGTACTTAGGGAAGAAGGCCCTTTCCTTTTTCCTTACATACAAAGCTCCGGAGCCGGTTCAATAACATCTCCATGGAAAGTTTCCACCATTCCTTTCCTCTCTGTGATGTGATTATTATCTAATTTTCTCCATCATCGCCAATATCTATTTATGATTGTTTAGCTTATTTTATTCTCTAATAGCCACTTTTGTCAAGGAATAATCGAGAATCTATTATTTCAAACAAAAGATAGCAAACATTAAATCAGCTTTAACAGTTTGCACTGATGGGGTTTTAATAGGAAGGCTACAAATTCCTCGTAGGTTCCTATTTCTTCGCCAGACCACACATCAAACACCCTTTGACTTCCTCTTAAGCCTAATTCATCGAAGATCGCACCAACAATCCTTGCTTCCTCGTTGAGGTTAAACAGTCCTAGATACTTTTCTCCCTCAGAGCCATCTGCCGCCCATACAACACAATCATCCCTTCTTGAGTGCTGACGATTATTGCTAGACGTTTGATTAATCCTTAACATCTCCTCATTGGTTATNAGTTTTAAAGAAAANTCATCCANATCCGTAAGCTCACAGCCCAACATTAAAGGAGAACGACTAAGGGCCCATAAGGACATCATGGTATACTGTTCATCCTCTGTAAACCTTGTTCTTCTAGATGGATTAAACTCAGCATTGGTCCTTACACACAGATGACCAATGGGAATCATATCAGCATCCGGAAAATGTCCCTGACCCATATAAGGATTCCAATCATTCATTAAACCAAACTGCTTATATAAAAGTCTCCATTCATCCCAGAAATCATTAGAAACTCTCCATAGATTCAAGTTTTGAACACAATGGTCTGCAGCATCCAAAGGTGTATCTCCTGGTGATGCTGAAAAGACGATTTTCCTGCCAGTGGCATCAATCGCTTTGCGTATCATTTCCACTTCTTCATAGCGATATGTAGGGGCTGCCAAATCATCTACCTTAATATANTCTACACCCCAACTGGCATAGAGTTCAAAAATCGAATTATAATAGGCTTGNGCGGCTGCTTTGGATTTTTCTGTTGCCCCTGGGCCTACATTCATACCATACATGTCCTGATTCCATAGACATACATTAAAACCATCGGCAGCATCTCTTGCCGTATAGGGACTTCCCTTAATTGGTGTATCCTGATATGCTGCCTGTCTTGGAATACCACGCATCATATGAATTCCAAACTTTAGCCCAAGAGAATGTACATACTCTGCTAAGGCAGTAAAACCTTTTCCATCTGCTGCACTGGGAAAACGGTTCACTGCTGGCATAAGACGACCATATTCATCCATACAAAGAGGAGCTAGATTATGATACTCCGTACCAGCTGCTTCAGGCTCATACCATTGTATATCCACAACGATATATTCCCAGCCATATTTTTTTAAGTTATTCGCCATATATTCCGCATTGGCTCTAACTTCACTTTCCCTTACGCTTGCACCATAGCAATCCCAACTATTCCATCCCATCGGTGGTGTTACTGCAAAATCATTTTTCCCCATATGATTCTCCAATCTACTGTGTAGTCACAGAATTTTTCTTTGTATATTTTTCTTTAATCTGAATTAACACCACCATTATACGGAATATCTTTCTTATTTGCAAGTTGCAATGAATGTTTTTCTGATAGCACCCTTACTATGGTTATTATAATAATCAATCCTATGGGGCCTAAGAAAAAACCGGCTATGGAAAATAATCGAACACCAATATACATTGAAATTAATGTAAACAAAGGTTTGATTCCAATCTGGTTTCCAATCAGTTTTGGCTCCAAAATTTCTCTTACAATTTGACAAAGCAAATAGGTGGTAAACAAGATGGCAGCCCCATAAATATTCCCGTTAATTAGCATAATAATGCTCCAAGGGATGAATACAATTCCACTTCCCAGCACTGGCAATGCATCCATAAAAGCAATACCTAAACCAAGAAGTAGTGCATAATCATTTTTTAATATGGTAAGACCAAGCACACAGACAAAAGAAACGATTACCATAATGATTAATTGTGTTCTAAGATAAGCTATTCCCACATTGGATAATTTTTCTGTCACCTTGTGAATGTCTTGATAAATATCATATTTCCTCAATTGTTTTTTGTAGGAAGGAAGATCCTTAACAATTAGTACGGCAGCTACGAATACAATTAAAATAACACCAATCACGGCTACCATGCCTATAATAATGGTAAAGGTACGCCCTGTAATCCCCGGCATAATTTCACTGGTAAATCGGTTCAGCATTTGATTCAGATTATCATCTACAACGGCCCTAGCAGTACCAGTTACCAATCCAAATAAGTCATCGCATCCATTACAAATATGATCCAATTTATCAGCTAAGAGATTTAAGTAGACCGGAAGATTCTTAACAAATGCGACCAGTTGTTTCATTAAGGTATTGCAAAGAAAGTAAAGTCCCACACATAATAAAGTAAAGAGCGTTAATAAACTAATAGTTCCTCCAATAATCCTGGGTATTTTCAATTTGCCATGTAACCANTCTGTAATTGGCCGAACAAGCCAAGCCAAAAAGTAAGCTATGATAAAGGGAAANATCAAAGGCAGAATAAATTTAAAACCCANGTATACACTTAGAGTTATGAAAATTATTATGATAATCCATTTCCATTTGACCATACCTTCTTCCCGCAATTTCATAATCCACCCCCAAATTAAAGAATCAAAAAGAGAATTCATTTTACTATGAATTCTCTTATACTTATTGTAAGTAATTCTATTATTTATATCCTCGGGGATAATTTGAAAAAATTTATCTAAAATTATCTAAGTTAATATTTTACTTTTCAACAATTGGTACCAAGGGCACTCCAGCCAATAAGGCAGCCTTTGCCTCATTCAAACCTTCCAAAACAACAAATTGATTATCCCTTTTTTCTACTATTATTTCATGGGGAATCATATAGTCCATTTTTTTAAATTTTGAGATCAATTCTTTCAAATTACTTTTATCTTCATCCTTGATATCATCTTCTGAAACTAAAGATTTAGGAGACAATAACCGATAATTTGTCTCAGGACAACCCTTCTCTTCATACTCTCTGGCTTTTATAATAATGGTCTCTGCGATCTGTTCCGGAGTACAATAAGTACTGTCAATGACTAGGTTATAGTTGGAATAATCCATATAATTTAAATTATAAATTTCTTTATAACGTATCTTTTCTGTATTCGCACGTTCTGCCAGTAATTTGACTGCTTCCTCTAAAGAACGATAACTTTCCTCCACACCTCTAGTGTCTAGCATCACCCGTTTTGCTGCAACTTCAAGATCAACAGACACAAACACTTTAAAGGATTGTTCTACAAAATGCCAAGCTAGTCTAGAGTCAAATATGATATTCTTATCTTTATTTTCTCTGGATATCCTGGCAGTAGCATCATCAATCATATTATCATATTTATGATCACTTCGCATCAGCTGGTTTAATTCCAGAGTGGTCATATTCATCTGTCTTGCCAATTCTCTTTGAACCTTACCTGTAGAATATATTTCAAACTGATATTTTTCATTCAACAGTTTACAAATGGTTGATTTTCCGCTTCCTAGATTTCCTGTAATAGTAATATGCATGAAACTGTTCCTTCCTTTTAGACATAATACATTAAATTTTAGACATAATATATTGAATATTTATTATGTATTATATCCGATAGCAAGTCAGATGACAACCTTGTTTGAAAATATATCTCCTACTTCCGAAACCTGCTTTTCTTAACTTATCTCATTTTTAAATTATTTCTCTTTCAATTATTTCTTTTTCAAATTATCCCTTCTTCAAATTGTTTCTCCTTAAATTATCTCTTCTTCGAATTATTGCTCTTTAAATTATTGCTCTTTAAATTATTTCTCTTAAAATTATTTCTCTTCAAATTATTGCTCTTAAGATTTTTTATAATCAAATGATTTATAATTCAAACACCTTGGCTGCCAAAAGGTCAGCCTCCCTCCTATCATGGGTAACAAGAATCATTGTCTTTCCTTCTATTTTTTGTTTTACGTATTGAATTACTCTTAATTTTAAGTCTTGATCTAGTCCCTTAAAGGGCTCGTCCATTAGAATCAAATCGCTTTCTGCTAGAACCGCCCTAACAATTGCAACTCTTCGCCTCATGCCACCACTGAATAAGCTTACGGGTTTCTCTAAAACATCCTTTAAACCTACTGCTTCTAATTCATGAATAATTTCATTTTCAGAAATATTTTTACCACATACCAGTTTAATATTTTTAATAGCGTCATAATGTTCAATTAAGCGATCTTCCTGAAATACTGCTGCTATTTGTTTGCCTTTCAGTCCCATAAGCTCTCCTGAATCCTGCTGCTCAAAACCCATCAGAATATTTAAGAGGGTCGTCTTACCAATACCGGAGGCACCCATAAGACAATAAATCTGACCCTTCTTAAATGTAAGATTAAGATTATTTAATACCAGCTTCTCGCCAAATTTCTTATTCAATTGAACGACTTTGATATCCATGGGCTTCTCCCTTCCAAATAGAATTACTTAGTTTACGTATAAGCCAAGTAACAAATCTTTCAAAAAAAATACTAATCCCAATGATTACAATGGTCCAAGCAAATAATTCCTTTGTCATTAAGTAGAGTTTTGCTTCATAAAGCTTGACTCCAATGGAGCCTTTAGGGATACCGATTACTTCTGCTGCAATACCTGCCTTCCAGCAAAAGCCCATACCAACCGAAATCGCTGACATAAAGTGAGGCAATACAGAAGGGATATAGATGGCATATATCTTTTTTATCAGACTAAGACGGAAGATTTCCGCCATCTGAAGTAATTTTTTATCTGTTAGAGTAAGCCCTTGTAGCACATTGGTATAAATCATAGGAACTAGCATCAAAAAAGAAATCAAGATGGAAAGATATCTTCCCTTAACCCATATTAAGGCTAATATGATAAAAGAAGCCACCGGAATGGATTTAATCACCTTGATTAAGGGAGCTACTAATTCTTTTATCCATATGTAACGGTAAGAAAGGATAGCCAGAGCAAGACCAATCCCTAAGGCCAGAAAAAATCCCAAAATAATTCTTCCAGAAGAAGATATAATGGTCCTCCAAAAGTCACCGGTCTGGAAAAATTCTAATAAGGTCATAAAAACCTGAATTGGAGAAGCCACTAAAATTTGCTGGCCAATGAACCTACTTAAGAATTCCCAGAACAGGAGCCAAAAGCAGATTGCTGCAATTTTATAAAAGAACTTTTTATTTACTATCTTTCTTTTGATTTTTAACACAGAATATCTCCTTTCACTCCTGTTCTTCTTTTATTTCTATTCCTTCAAATCATCTAGTCTCTATCACTCTTTTTATGCTTTTCAATATAATAAATTATGAAAAATTACACCTGATATCTTTATAAAGGCGCTTTGCTTTATAGTAATTCATTAATTATTCTGCTTCCCTTGTTTTGTAGTAATTCATTAATTATTTTGCTTCCCTTGTTTTGTAGTAATTCATTAATTATTTTGCTTCCTTTGTTTCGTAGTAATTTGTTAATTATTCAGCTTTCTCTATATAGTAGAAATCATCTCCAGGAAGATTACCACCGACTGCTTTTGGATTTTGCTCATAAAGAGTCCCTAAGTATCCAGCTACCTTATTCTTCATCTCTTCCCCTTGGATAAAGGCGATTTTACAATAAGGTATGGCTTTTTCCGCTATGGCAGCCTTAAAGATGTCGAATTTTTCGACCAAAGCGGCAGCTTCTGAAATATTTTTATTTACAAATTCCGTGGAAGCAGCATATTCTAATAAAAATGCGTTAAAGGCCTCTTTATGATTTTCTAAGAAATCCTTGCGCACCACTAGTACACCAGTAACAATGGAACTATCTATATTAATTGCATCCCATTCTTTTGCCACATCAAGGGCAATTCGAACCTTTTCATTATTCATCATAACGGAAGTTACAAATGGCTGTGGGAGCATAGCGATTGCATCCTCTGCTTCACTTAAAATCGATGCCACTTCCGTTGCTTCGGACTTATATTCAATGGTTACATCCTTTTCTGGATCAATTCCATAGGAGCTTAACAAATAGTTTAAGGTATATTGGGGTGTGGTTCCAAAACCAGTGGAGTAAATGGTCTTTCCCCTTAAATCCTCTACGGTCTGAATAGCATCTCCTGTTTCAACAATATATAGAACACTAAGAGTATTGATTGCCCCTAGGATAATTTGACCTTCGGTTTTATTATATAATACAGAGGCTAGATTAGCTGGTATTGCTGCTAGATCAATATCCCCTTGTACTAATCCTGTACTTATTTCATCTGCTGTTCCCATAATCGAAAAATCATATGAATTGGCACTAGCATTCTTGGAAGCGTCCTCCATCACTTTCACAAGGCCGATGGAAGTGGGGCCTTTTAAGGATGCAATCCTTATAGGCTCTGTAGCTTCTAAAGTTTCTGGATCTTCTTTTTGAAGATCTTCCCCACTTTCCTTGCTATCCCCATTGCTGCCATCCTCTTGCGTCCTATCTTCGGTTTCTTTTGTATCTGAAATGTTTTCCGGATCCTTTTGCTGATTGTTATTCTGACTGTTATCATTGGCGGCACAGCCTGTTAAAATTCCAAGGCAAAGTATCATAAGTAATAATCCTTTTATGTATTTCATCATCTTCACTCCTTCTTTTTATTATATTAAAAATTTCGTTTTTGAAATTATATCCCTTAATTCTGATCCCTTAATCCTTATTCAAAGAATTTTTTATAAATTAAATTCTCTTAAATCCTCATTTCAATTTAACTTCCAAGTCTTTTTCATTGCCTATTTTTTAGAATATATGGTCTTAACGTTAATCCCCTTTATCATACCTAGTTTTCCTGCCAGAGTACTAATTACATTGGCCTCAGCGTTAACTACGATACTAATAATGTTGATTTTCTTTTCACGATAGGGTAATCCCATTCTACCAATTATATAGTCACCATAATCATGCAAGATAGAATTAAGTTTACTTACGGCTTCCAAATCCTCAACAATAATACCGATTAGGGCAATTCTTGTTTCCAAATCCACACCTCCCGAATATTTTTTAAGATTTATCCACATTTTTGCTTCCTGGGTGGATAAAACAAAAAACCCTATGCCAAAGGCATAGGGAATAAAGACATATAAATTCTTGCATCTTAAACATCAGGAAACTCCTTCTGTTTCAGAAAATCAAATTCTATATCACCCATGCCTCTTGGTCAGGTTCACCTTATCAATTGGCTGGGTTCATCTTAACATATTGTTAATTGTTTGTCAATCTTTTTCTGTCCTATTAATTCCAAATTTTCATATAGAATTATACATTCTAATTAAAAACTTAAATTCACCACAAAGTTATGCAATGAATATCGTCTCTAATGATCCGTTCGGAAAACTGGAGAATTGGTTCTTATGGACTTTTATTACTTTTTACACCTTAAAACGATATCCTACACCCCAAATGGTTTCAATATACTGAGGTTTGGAGGTGTTTATCTCAATCTTTTCTCGAATTTTTTTAATATGAACGGTTACCGTGGCAATATCACCAATGGATTCCATATCCCAGATTTCACGAAATAGCTCATCCTTGGTAAAGACCCGATTGGGATTTTCTGCGAGAAAGGTAAGCAGGTCAAATTCCTTGGTGGTTAATATTTTCTCCTCACCGTTCAAAAACACTCTACGAGCAGTTTTATCAATGGTCAATCCTCTGATTTCTATCACATGATTTTCTTTATTACCCGACCCTACCAGTCGTTCATATCTGGAGAGATGGGCCTTTACTCTGGCAACCAGTTCACTTGGACTAAAGGGCTTTGTTATGTAATCATCTGCCCCCAAACCCAATCCTCTTATTTTATCAATATCATCTTTTTTTGCTGAAACCATTAGGATGGGGATATCTTTTTCCTCACGAATCTGTTTACAAATTTCAAAGCCATCGGTACCAGGAAGCATTAGATCTAAAATGATTATATCAAACTCATCATTCAAAGCCCGCTTAAGTCCAAGGGTTCCATCATTTTCTACCTCTACTTCAAAATCACTAAGTTCAAGATAATCTCTTTCCAGCTCTGCTATTTCTATTTCATCCTCGATGATTAATATTTTTTTCATATAAACCACCCCTCTCTCTATGGACAACTACTCACTTCATCAACGATATTACTTTTAACTATTTTTAGGGTAAAAAATATGGTAGTTCCAAAACCTTGCTGACTTTGNGCCCATATCTTACCTCCATGATCCTCAATAATTTTTCTCGAAATGGCAAGACCCAAACCACTGCCACCTTTTGTGGAATTACGAGAGGTATCCGCCCGGTAGAAGCGTTCAAAGATATGAGGCAAATCCTCTTGTGCTATACCACTCCCATTATCCTCGATGGCTATTTGAGCGAAGTCTCCTTGCTTTTCAATGACAATTTTGATATTCCCACTGATTTTATCTAAGTATTTCACAGAATTCTCAATGATATTACTGATCACTCGTTTCAACTGTTCTCCATCTGCAATTACCCTTATATTATGATCCAAGTGATTGACATACTCAATGCTTGTATTCTTTAACTCTAAGTCAAGATATCGTTCGTCAATACAATCGGTAAAATACTCATGAAGATTAATCTCTTTAAAATCATAAGAGAGGGTATTACTATCAATTTTAGCATAGAAAGATAATTCGTCGATTAAAACAGACATATCATTGGATTTCTTAAGTATTGTCTTTAGATACTTATCTTGCTTGTTTTTAGTATCAGCAACACCATCCAATAATCCCTCGGCATAGCCTTTTATAGCCGTTAATGGTGTCTTAAGGTCATGAGAGATGTTCGATACCAATTCTTTAATTTCCTCTTCATATTTTAATCGATCTTCAATTAATTTCTTAAGACGAACTCTCATTTCCTCAAAATCATCAAAAAGCTGTCCAATCTCATCATCCAAGTCAGAGGAAACAGAATAATCTAAATTTCCTTCCTTCATCTGATTTGTAGCAAGTCTTAATATGTTCAGCCTTTTAATAATACTTCGATAAATCCATATACTTAAAATCATTGCCGTGAATATCAATACAAATAAAAAGGAGATCATTCCTTGTACTGCTACTGCTTTTATCTGAGGGACTAGATTATTTAAATCAGTAATGACAAAGACAGTACCTTCACTACCATCGGAAAAATAAAAATGCTGGGTTTTTACCAGAAAGGGATTTCTTCCTCCCAAATAAATACCACCATCCACATCCGTATTGTAGACACCAAATTTAGGTAGGCTATTGGAAATTCTTCCTAGTTTCTTTTCATCCCCTACAAATACATATTTATCGTTTTTTCTTACTGCAATAAAAGAGTACTTGACTAGAATTTCATCATTTAATTCTTTAATATAATTTTCATCCTCTAGTTTTTGAGGTGTTTTTAAGGCCGCTAATTTTATCTCATTATAAACACCCCGAGTAAGGCGATTTAATATACGAATGGGATTGGATATCACTTCTACGGTGTTTGTCTCTATATCATAGCTTTCATAGATGGAGTTTAACTGAAGAGTAACAATCGCACTAGTAGCTGCGGTAATCAAAACAATGGGCATTGTTATCATGATTATAAACGCTACGATTAGCCTTCCCCTAATTTTCATAATATCTACTCCATCCTGCTTAAAATTTATTTACAATATTTCTTTAGATCTTCTACTTTGTTTAGTCTCTCCCAAGGAAGATCCAAATCATTTCTTCCGAAATGTCCATAGGCAGCTGTTTTCTTATAAATTGGTTTCCTTAAATCTAGCATCTTTATGATTCCTGCAGGTCTTAGGTCAAAATGTTTTTGAATGATTNCTNNCAATTCATGATCCGATAGTTTTCCAGTACCAAAGGTATCTACCATGATTGAAGTGGGCTCTGCTACTCCAATGGCATAAGATAACTGAATCTCACATNTATCGGCCAAACCTGCTGCCACAAGATTCTTAGNAACATAACGAGCTGCATAAGATGCGGAACGGTCTACCTTGGTGCAATCCTTTCCAGAAAAGGCTCCTCCACCATGTCTTGCATAGCCNCCATAGGTATCAACAATAATTTTTCTACCAGTTAAACCACTATCCCCATTGGGACCACCAATTACAAAACGTCCCGTTGGATTAATATATACCTTTGTTTTTTCATCGAATAATTCCTTAGGAAGTATTTCATCCAAGACATATTTTCTAATGTCTTTTCTTAACTGATCAATGGTGATATCCTCATCATGTTGGCTGGAAACTACTACCGCATTTAAATGAATTGGCTTGCCCTCTTCATCATATTCTACAGTTACCTGGGATTTACCATCTGGTCTAAGATAGGGAAGTGTTCCATCTTTTCTAACTTTGGTAAGCTGTCTTGTAAGTTTATGAGCCAAGGAAATAGGATAAGGCATGTACTCTTCCGTCTCATTAGAAGCATAACCAAACATCATTCCTTGATCGCCTGCACCTACTAGACTTGATTCTTCCTCCTGATTGAATTCCTTGGCCTCTAAGGACTTGTCCACTCCTAAGGCGATATCCTTTGATTGCTCATCTAAGGCTACAATTACACCACAGGTATTGGCATCAAAGCCGTAATCTGACTTGTCATAACCAATCTCTCGAATGGTATCCCTTACAATTTTTTGAATATCCACATAACCCTTGGTTGTAATTTCACCCATTACTAATACAAGTCCTGTTGTTATGGCCGTTTCGCAGGCAACTCTACTCATGGGATCCTGCTCTATTAAAGAATCTAGTACAGCATCCGAAATCTGATCACAAATTTTATCTGGATGTCCCTCTGTTACTGATTCTGAGGTAAATAATCTCTTTTGCATGTAAGCCTCCTTAATAAAAAAATAGTCCGCATAAGCGGACTTGACTCATAGTGTATCAAATCCTCTTATTGTTCGATTACTCGCTCAGGTTGGCACCTTCCATAAAAGGGGTTGCCGTGACTTCACAGAGCCTTACCTCTCCGTCACTCTGAATAAGAGAAATATTGCTTATATATAAA
>JGI24710J26742_10000587_pt1 | contig 33698 bp, 32 predicted proteins | sample BioPla2DNA2_FD_26742 | JGI IMG/M metagenome (IMG submission 26742)
CCCATATTGCCGGATTGGTTGCGGTTGGGGAACATGAGAATCCGGTGCCCTATGCCGACTTTGTTACCACCACCACCCATAAGACACTGCGTGGCCCTCGTGGCGGCGCCATCCTCTGCAAAGAAAAGTATGCCAAACAAATAGACAAAGCGGTATTTCCGGGTCTGCAAGGCGGTCCTCTGATGCATGTGATTGCCTCTAAAGCCGTGTGCTTTAAAGAAGCGCTCGAACCGTCATTCAAAGACTATATCGTACGGGTTAAGAAGAACGCGAAAGCGCTGGCCAAAAAACTGGAAGAGGGCGGTATCCGACTGGTCTCCGGTGGTACCGACAATCATTTGCTGCTTCTGGATGTGACCACACTGGGTCTTACGGGAAAAGAAGCAGAAGCATTGTTGACCGAAGTCAATATTACAACGAATAAGAACACCATCCCGAAAGAAACACAAAGCCCGTTTGTCACCAGCGGAGTACGTGTAGGAACCGCTGCGCTCACGACACGGGGCATGAATGAAGCGGAGATGGAAGAGATCGGACAGATGATTATCGACACACTGAAAAAGAGTGTTCCACCGGAAGAAACCAAACAAAAAGTATTGGACTTGGTAGATAAATTCCCGATCTTTCAAGAATAACATCTTGCGTGAAAGAAGAGCGCTTTCGTGCGCTCTTCTTTTTTCTTAAGAATAGGGGAAGCAGTATGAAAGACTATATACCGAATCGAATCACCGGCGTGGAAAAAGGCAGCATCGCAGAGGAAATCGGACTGCAGCCGGGCGACATCCTCGTAGCGGTAAACGGCCATTCTGTGATCGATATTATCGACTACAAATATCTGATCACCGATGAATTTCTGGAAATCGAAGTGGAATCCGGTGACGAACGGTTTCTAATTGAGATAGAAAAAGAATATGATGAAGATCTTGGACTCTTTTTTTCCAATCCGCTCATCCAGGACGCAAAAAGCTGCCGCAACGGTTGTATTTTTTGTTTTATCGACCAGCTCCCGAAGGGAATGCGGGAAACGCTCTACTTCAAAGACGATGATTCGCGCCTTTCTTTTTTACAGGGGAATTTCATTACCTTAACCAATCTGTCAGATGCGGAGATCGACCGTATCATTGCATACCGGCTCGCACCGATTAAGATCAGCGTACACACGACGAATCCGTTTTTGCGCGTGCGTATGCTGAAAAACAAGAACGCAGCAAAACTGATGCAGCAGGTGCAGCGGTTCTACGAGGCACAATTGCCCATGCATGCGCAAATTGTTCTCATCCCCGGTATTAACGATCAAGAAGCGCTGACAGATACGATACAGGATCTGATGGCCTTTCATCCGGTTTTGGAATCGGTCGCGATCGTTCCGGTCGGTCTGACAAAATATCGCGACGGCTTGGAAGCACTCAACCCCTATACAAAAGAAAGCGCCCGAAAAGTCATTGAACAGGCCCATCAGATGCAAAAAGAATGTCTGGATACTTTGGATACTCGGTTTTTGTTTTTATCGGATGAGTTTTATGCCTTGGCGGATCACCCGCTTCCTGCACCGGATGCATACGAAGGGTACCCGCAGATCGAAAACGGTGTCGGTTTGTTGTCGAATCTGATCGAGGAAACCCGTATCGCCTTGCAGGGATCCAAGCAAATAACCGGCCACTTGCCTGCAGCAGCGCTCGTAACCGGCACATTGGCAGCACCGTATTTGCGGGAACTTGTGAAAGAAGTACAAGAGGTGTATCCGGGATTGCAGGCAGATGTCATTCCCGTTAAAAATGTGTTTTTCGGTGAAGGTGTCACGGTATCCGGCCTCTTGACAGGAGGCGATATTCTTGCACAGTTTCCTGTAGCCGCCAAGTACGATACAATATGGATACCGGAGAGCATGCTGCGATCCGGCAGCGATATTTTTTTAGATGATATGCGCGTGGGTGATCTGGCACGCGAACTCAAACAAAACGTGCAGAGTCTTCCCGTGGAAGGGGAGGCCTTCGTACGCGCATTAACAAAGGGGACAATCGTATGAACAGAGCCGCAGTAGCCGTTGTTGGCCGGCCCAATGTCGGTAAGTCGACACTTTTCAATAAACTGGTGCGCCAAAGAGTTGCGATCACAGAAGACACACCGGGGGTTACCCGGGACCGCCTGTATCAGGAAGTCGAATGGCAAAACCGGTACTTTACGCTGATCGACACAGGGGGTCTGGAAATAGGGACCGATCAGTCGATGGCGGTCGAAATTAAAAAGCAGGTGGAGATTGCCATTGAAACCGCCGATCTGATTTTGTTTGTCGTGGACGGAAAAGACGGCGTAACCGGACAGGATGAAGAAATTGCGCAAATGCTGCGTGTCAGCAAGAAACCGGTTCTCCTCGTGGTCAATAAAATTGATTCTCATAAAACACCGACCGATGTATACGAATTCTATACGCTCGGTTTTGAGCCTTTGCATATTGTTTCAGCGGAACAGGGTTTTGGGCTGGGGGATCTCCTGGATGCCATCTTCTGTGAAATACCCGCGGAGGCGGATACAGGACTGCTAGAAGATATTGTCAGGATTGCTTTTATCGGAAAGCCCAATGTCGGAAAATCATCGATTGTGAATCGTCTTCTGGGCGAAGAGCGTATGATCGTAACCGACATTGCCGGAACCACGCGCGATTCCATTGACTCGAAAGTCTGGTATGAGGACGAACCGTATATACTCATCGACACGGCCGGTTTGCGAAGAAAGCGATATATCGACGAAAAGCTGGAACGTTATAGTGTGATCCGTACACTGCGATCGGTCGACCGGTCGGATATCTGCGTGATCATGATCGACGCAAAAGAAGGCGTCACGGAACAGGACAGCAAGATTGCCGGATATGCCCATGATCAGGGTAAGGGAATGATCATACTCGTCAATAAATGGGATCTGATTGAAAAAGATACTCAAACAGCCCGGAAATTTGAAAAGGAGATCCGCGAAGAGCTGCCCTTTTTATCCTATGCGCCGATCCTTTTTGTCTCGGTCCGGACCGGACAGCGGATCCAGCGGCTTTTTCCCTTGATTCAGACGGTGTATAACAATTATCAGATGCGCATCTCGACCGGTGTCCTAAATGAAATTGTAAACGATGCGATCCTTTATAATCCGCCGCCTACCGACAAGGGAGAACGCCTGAAGATTTACTATATGACACAAGCCGGTGTCGCTCCGCCTACCTTTGTCCTGTTTGTTAATAAGGCGGATCTTATGCATTTTTCCTATTTGCGCTATCTGGAGAATCAGGTGCGCAACCGTTTCGGATTTGAAGGAGTGCCCTTGCGTATGGAAGTGCGGGCAAAAGGCTCATGATTTATGTATTCATTGGCTTTATCAGTTATTTGATCGGTTGTATTACAGCGGGCTATTTTGTAGGTCGCTGGTTTTATCATGCGGATATCCGTGCAGAGGGAAGCGGAAATCCAGGGACGACCAATGCTTTTCGTACGCTGGGTGTGAAAGCCGGTATTGCGACACTTCTGATCGACGCGGCAAAAGGGGTGCTTGCCGTATGGATTGGCAGTGTACTGGCACCGGAATTCGGCGCTTATGTGGCGGCAGTNTTTGTCGTGTTCGGCCATAACTTTCCTTTCCATTTGCGTTTTCGCGGCGGCAAAGGAGTCGCTACGTCGGCGGGCGTCGTCCTGTTTTTCTCCCCTTTGCTTATCCTGGTTTTACTGGGAGTGTTTATTCTTGTGGTTGTGGCGACAAAAAAGGTATCTGCCGGATCGGTCATGGCTGCATTTGCAGCACCTTTTGTAACCTGGTTTATGCATAAAGACCAGATGCTTGTATTTGTCATTGCCTTTTTGGGCGCACTTTTACTGCTGCGTCACAAGAGCAATATACAAAGACTCCTTAGGGGAGAAGAAAAGAATTTCAGCTGGAAGAGGAGAAAAGAATGAAAATTGCCGTGCTGGGCAGTGGAAGCTGGGGCACAACACTGGCCAATCATTTATGTAAAAAAGCCTATTCGGTTGTTTTATATGCAAGAGATGCCGCTGTCTGTTCGTCTATGCAAAACGAAAAAAGAGCCCGGTTCATGCCGGACATCCCTTTATGTGAAAAACTCTGCGCCACGTCTAATCCCATCGAAGCCGTACAAGGAGCAGATGTCGTTGTTCTGGCGGTTCCTTCCCAGTCGATGCGCTCGCTGCTAATGCCTTTAGCCGTACACATTCCCAAAGATGCAGTGATGATCAATGTATCCAAAGGAATTGAAGTCGGCACATTGCTTCGGATGGAACAGGTCGTTTCGCAAATCCTGCCGGAGCAGCGCTATGCCACTCTTTCCGGTCCGACGCATGCGGAAGAGGTTATCCGCGAAATGCCCTCGGTGATTGTTGCATCCGCCCGCGACAGAAATACGGCGCTTTTTGTGCAGGATCTGTTTATGAATGAAGTTTTACGTGTTTATACCAATCCCGATCTATGCGGCGTCGAATTAGGCGGTGCATTGAAAAACGTGTTGGCCTTGGGTATCGGTATCCTTGATGGCATGGGGGCAGGAGATAATACCCGGGCAGCTATGCTGACAAGAGGTCTGTATGAAATGACAAAAATCGGGATCGCCCTGGGAGCAAAACAGGCTACGTTTTCCGGCTTGACCGGTATGGGGGATCTGATCGTTACCGCAACTTCGGTACACAGCAGAAACCACCGGGCCGGTTTGCTTTTAGGACAGGGGAAGACCCTGGAAGAAACACTAAAAGAGGTTGGGATGGTAGTAGAGGGTGTAATGACGACAAAATCCGCCCGTGCGCTTGCACAAAAGCTGCATATCGAACTGCCGATTACCAATGAAATCGGACAGCTGCTGTTCGAACAAAAGCCGGTTATGGCCTGTATTGCGGATCTGATGAGCCGGGAGAGACGCCTGGAAATGGAGCCCCTCCTGGACATGCCGGAATATGAAGGCTGATTATAAAGAAAAAAGAACCGATAAGCGCCAGAACAAGGTTCCGGCCATAATCGCCAAAATTAGCAGTATAAAAAACAATCCGAATATATCGTATAAGGTGTCTAAGAAAAATGTCGCAATGCGTCGCATTGTTTCACGTCCTTTCCTGTCGATTCCCTTTTATCATAACGGAAATGTTACGCTTCTTCAACAACGGAGGCCATCATGCTGAAGCTATTCATTACAGAAGAATCCAATGACCAGCGGGCGGACCGCTATTTGCACAAACTGCTGGATGTTCCCAAAGCAGTTGTGCAAAAATGGTTTCGCACCAAGAAAGTACGGAAAAACGGCCGGCATATACAGGCTTCCGACCGGGTCTATACAAAAGATGAAATCGTTCTGTATGCACAGGCAGACTTTCGGAAGAAGGCCCTTCCGGATCAAAAAGGAGATCGCTACGAGCCGGAGATCGTATATGAAAACAAAGATCTTCTGATTCTTTACAAACCACCCGGGCAGCTCTCCCACGCTGCACACGGACAGGAATACGGAAAGAACCTTGTCGACGGTATGATCCGGCGCCTTATGCGTACCGGTGAGTATGTACCTCGTATGAACGAGAGCTTTACACCGGCCATCGTAAACCGACTGGACCGCAATACCGGAGGACTCATTATCGGGGCAAAGAATTACGAATCGCTCAAAGTTTTAAACGAAGCCATGCGCAATAATGAGATCGAAAAATACTACAAGGCGCTTACCTATGGAAAAGCGCTCGCGCCGGGAAAATATGAAAACTATCTGACAAAAAACGAAGCACAACTGACTTCCCGTATAACAGAAGACGGCAAATACGTTCGCCTGGATATTCTGGATGCAAANAACTACGGACACTTTACCCTGCATACCATGCAATTACATACGGGTCGCACCCATCAGATTCGCGCCCAAATGCAGGCCTTGGGAACCCCTGTGGCGGGAGATCCGAAATACGGTAACACACGGATCAACAAGCAATTGCAGCAAAAAGGATTCTGTCATCAATATTTGCTCGCAGATGCGCTGACATTTCGTTCCCATCATCCGTTACTTCTTCCTTTATTGGACCAAACCATACAGCTGGAGCCTAAGCCGGTTTATCAAAATATGCTGAATATTGCAAGGAGTTTGCCATGAATCTCATACAAATAGAAAAAGGAAAACGCATCGCAGACAGTGTAAGAGAACAAGTATCCCAGCCTTATTCGGTTTTTGGTGTCTTCGGGCAAGGGCGTCTGTACCGTTTGGATACAGTAGCGGAGGAGAGCTTTCCTGCAAAAGGACTGACCCTGCAGGATACCGATGGATACCGCATTTATTATCATACCGTGCTGTCTTTGTTTATGGCCGCTTTAAGTAATCTCTACCCGGATCTGCGCGNCAGTGCCGAGCATTTTATCGGCGATGCTCTCTATATTGCCCCGGTAGGGGAATATGCCTTTACCTCCGAGCAGTTAAAGAAGATTGAAGAGCAGATGCGTGCGTATGCCGAAGAGGACATTCCGATCGAGAGAAAACGATTCTCATACGAGGAAGCCCTGGACCGGATGGAAAAAGAAAAACGGGAAGATGCCCTAAAACTCTATCGGCATGTCCGGCCCGATACGATCGACATGATTTTCATGGCGGGCCACTACTTTCTCTTTCATAATTATCTGGCGCCTTCCGCTTTTTACGCCAGGAATTTTTCGATCAAACCGTATTATCCCGGCTTGCTTTTATTGTTTGAAACAGCGGAAAGCGAAGGGGAAGTGCCGGTATTTCGCGAGCAAAGAAATCTGGCCAAGACCTATCAGGTATCGCGCAACGAATTGCGTTTACTGCAATTGGAAACCGCCGGGGAAATCAGTGAAGCAATTGCGCAGGGGCGTACGCGTCAGATCATGCACACCATCGATCTGCAGTTGGAGCACCGCCTGCGGGATTTGGCGCTTCGGATCCAAAAAGACGACGATATCCGTTTGATACTGGTGGCGGGGCCCAGCAGTTCGGGTAAAACAACTTTCTCCAAAAAACTCTCTTCTCATTTACGTGCGCTTGGAAAACGTCCGATCACCCTATCCATGGACGATTATTTTATCGACCGTGCCCATACTCCCCTGGATGAAGACGGAACGCCGAATTTTGAAGCCGCAGAAGCGGTCGATATGGAACGTTTTAATCGGGATATGCTCACCTTATTGGAAGGATCGGAAGTACAGATGCCTCGCTACGATTTTTTATCGGGCAAGAGCTTTCCGGACGGACGGATTTTACGGATTGACCGGCATCATCCGATGATTATTGAAGGGATTCACGGCCTCAATCCGCGCATGACAGAGACCATTCCCGAGAAGAATAAAATTAAGGTTTATATCTCCGCGTTAACACAGCTGAATATTGATTATAACAACCGCATTGCGGCAACCGATGTACGCTTTTTGCGGCGTTTGGTACGGGATCACAAATTTCGCGGACACGATGCCGAAAGAACCTTTGAACTGTGGCAAAAAGTTCGCCGTTCCGAAGACCGGGAGATTTTCCGTTTTCAGGAAGAAGCCGACGTTTCCCTGGATACATCCTTAGCCTATGAACTTTTTGTATTAAAGCCTTATGCAGAAGCGCTGCTCAAAACCGTGCAAAGAAAGAGCCCCTATTGGAAAGATGCAAAAAGACTTTTGCGTTTTCTCGCTTACTTTATGGAAGCGGATGCTTCTTTGGTATCCGATACTTCCTTATTGCGTGAGTTTATCGGCGGAAGTTATTACGAGGATGCAAACGAATGGATGTAACCAAAATGATGGCGCTGGCCCGACCGGACAATCTGGCTGCACTGCGCTTGCAAACCGATGATTATTGGCATAAGATGAATTCCAAACAGAAGGATTATTATATACAGGGTAGTTTANCTGCCGGCGATGCGCTTGCTGCCGGTTTTCATGCCGAAGAAAAAGTGTGGAGCATCCAATCGCTTTCTGAAAAATACGGGATTCGTGTTCGCAAGGACACGCGGGAACTGGATACGGAGTATCCGGATTTCAGCGGGCGATGGCAGGCGGAACGACGGATTATTTATTTGCATGCCGGTATCGCCCATCGCCTCATTGAACTTATGCAAACCTTTAATCGGACGATTACCGAAGAAGAGGTATTCCGCTTTTTATTCCTGCGTGCCTTCTTCATGCCTTACGCAGAAGAGAAGGGCGGATTTCCTTCCGCGTCATTGGAACCGGTATCGGTACGCGTTCTTTTTACCGAGAAAGCTTTTCCGGTCAAAATGACCGACAAAGCCGCTGCGGAGCGTTTCGTGGATCAGGTGGCCGGTTTTCCCGTCCCGGCGGGCTTGTTGCCCTTTCTCGTATTGATAAAAAACGGGCAAACGAACTGTCAGCAGGTAATTGACTTACTTAACGGAGGAAAAAACCATGAAGACGGCCATCGGGATTGATCTGGGCGGTACCAAGATCAAAGCCGGCCTTATAGATGAAAACGGCCAAATATTGCGCGAGCTCCAGGTATCTACGCAGTCGACAAAAGGAAGACAGGCGGTACTGCAGCAACTGGATGACATTGTTGCGCGTCTGATTCAGGATGACACAGTGGGGGGCGGTATCGGTTCTCCGGGGATCATTAATCCGCACACGAACCGTGTCATTGAATTCGGCTTTAATATTAAAGGATGGCATGGCAGTCATATGACCGCTTCATTGGAAAAGAAGTATCCCCACTTGCAATGGCGTACAGAAAACGACGCAAATTGTGCGGCGCTCGGCGAATTGTGGCAGGGTGCGGCAAAAGGTTTGTCCTCTTTTGTGATGATCACTTTGGGTACAGGCGTGGGCGGAGCTTTTTACAGTCAGGAGACCGGCATATTCCATGGTGCCCATAGCTTGGCCGGGGAATTGGGGCATGTATTGCTTTTTCCCGGCGGACGTCCATGTAATTGCGGACAAAAGGGTTGTGTGGAACAATATGCTTCGGGAACCGCACTCAAAAAACTCTACAAAGAGCGAACGGGAACGCCGCTTAAAGGCAGCATTTTTGGGATGATCGACCAGGATGCGGATGCAGCGGCCATTGTGCGCGACTTTGAACGCCATCTGGGTTTGTTTTTTGTATCGATGACTCATGTGTTTGATCCGGATGCCTTTATCATCGGAGGAGGATTGATCCACGAAATGGATATCTGGTGGGAGGGCGTCCTTGAAACCTATACGAAAGAAATCAGTTTCGGAACAAAGACGAAATTGCTCCCTGCGAAACGATTAAACGAAGCCGGCATGTTGGGAGCCGCCTGGCTTGTACTGAAGAATGGGGGTTTATAAACGTGGAACTCAAAATACTGCTGGTAGAAGATGAGGACAGTATCCGGCAGTTTACCAAGATTAATTTATTGCGAGAAAAATTTGAAGTCTTAGAAGCAGCTACCGGGGAAGACGGGGTGGAGATTGCACGCTTGGAAAAACCGGATGTTGTTATATTAGACATTATGCTGCCGGGAATCGACGGCTATGAAGTCTGCCGGATTCTGCGAAAAGAGCAGCCCGGGATCGGAATTATCATGCTGACGGCAAAAACACAGGATATTGATAAAATTCTCGGATTGGAGCAAGGGGCAGATGATTATCTCGTTAAGCCGTTCAATCCGCAGGAACTGATTTTGCGTATCCGGTCTTTAGTACGCCGTTTGCCGGAAAAACCCAGTCGGGAAGGCGTCATTGAGGATCCTCCTTTTGTTCTTAACGAAAACGCCCGTACCTTCACGAAAAACGGCGAAGGCATTGAATTAACACCCACCGAATTCACTTTACTTAAACATTTTATGGAAAATCCCGGTCATGCATTCTCCCGCAATGAACTGCTGGATCGGCACTGGGGTTCCAACTATATGGGCGATACCAAAATCGTGGATGTCAATATACGGAGACTGCGCACAAAAATTGAAGACGATCCCCGTGAACCGCGTTATCTGGAAACGGTATGGGGTACGGGCTATCGTTGGAGAGGCGATGCAAGTGGCCAATGACCAAGAGTATACGCAATAAACTGATTCTGTATTTTCTCCTGCTTCTCGTCGCGGCGACGCTGACGTTTGAAGCCTTTTTGTGGTTCTTCATCCGGGATTACTACTATTCTTTTGCCACAAGCATACTTGAAAACGAAGCGATTTATGCAGCGGAAACCTATACCGCCAGCCATTCCGATATGGACCTGTCCGAAGTGATCCTGCAGGATTACACCACCTTTTTTGATGACAGTGTGGGGCAGGTGCAGATTTTGAATCTGGCCGGTGAGGTATTGCTGGACAGCATGAACGATGATGTAACAGGGTCTGTATTGTCAACAGAAGATATCGAAACCGCTAAGACCGGAGTTACCGGTTCTACCATCTACCGGCAGGAAGATTACGACACGTATTTTCTTTCGATCAGCCATCCGCTCGACAATCGGGACCGCCAGGTCGGGATCATTCGCTACACGGCATCCCTGGAGCGCCTGGAGAGCGAAATTTTCCGCATCTTGGGATTTTTTGCCTTGTTCGGGCTTTTGGTTATCGTCCTTAGCCTGGTTGTCATTGTGGCGATCAGCAATTCCATTATCAACCCGATCAATAAGCTCACAGGCATTGCCTCCCGCATGGCAAGAGGGCAGTACGGGATTCGCGCCGATGAAAGCGGGGAAGATGAAATTGCCGCCCTCGGACGCACAATGAACACGCTCAGCGACAATATTGTGGAAAAAGAACAAATCAAAAACGAATTTATCTCTTCGATTTCGCACGAATTGCGAACGCCGCTCACATCCATCAAGGGCTGGGCCATCACCTTGAAAGGCGAGGTGGAGGATCCGGCTTCCATAACGAATCAGGGTTTGGACATTATTGAGAATGAAAGTGACCGCTTATCCCGCATGGTAGAGGAATTACTGGATTTTTCTTCTTTCGTATCCGGAAAAATGAAACTGTACAAAGAGATTATCAATGTCACCGAACTCGTAAAAAGTATTGTCATTCAGCTGGGTCCCCGCGCGGAAGGTGTCTCCCTTCATTTGGATTTTCGCTATGAAGAAGAAAATATCATGGCAGAAATCGATCAGAATCGGATCAAGCAGGTCATTATCAATGTTCTGGATAATTCGATCAAATTCACACCGGCCGGTGGAAGAATTGATGTGCATCTGTCCCAGAACGAGGATCGTATTCAGATATCTGTTACGGATACCGGGATCGGTATCAGTCCCGAGGAAATAAACCGGGTGACAACCCGTTTTTACAAAGGTTCGCATAATCAGTCCCATATCGGATTGGGTTTGAGTATCTCGGAAGAGATCGTCCGTTTGCATGGAGGAGACTTCTTCATTGAAAGCGTTCTGGGAGAAGAAACGACCGTTCGCATTGAGCTTCCTAAGGAGACGGCATGAGTAAACGCATCCTACTAATCCTAATTGTGCTTCTTGCTCTCACGGCCTGTGATATGACATCGGAAGCATTGGGTTCCAGTAATATTGCAGAATATGTACAACCGCCACCGTCCAGGCAACCTCGGATCACCGGAACCTGGGAGCTGTCAGACAGTCTGTATCTGGGCGAGGGCGAGGCACCCCTAACCGAAACACCCGGCGATACGAGCCGGTATATCCTCATATCAAAGGATCTGACGGCCGCGTTTCGTCAATATACAACCCGGCCTTCTTTGCGTAGCAAAATTGTAAATTCGACCAATTATGTCATTCAAAAACTCCGCCGTTCTCCCGATGATATCGGAATTCAGGAAGAGGATCTGGAAATTATTGCCATTGAAGGATCCGAACGATTCAATCTGGAACTGATCGTTGCCAGTCCGGACCGGATTATGGTAGCGCGCGACGGTTTCCTGCACACGTTTACGCGGATTAAAAACCAGGTGGATCAGAATGTATATGAAAAATTCATAGAAGAAGAGGAAAGTGAAGACGTCGAGCAGATCCGCCCCGGCGTTGCAACCGATACAACGTTACTTTTGGGACGCCGCTCTCTATTGGACAGTGCCGTCAGCGTTCCGGAATACCGTTATATGACAATCCTTCTTCATATGCCGGCGGACGGTTCAGAAATACAGGTATATGCCGCTTTGGATCTGTTTGTTCCGAAAAGCCCGGGCTTTTGGCGTGTGGGGGTTACGCGCAGGGAAGCAGACGGGATTATCACGGACCGTATAGTAGCGGCCCCCTTTGTTCCAGGGCAAACGGAAGAAGAACCGCAGGGCATCGTCCTGGAGGATACGGTAGGCCGCGGCATAACTTTTGTCAATAACAATTATATCTCGATGGAAAGCACCTACTATACCGATACTTTGTATTCGCAGTATGAAACCTATACCTATGATTCACTCGCAGAAAAACAGCCGCTGGACATTACGCTGATCGCCGGCGAAAAAGGAAAAGAGACCATGATCAATGCAGGCGAAGCCGAAGCGCAGCAATTGCGCAACGAAGACGCCAATCGGATTGTCAGGCCGCCCCAGACCGATGAATGGGGAATTTCCCGCCGCAACGGCCGCTGGATCTTCCGCGCGATTGTCCGCGCCTTGGAAAGTGATACGGCTTTGCGAAAAGGCTTTGACCTGAACATTCTTACGACAGCGACGGTCTTTAATCACAATGTGTTATCCATTCCCTGGCGGACCATAAAAGAAAAGCATCCCTCTGCCGTGGATGCCATGACCTCTCCCAATCAGGACTATGTCATTATTCAGGAAGCGTTTCGGATTTATCTTTATCGCATGCAGGCCGGTGTGATGGAGGAAGAGCCGGCCCGGATTATCCAGATCGGACAATTCGATCGTCTCGTTATGGGTGAGTGGGCAACCGGAGTGATGGCAAAAGAATGGCTGGAAGCGTTTCAAAAAGCCGAATTACTCAATACCAATGAATGATCGGGCAAAATAAAGGGTTTCGCCGGTCATTTTCCATAAGGCTGTGGCCATTTGATCCATATCTCCCAGAATCCTCTCTTTGTCTTTTCTTTGCAGACGCTTGATCTTTGCCTCGACACTGCGCGCCTGTGTGGCGCTGTTGCAATAAATCACCAGTATACATTGGAGAGGGCGTTTGGAGCGCGTGTATTTGCTTGCCGTACCTTCGTCATGCGCGGCCAGTCTAGCCGCTAAGTCATTGGTCCATCCGGTATAGAAACTTTGGTCATTGCATAAGAGCATATAAACGCAATTCATTCGTCCAGATTCCCCAGGATATCGGATATAACATCATAGGAAAAACCTTGCCGCAAGAGTCTATCCGACAGTTTCTTTTTTCTGTGCTGCAGGGTTTTTCCCCGAAGCAGAGGCCACTGCGTTTTCGCGTATGTTTCAGCTCGGCGGGTTTCTTCTTCTGCTGTGGAGAGTGTTCCATACACGGAAAGAACTTCTTCTTTTTCGTATCCTTTGGTTCTTAGATTGGCGACAATGCGCCAGGGACCGTAACCTTTGATTTCGATTTGATCTTTTACGGAAGCACGAAGATAGGCGCTGTCATCCAGTAAATCCTGTTCGATAAAATACGACAGTACTTCTTCTATGATCGAAGCCGGTGTTTTTCTGCGCTGAAGGCGTATTCGCACTTCATGCGAACTCGCTGCACGGGATGTCAGCATTTTGAATACATAGTCGGTCGCCATTAAGCGCTCGGTTTCTTCTGTAAACAAATCCGCATAAGGAGCAATGTCCATATCCTTTTTTAAATCATACTGATTGATGGTTTCATAACGCAAAAAAAATCGTGGTCCCTCGGTATCCACGACGAATCGATTTTTTCCGCTGTCGTATCGCATTTGCGTAATTTTCATTAAAACCACTGAATCAATGAAGGCAGCATCGAGGCCAGCATGATGAGAGCCAGCAAGAGTGCAAATACGCGCACGATCATTTTTCTGTTTTTCATTTCACTCACCTTTCTTTGCACCCATGGTAGCATAAATCCCTGTTTATATGCAATAATTGACAAAGATAGAATCGGGTGATACATTCAAGCCAAATAGTATATGGAGGTGTCCATGGATACATTTAAAGCGTTTCTTCACAGAAAAGACATAGAGATTTCTTTCCAGCGTTACGGTATCGAAGTGCTCGGTATGATGGCATATGGACTTTTTGCGTCGCTTCTGGTGGGAACTATTTTAAATACCATCGGCAGCCAGTTTGGACTGAGCTTTCTGTCCGAGCAGGTTTGGCCCATTGCCAATCAGGCCACCGGAGCCGCCATTGCCGTTGCGATAGCGTATGGCTTAAAGGCTCCGCCTTTGGTTCTGTTTGCATCGACGGTTTGCGGACTGGCCGGGTATGCTTTGGGAGGTCCTGTAGGGACACTGATCGCGACCTTGTTTGGCGTGGAAGCCGGTAAAATGATTTCCAAAGAAACCGTCATTGATATTGTCATCACACCCACCGTAACCATTTTGGTGGGAACGGTTGTCGCCGTTTGGGTGGGCCCCGGCATATCCTCCTTTCTTACCTGGATCGGACAGATGATCATGTACTTTACTACGCTGCAGCCGTTTATTATGGGTATTTTGGTATCGGTTGTCATGGGAATTATTCTGACCTTGCCGATTTCTTCGGCGGCGCTTTCTATGATGTTGGGTCTTTCCGGTCTGGCAGGCGGTGCTGCGACCGCAGGTTGTTGTGCCAATATGGTCGGTTTTGCCGTCATTTCCTTCCGGGAAAACGGATGGGGCGGTCTGTTGGCGCAAGGATTGGGGACCAGTATGCTGCAAGTGCCGAATATTATGCGCAATTGGCGAATCTGGATCCCGGTTATTGCCGCTTCAGCCGTAACCGGTCCGTTGTCTACCTTATTGTTCAAACTGGAGAATACCCCTCTGGGATCGGGTATGGGCACCAGCGGTTTGGTCGGTCAGCTGACAACCATCGCACATATGAATGAACTGGGTGCTTCCATGCCGAAGGTATACGTAGGCATCCTTTTACTGCACTTCTTATTACCGGGAGTACTATCGTTGCTCTTCGACTGGATTCTTCGAAAAGCCGGCTGGATTAAACCGGGTGAGATGAAATTGGAAAACATTTAATGACGAAACAAAGGATTTTTGCAATCGGCGATTTGCATCTGGATCATACCGGTGAGAAATCAATGGAAGTGTTTGGACCGGCCTGGGCAAACTACGAAGAACGGATTTTTTCGCAATGGAAAGAGAAAATTACCGACCACGATTTGGTCCTCATCCCCGGTGACATATCCTGGGCTTTGAAACTCGAAGAAGCAGAGCCGGATCTGCGCCGGATTGATGCGCTTCCGGGAACAAAACTGCTGCTGCGGGGCAATCATGACTACTGGTGGCAGAGCCGTGCCAAAATAGAATCTCTTGCGCTGAAAAAAACGCATATCTTACAGAATGACTGCTTTGAATGGAACTATGCCGTCATCTACGGCACCAGGGGTTGGATCTCCAAGGGAAGTACCGATTTCACCGAAACCGACGAGAAGATATACGAACGTGAATTGCAACGTTTGGCACTTAGTTTCAAAACTCTTTCAGATCGGCCGCTTCGTATTGTCATGACGCACTATCCTCCGTATAATTACAGAGTAGAACCGAATGCGTTCTTGGAAATGATGAAAGAAAATCAAGCCCATATTTGTGTGTACGGCCACCTGCACGGCTATGGCCATGCGCAAATCAGGGAAGGCTGCGTAGGCGGAATACAGCTGGTCTGTGTTTCTGCCGACTACAGAGGGTTTTCCCCTCAATTAATAGCGGAGGATTCCAATGAAAATTGTAATTGTTAAAGACTATGACGAGATGAGCAAAGCCGCCGCGGAACTGGCGGTATCTTTGGTACAGGACAAGCCCCATGCGGTATTGTCGTTTGCAACGGGCAGCACCCCCTTGGGTATGTATGCCAAATTGGCCAGCCATCACAAGATGGGACTGGACTTCAGCGGGATTAAGGCCTTTCATTTAGATGAATATATCGGTTTGTCCCCGGATGATCCCATGAGTTATTCCTACTATCTGGATGAGAACGTGTTTACTCCTTTGGAGATTCCCAAGGAGCATATCTTTGTTCATAATTCGGATCCCGAACAGGTAGAACAACATGCACGGGAATATGACCGCAAGATCGAAGCCGAAGGCGGGATAGACCTGCAGGTATTGGGTATCGGCGAAAATGGCCATATTGCGTTTTTGGAGCCGGCCGACCGCTTGCCTTTGGAAACCGGATTGGTTGAACTGACCAAAGATACCATCGAAGTCAATTCCCGCTTTTTTGAAGACGAAGAACTGGTACCGCACTATGCCATGAGTCTTGGGGTTCGGACCATTTTCCGGGCAAGAAAGATCATTCTGCTGGCCAATGGGGTCAGAAAACATGACGCAATCCGCACCCTGCTCGATAACAAGCATCTGGATCCGAGAATCCCGGCTTCGTGCCTCCAACTGCATGCAGACTGCACGCTGATTGTCGATGAAGCGGCCTATACCGGACAAGAGTAATGGAAAAAGAACGGGAAGTTAAGGTTTTAGGGATCGATCTGGAAGAATTTGAAGCCCGGCTTCTGGAAAAAGGCGCCAAACTGATCCGTTTTGAAAAACAGATCAATCTGCTGTTTGATCCGCCAGTTATGGAAGGTACGGATTCGTATTTGCGAATCCGTACCTCCCGGGACCTGAACTCCGGTGAAGAGAGCTCTGTACTCACGCTGAAAGTACATGAGAGTGCAGAACAGGTACGTACCAATACGGAATTCACCACACCGGTCTCTGACCCTGAAACGCTGTCGGACATTCTATGGTTAAGCGGCTTGGGCAAGCCCATTCATGCCGAGAAAATCCGAAAGTCCTATTTGTTGCGCGGCGCAAGGATCGATCTGGATCGCTGGGAAGAGGCGATCTATCCGGAGCCCTATGCAGAAATAGAAGTAGACACAGAAGAAAAGCTGGATGCCATCCTCACGTGGCTTTCGATCGACAAAGCGCAGGTGTCCACAAAATCCATCCGGCAGCTGATGGCGGAAATGAAAGAGAAAGAAGCGTGATATGGGAAAACTAACAAGAGAAGAAATCAGCTGGATTCTTTATGATTGCGGTAACTCCGCGTACTCCATGGCCATTACGACGGCATTGCTGCCGATTTACTTTGGTATGTTCCGCGGAGACGCCGGGATGGATCTGGGCTATTTTAATTCTCTGGCCAGTATTCTGGTTGCTTTAATGAGTCCGATTCTCGGAACGATTGCCGATTACAAAGGAAAAAAGATGCGATTCTTTTTGTTTTTCTTTTTAACCGGCGTATTGTGTACGGCTGCACTTGCGGTGGTACCGTTCGGGAATTGGCAGGTTCTGGTTCTTTTGTATGTACTCACCGTAATCGGATTTTCCGGTGCCAATATCTTCTATGACGCCTTTCTGGTGGATATAACCGACACAAGCCGGATGGATTCGGTCTCTGCACAGGGTTTTGCCTATGGATATATTGCCAGCATTATCCCGTTCGGTATTTCGCTGGCTGTCATATGGTTTGCCGGTATGGATAAAGCCTTGGGGTATCAACTGGGTTTTCTGATTACCGCCTTATGGTGGGGCCTGTTTACCATTCCCATGCTGCGACATGTACGACATCGCTATTATGTGGAACCGGTACATAATCCGGTGCGGGAATCTTTTACCCGCCTTTTGCATACTTTCCGGAACATACGCACATATAAAACAGTATTTACCTTTCTGCTTGCGTATTTTCTCTATATCGACGGGGTAGACACCGTCATCAAAATGGTAGTTCCCTATGCAACGGCTGTAATCGGACAGGACCTGAATATGTTTGTCTTGCTCGGAATCCTTCTAATCATTCAGATTATTGCGTTTCCCTGCGCACTGCTGTACGGAAAACTCGCGTATCGCTTCGGTACGCGCGCAATGATTGTCACGGGAATTGTCACCTATATCATATCGGTTGCTTTTGCTACATTTATCTCCGGTATTGTCCATATCTTTATTCTGGGCGCCATGATCGGATCCGCACAGGGAGGGATACAGGCGCTAAGCCGTTCGTATTATGCCTCCATCATTCCCAAAGAGAATTCCAACGAGTTTTTCGGTTTTTACAATATCTTCGGGAAATTTGCCGCCATTCTCGGGCCCTTTATTATGGCATTGGTCACCGATCTGACCGGTAATGCCCGCTTTTCTATTTTGGGCATACTGCCTATGTTTATAGGCGGCCTGCTTCTCTTTTTAAGTCTGCCGAAGACCGGCTTGCAAAAGGCCCCTCCGGTAGAAGGACGCTAATACAAAAAAAGAGCCGTTCGGGCTCTTTTTTCGTGCTTACTTACGATTGTGGTCATCTACCCATTCTTTGGCATTTTCTACGGCATCATCGGTAGGAATCGCGACATTGGAGTCTTCCAGATGACATTCTGTGCTGTCATACACTTCGGATTGGGGCTTTTTGTTGTCGGTTTCATTGCAATTTTCGCATTTGCCTTTTTTGTCTGTCATATCTTTCTCCTTTTTCCATTTTATTTTACTTGCTTACTTACCCATAGTATATCCTATTTACAGCTGTTTTAAACACATTTTTCCATTATTTGTTATACTGAAAGCAAAAGGAGATCCTATGAATCATATTGAATCCATTCTACACTTTTCCCGGCGGCTGGATGAAATGAAAACCGTATTGCGGAGAACCCGCGTTATCGCCACCGGGCAATTTGAAGACGATGCACAGCACAGCTGGCATATCTCTGCCATGGCGGTACTGCTGGCCGACTATGCCAATGAACCGGTAAATCTGGAAAAGACCATAAAAATGCTGCTCTTTCACGATGTTGTGGAGCTGGAGGCAGGCGATACCTTCTGCTACGATGTAAATGCCAATAAAGATAAGCAGGAGAGAGAAGCGATCGCGGCAAGAAATATCTACGGCCGCTTGCCGAATGCATTAGGTGAAGAATTGCTGTCTCTTTGGGAAGAATTTGAAAGGGGCGATACTCCGGAAGCGCGTTTTGCTGCCGCGCTGGACCGTGCGCAGCCCATTTTCAATAATTATTATGGCGGCGGAGGAAGCTGGAAAGAACACGGGATCAAACATTCCCAGGTTCTGGCGAGAATCGCACCGGTAAAAGACGGCTGTGCACCTCTGTATGATCATGTACGTAGTCTTGTGGAGGAAGGAGTACAAAAAGGATGGCTGATCGACGCGTAATTGTACCCGAAACCAAAGAAACCGTCTATCATTTACCCACTATTTTGCAAAACGCGACCGAACTGAAAGCCAGCGATATTCATATCGAACCGGGTCAGACATCTTTTCGCATACGGATTCGCATCGACGGACGGATGCAGATCAGCGATGAAGGCCCGATGACAGAACATGCCCCTCTGATCAATCGACTGAAGATCCTGTGCGGCATGGACATTACTGAAAAGAGAATCCCGCAGGATGGCGGTTTCACCGAACACTTTGACGGTCATCCGGTCGACTTCCGGGTATCGGTTGTGCCGGTTGCCGATGGGGAAAAAGCAGCGATCAGAATACTGGACGACCGGGCTATTGATCTGGATTATCAGAGCCTGGGCATCTGCAAATCCCACTGGGAAAGACTGGTGCATTTTATCGAAGCAAAATACGGTTTGCTCGTTTTCACGGGACCGACAGGTTCAGGTAAGACAACGACCATGTATACCCTGCTCAAAAGACTGAACCGAACGCACCGGCATATCATCACATTGGAAGACCCGGTGGAATACCGGCTTGACGGCGTCAATCAGATCCGCGTCAATGAACGCGTGGGATTGACCTTTGCAAGCGGTTTGCGTGCGATCCTGCGCCAGGATCCGGAGGTGATCATGGTAGGAGAGATCCGCGACACACAAACGGCAGAGATCGCTGTGCGTGCTGCCATCACCGGGCATTTGGTTCTTACCACGCTACATACGAATGACAGCCATGCAGCCGTAACACGCTTGATGGATATGGGCATTGAGCCGTATCTGATAGCGGCCTCTTTGTCCGGCGTATGCTCACAACGTCTGGTTCGAAAGCTCTGCAGCTGCAAAACGCCTCGCCCGGTGACGCCTGCCGAAGAAGCGTTGTTTACAGGTGCGCAGGTTGAGATCCCTTCGCAATTATATGAGAAAAACGGATGCGAGCACTGTCGCGGCGGCTTCAGCGGACGTACGGCCTTAACCGAAGTACTGCCGGTTTCCGAATCACTCCGCGACGGAATTTTAGCGGCGGAAGCCACCAAAAAGTTAAAGACACGCACGCCGGATTTTTCTACGCTTTTACAGGACGGACTGCGCAAAGCTGCTGCCGGTGAAACGACTTTGGGAGAAATTGTAGATGCAGTACGCGAGTAAAACACAAGAGAGGAAGCAAACAAGCAAGCGATTACCGAATCGTCTGCTTATTTTGTTTCTCCGCCAGCTGTCCATGCTGCTTGCAGGTAATATCGCGCTGGATAAGGCGCTTGCAATCATCCAAGAGAGCGGTGCAGGCAAAGAGATCCAAAAGACAGCAGAAGAACTCTATGGGCACATTGCGGGCGGTGCCGCCTTATCGGAAGCCATGCTGTATACCGGACGTTTTGCCCCTCTTTTGTCCGCCATGGCGCGTACCGGAGAAGAAAGCGGAACACTGCCCCGGATCCTGACCAATTATACGAATGCGTTGGAACGGCAGGAAACGACAAAAAAGAAAATCCATCAGGCGCTGATGTATCCGGTTTTACTGACGGTTGTCAGCATTTGTGTCGTGGTTTTTTTACTGATCAATGTGATACCCTCGTTTGCCACTTTATTTTCCGATGCAGGCATGCGCCTTCCATTACCGACCCGCATACTGATCGCTTTCAGTGTCGGTGTCGGAAATATCGGACCGCTGTTTTTCCTGCTTCTGCTTGGACTGTTTCTGCTTCTTGTGCTTGCAAGTCGTACACCTGTCGGTAAAGTGCGACTGCATACCCTTAGAAGAAAAATACCGTTTTTGGGTCGTCTGGACCGGGATATCCATACAGCCCGGCTGGCCGAACTGATGGCTCTGTTTTTTGAAAGCAATGTGGATCTCTTGCAGTTTCTGGATATTCTGGCACAAGGCACAAAAAACATTGCCGAGCGGGAGAATTTGCGCACCGTTCATGCCGGTATTCTGCATGGTATGTCGGTATCGGATGCCTTTCATTCTACCGGCTTTTATAATCCGGTATTTGTGTCCATGCTGCGTGTAGGGGAGGAGTCCGGACAGATCAGTCAGGTAACCGCATCCATAGCGGCCTATCTGGATCTGGATGTGCAGATGCGTTTGCAGCGGGCTACCGCACTTTTGGAGCCGGCCCTGATTTTGCTCTTGTCGTTTGTGATCGGATTTATCGTGCTGGCGATTGCCATGCCGATGTTTAATATGGTGAACTTGTACGACCTATAATACGGATGGCAGGAATTGAAAAGCCGTATGCCGTATGCTATACTTATAGAGTTGAAAACACACATGCGGTCTTCCCCTGGGGCTGTGCGCGAAAGCGTCTTCAGGTGCAGACAACCGCATGGAGGAAAAACAAACAGGAGGAACAAAATGGCAGTTATTTCTATGAAAAGCCTGCTGGAAGCAGGCGTCCACTTCGGTCACCAGACAAGACGCTGGAATCCGAAAATGAAGCGGTATATATTTACTGAACGCAACGGTATCTATATTATCGACTTGCAAAAAACCGTACAAAAAGTAGAAGAAGCGTACAACTATGTGCGCGATTTAGTTGGTGAAGGCGGCGAGATTTTATTTGTCGGCACCAAGAAACAAGCGCAGGAAGCCATTGAACTGCAGGCCAAACGATGCGGCATGCACTATGTGAATCAGCGCTGGCTCGGCGGTATGCTGACGAACTTTGAAACGATCCGTAAACGCGTGGATCGACTGTTCGAATTGGAAGCCATGGAAGAAGAAGGCTTGTTTGACGTACTGCCCAAAAAAGAAGTCATTCAGCTTCGTCATGAAGCAGATCGCCTGGAGAAATTCCTCGGCGGTATTAAGAATATGAAACGCCTGCCCAATGCCATTTATGTGGTGGATCCGAAGAAAGAAAAAATCGCGGTCAATGAAGCTCGTATTTTAGGCATTCCCGTCATCGGAATTATCGACACGAACTGTGATCCCGATGAAATTGACTATCCGATTCCCGGCAATGACGATGCAATCCGTTCGGTGAAGCTGTTAACCGAGACGATGGCCAATGCTGTAATTGAAGCCAATCAGGGAATGGAAGAAGAAGTAACGCCGCAAGAAAGTCAGGAACCCGGCGCAGAAGCAGCCGTTGATGAAACCGATAGCGCAGCGGAAACAGAAGAAGCCGCTGTTAATGAAGCAGAATAAGGAGGCTCTCGATGGATATAAAAGCAAGTGATGTAAAAGCATTACGGGAAAAAACCGGCGCAGGCATGATGGACTGCAAAAAAGCCCTGATGGAAAACGAAGGCAATGTCGATAAAGCCGTCGACTGGCTTCGCGAAAAAGGCATTGCAGGTGCAACCAAGAAAGCGGGACGTATCGCTTCTGAAGGACTTGTCGACTCCTATATCCACGGCGGACGCATCGGCGTATTGGTTGAAGTTAATTCCGAAACCGACTTTGTTGCAAAAAACGAAGAATTCAAACGCTTTGTTCGTGACATGGCCATGCAGGTAGCTGCCAGCAATCCGCAGTATATCTCCCGTGAAGATGTGCCGGAAGAAGAAGTTGCGCATGAAAAAGAAGTGCAGATGCAATTGGCACTCAACGAAAACAAAGCGAAAAAGCTTCCGGAAGACAAAGCGAAAATGATCGCAGAAAAAATGGTCACCGGTCGTATGGATAAATTCTATGAGCAGATCTGCCTCTTGGATCAGCCCTTCATCAAGGATCCCTCGGTGAAAGTGCAAAGCCTGCTGACAGATTTGATCGCAAAAATCGGTGAAAATATCCGTGTACGCCGGTTTGTTCGCTACGAAGTAGGCGAAGGCCTCGAAAAACGCGAAGAAGATTTCGCGGAAGAAGTCGCAAAGCAAATGCAATAAGACAAAGCCAAGGAGAACATTCGTGTTCTCCTTCTTTATAAAGGAGTTTCCATGAAATTTTCTCGTATCGTAATCAAATTAAGCGGCGAAGCTCTCGCGGGAGAAAAAAGATTCGGTCTGGATGACGATGTGGTCCTGCGCATAGCGAAGAGCATCTGCAAGGTACACGCCACAAAAACGGAAATTGCGATTGTCGTCGGAGGCGGAAATTTCTGGCGGGGCCGTACAGCGGTCGATATCGATCCCGCTTCGTCCGACTACATGGGTATGCTTGGAACGGTCATTAATGCCTTGCGCCTGCAGGCAAGCCTGGAATCCTTAGGTGTTGATACCCGGGTTCAGACAGCCATAGATATGGACAAAGTGGCTGAACCGTATATCCGTCGCCGGGCTATGCGACATATGGAGAAAGGCCGTATTGTTATTTTTGCAGCCGGTACCGGAAATCCCTATTTTACAACAGATACTACGGCCGCTTTACGCGCAGCCGAGATCAATGCAGACATTATTCTGCTCGGGAAAAAAGGGGTCGATGCCGTCTATGATAAAGATCCAAACCGCTTCTCTGATGCAAAAGCCTTCACTGCGCTAAGTTATATGGATGTTCTGCAGCGCGGATTGGGTATAATGGATGCAACGGCGACCTCTTTATGTATGGATAATCAAATCCCGTTGCGCGTATTCGGGATTGACGATCCCGACAATCTGATACGGGCGGCTGCCGGAGAAAACATAGGGACGCTGGTAGGGGGGACTGAATATGTATAAAAGCATTGTAAAAGAACTCGAAGGAAAATTGAAAAAGACGGCTTCGGTCTATTCGGAGGATCTGAAGAGCATCCGTGCCGGTCGGGCAAATCCCGCACTGTTGGACAAAATTGAAGTGGAATCTTACGGAGTGCCGACCCCGTTGAAGCAGGTCGCATCCATCTCTGCACCGGAAGCCCGATTGCTGGTGATCCAGCCCTGGGATCCGAATATGATCCAGGAGATTGAAAAAGCGATCCAAAAGTCGGATCTCGGCATTACACCATCCAATGACGGGAAAGTAATCCGGCTTCCTTTGCCCATCCTTACAGAAGAACGCAGAAAAGAACTGGTGCGTGTGGTCCGCAAGGAGCAGGAACAATCAAAAATCGCGGTCAGAAATCTGCGTAGAGATGCAATGGATACCGTCAAAAAAATGGAAAAGAATTCGGAACTCCGAGAAGACGAACTGCGCACGGCAGAGCAGGAGATCCAAAAAACGGTCGATAACGCGATTAAAGAGATCGACGCGATCACGGAAGCAAAAGAAACCGAGCTGCTTGAAATATAATAGCAGGCGTCAGGCGGCCCGTCGGGCCGCTTTTTTTCGGGGGAGACAAGGGAATGAAAACAAATAAGCCGGCGCACATCGCTATCATTATGGACGGAAACGGCCGCTGGGCAAAAAAACGCGGCCTGCCCCGTGTGTTGGGACACCGGGAAGGAATGAAACGGGTTATCGATATTGTTCGGCATGCCAGTCATGCAGACATTCAGGTCCTCACACTCTATGCCTTTTCGACAGAAAACTGGAAAAGACCCACCGATGAAGTGGAAGGACTCATGCGTTTACTGCTTTACTATGTGGAAACCCAGCTTACCGAACTGATTAAGGAGAATGTCCGTGTCCGGATCATCGGAGAACAAAGCGCCTTCTCACCGGAAGTAAAAGAAGCATTGGAGCGATCGGTTAACAAAACAAAACATCTGAACGGCATGATCCTGCAGCTGGCCTTAAACTACGGAGGCCGGGATGAATTAGTGCGCGCATTTCGCCGATTGCAAGCAAACGGTTCAGAGATAAATGAGTCCGCTATTTCTTCCGCCTTGGATACCGGGGAAGTGCCGGATCCCGACTTGTTGATCCGCACCGGGGGTGAAATGCGGCTGAGTAATTTTCTGCTTTATCAGGCCGCCTATGCAGAGCTGTATTTCACAGAAACGTATTGGCCCGACTTTCATGCATCTTCTTTAGATGCTGCCATAGAGGAGTTTTCGAGACGCCATCGGCGCTTCGGTGATGTTAAATGAAAAATGTGATTGAACGCGCCGTCATTGGCCTGATAATGTTGGCATTTGTTGGCGTGACGATTTTTTTGGGGCAACGCGCCATGTTTTTTGCGGCGTTTGCGCTGGCTACCGTCGGCTTTTATGAATTGAATTTCGTCTTGCAACAATGGGACATGCGAGCGTTTCGCGCACCGACCCTATNGTTCGGCACAGCAGCCCTCCTGGCTTTTTATTTCCACGAGGGCAAANTGGTTGTGGCGGCAGGGATCCTCTTATTGATGGCTTCCGCTGTTTACATTGTTCTCAAATCGGACATTCATCCGAAGCGTGTCATCGGTTCGGTTTTTACGTTTATCTATATCTTTATCCCGTTCGGCATGTTGCTGGATATGCCGCATCCGTTGTATCTGTATCTGGTCCTGATTGCTTCATGGGGGACGGATACCTTTGCCTATGTGTTCGGCATGTTGTTTGGCAAACATAAGTTAATTCCGTCGGTCAGCCCGAACAAATCCATAGAAGGAGCCGTCGGCGGAACGGTTTCCAGTGTCTTTATGGCCTGGCTCTTGCTACGGCATATGGATGCAGAACATATTGTCTGGGCCACGCTGATAATGCTGGCCGCATCGATCCTGTCGCAGTTCGGGGATTTATTTGCGTCCAAAATGAAACGGGCCAGCGGACGAAAAGACTATGGCCGGATCTTTATGGGGCATGGCGGCGTTTTGGATCGTTTTGACAGTATGATCTTTGTGATTCCATTTCTTTATGCCATTTCCTATTGGCTGAATTTGTTAGGTTGGTGAAAAAGTGCTTACACTGTTGTGGTCAGTTTTTATCTTTTTGCTGGTTATTCTCTTTCATGAGTTTGGCCATTTTATCGTGGCGAAATCGCTGGGTGTCCGGGTTAACGAATTCAGCATCGGTATGGGCCCTGCCGTATTCCAGAAGGATACGGAAGAAACCAAATACTCCTTGCGCTTGCTCCCGGTCGGTGGGTATGTCAGCATGGAAGGAGAGGACGAAGCATCGGACGATCCGCGCAGCTTTTCACAATCGCCGGTATGGAAAAGAATGGCTATTATTGTAGCAGGCGCTTTGATGAATTTTGTGCTGGCTATGATTGTTTTGCTTTTTGCGTTTGGACTAAGCGGCAGACAAATTCCTGTCATTGCCTCCTTCCCGGAGGATTCCGCTTTGGAAAAAGCCGGTTTTTTACCCGGTGACCGCATTCTATCCATCGACGAAGAACCGATCAATGACTGGAACGAATTATTGGACCGTGTTGCCGGATTGCAGGAAGGCACACCGGCTGTGATCCGGGCTGAAAGACAAGAAGAAGTCTTTGAAGCTACGGTCATTCCCTATCAGGATGCATCGGGCCGCATTTTGGTCGGCATTATCCCGGAAACTGAAAAAGACCCCGCCTATGCGTGGGAAAATGCGATTGCTACCTTCGGGTTTATGCTCTCTGCGATGGTGGATTTTTTCCGCTCTTTATTCCGTGGAGCTGTCGGTTTGAATGATCTGTCGGGCCCGGTTGCCATTGTCGGTGCAATTGGACAGGCCAGTGCCGGCGGTATCTATTCGGTGCTCCTTTTGCTTGCCTTTATCAGCGTCAATGTCGGATTCTTTAATCTCTTGCCCATTCCGGCATTGGATGGCGGAAAAATGGTCTTTTTACTGATTGAAGCTATCCGCGGCAAACCGCTGCCGGTAGAAAAAGAAAGCATGGTGCATTTAATCGGTTTTGCCTTGCTGATGCTGCTCATCATTGTTGTCACATTTAAGGATGTGCTGCGTTTAGGTGTGTTTGGAGGATAAAATGAAACGAAAACCTACCCGAAGGATTCAGGTCGGAACGGTTGCTATCGGCGGAGGTGCACCGGTGTCTGTGCAGTCGATGACGAATACCGACACAAAAGACATTGCATCTACCGTCCGGCAGGTGCTGGCATTAAAAGATGCCGGTTGTGACCTGATCCGTTGCGCGATCAACGACGAAATGGATGCCAAGGCCATTTTCTCTATCAAGGAGAAAGGGGGACTTCCTCTTATTGCTGATATACAGTTTGATCATCGGCTCGCTTTACTGGCTCTGGAGAACGGATGCGATTGTTTGCGGATTAATCCCGGTAATATCGGCGGAGAAGAAAAAGTCCGGGCGATTGTGAAATTAGCTAAAGAAACCGATACGCCGATTCGCGTCGGTGTCAATTCGGGTTCATTGCATCAGTCCATGATCGACCGCTACGGCGGTGTGAACCCGATGAGCCTGGCAGAAAGCGCGCTTTTGCAAGTTAGACAATTAGAAGAAATGGGATTTACCCAAATAAAAGTCGCCATTAAATCCAGCCGTGTAATGGACACCATCCATGCCTGTCGTCTGTTTTCACAGAAATCAGACTATCCCTTACACTTGGGAATTACCGAAGCCGGACCGCCCAGTACCGGTCGTATTAAGTCTGCCGTAGGAATCGGTACTCTGCTTGCGGAAGGAATCGGCGACACAATCCGCGTTTCTCTGACAGCGGATCCGGTGGAAGAAGTACGAGCCGGAGTTGAAATCCTAAAGGCATGCGGTCTTCGTAAAGAAGGTCTGGAGCTGATTTCCTGCCCGACCTGTGCCCGTACAAAAATCGACTTGCTTTCCATTGTTAAAGAAGCGGAACAGCAGTTGCAGAATAAAAAAGTGAACGCCACCGTAGCGATTATGGGCTGTGCGGTCAACGGACCGGGAGAAGCCAGAGAAGCCGATATCGGAATTGCCGGCGGCAAGGGGGAGGGCCTTTTATTTAAGAAGGGAAAGATCCTTCGTAAAGTGCCGGAAGACCAATTGCTGGATGCGTTGCTGCAGGAAATTGCGCAAATGGAAAGGAATACAAATGAACCGGACAAGTGCAGCTAAAGAGGAAATGTTTCGTTCGGTCCGTGTTTATCAGGAGGAAAAGCGGATTGAATGCACACTGCTTCCAACCCATGCGGCCTCGGTCGAAACGCTCCGTGCTACATTAGCGGAGCGTTTTTACGGCTGGGACATACAGATCACATCAGAAGAAGCGCCGAATCCGGACCGGACCGCTTTTGCATGCGTGGAGGATTGCTTACTGGACGCTTTTCCTTCTTTGCGCGCGTATCCCGACGGCTACAGTATCGATATCGACGAAGATCATGTCCATCTTTTGCTGCCTCCTTTGTTTTCTGCGCGGTTCACCGATGAACACATCGCAGAAAAACTGCAAAATGTATTATTGGAACAATTTCCTGACGCATGTTTTCAGATTCATATGGAGAGCCTTGCACCGGAAGGAAATGACTGTACGCCGGACCCCGCTTTGTTTGAAAGCGTTGCCGTTAAAAACGGAAACCCGGCAAACAGAATCATTCTGCAGGCCGAGAGCTATCCCCGTTGGAAAAAACAGAATAAAAAACATGCCCCTGATCCGATCCCGATTGCCGAACTGCAGCGTGATACGCCGGCGGTCTGTGTGGAAGCGGAGATACTGGGTGTGGAACGCGATATGGTAACCAAACGCGGGCGTAGACTATTGCTCTTTGATATTTATGACGGAGACAGCACGGCTTGTTCTGTTTTGTTTGAACAATCCTACGGAGAAAAACACGCCGTCGAAACACAGATCAAAACCGGGGCCCGCTTTCGTATCTACGGGGAATACCGTTTCGATACCTATACCAATCACGATGTTTTGTCTGTTCAGCGAATGGATGCATTGCCCCGCATAGCAGAGTCAGACAATGTGCCGACAGCGCGGGTTGAACTGCATCTGCACTCTACGATGTCTGCCACAGACGGCCTGATCGACCCGAAAGCCTTATTTTCCCGCCTGAAAGAGTGGGGGCACCGTGCCGTAGCCGTTACGGACCACGGCGTTGTACAATCCTATCCCTTTTTTGCCGAACAGGCTAAAAAAACCGGAATCAAAGCCATTTACGGAATGGAAGCGTATATTGTGGAAGACCGTCCGCTCATTCTCAAAGGCCAGAAGGAAAGGTATGACCGTTATGTTGTATTTGACCTGGAAACGACCGGACTCAATCACAGACAGGACCGCATTATAGAGATCGGTGCCGTGAAAGTGGAGCACGGCCGGATCACCGAACGTTTCTCCCAGCTTGTGGACCCGCAGATCCCGTTACAACCGGAAATCGTCTCATTGACCGGTATTACAAACTCAGATCTGGCAGGGAAACCTACGATCGACAAAGTCCTCCCGGCGTTTTTATCTTTCGCCGAAGATTGTTTGCTGGTAGCTCATAATGCCACTTTCGATGTATCCTTTATACGACGGGATGCGCGTGCGCTCGGATTGCCTTTTTCTTTCGACAGTCTGGATACCTTGCCGCTTGCGCAACTTTTATTCCCGGAACAACGGAGCCATCGACTGGACCGAATGGCCAAAGCGTTGGATGTAAGACTCGATGATCATCACCGCGCGTTGGAGGACGCGGAGGCAACAGCCCATATTTTCTTTTCTTTGCTAAAACTTGCCGGTCTTTCCAAGGAATCCATTACCCCTGCTGTAAACGCCATTCCATCAGATCGGAATCCGGCTAAAAACCGACCGGTCCATATCAATCTGTTGGTGCAAACGCAGGAAGGATTGCGCAATCTGTATGAATTGGTGTCAGAATCACATTTGGATACCTTTTATATGACGCCGCGCATCCGGCGTTCGTCTCTGGAAAAAAGACGAACAGGACTTTTATTGGGCTCTTCCTGTGCAGACGGGCCGGTCGTAGCCGGCATGCTGGACGGGCTTGAAGAAGAGGAGATTCGAAATCGGATCCGTGCCTTGGACTATATCGAACTGCAGCCTCCTGCATGCTGGGCACATTTGATAAACCAGGGAAATGCTTCTGATACAGAAGACCTGCGCACGATACAAAAAACCATGATTCGGCTGGCAAAAGAAGAAGGAAAGCCGGTTGTAGCAACCTCCGATGCCCATTTCCTGCAAGAGAAGGATATGATTCTGCGCGATATCGTAAAAAGCGGGCGTAAAATGGCGGACCCGAAACAGCGAATGCCGGTGCACTTGCGTTCAACCGGGGAAATGCTGGCGGATTTTGCCTTTTTAGGGGAAGAATTGGCTTATGAAATCGTCGTCGAGAACTCTAATCGGATCGCAGACAGCATTGATTCCATTGTACCGGTTCTTCCCGGTACCCATACGCCGACGATTCCCGGTAGCGAAAAAATTCTTCGCGATCTGGTTTGGAAAAATGCGGTCCGTCAATACGGAGACCCGCTACCAACGATCGTATCGGAACGCCTGGAACGGGAACTGCATTCCATTATTTCCAACGGATACGCCGTGCTGTATATTATATCGGAAAAGCTTGTACGCAAATCCAATGAAGACGGGTATGTGGTTGGTTCAAGAGGATCTGTGGGCTCCTCATTTGTGGCTACCATGGCGGGTATTTCCGAAGTGAATCCCTTGGTTCCGCACTATTTATGCGAAGAATGCCAATACAGTGAGTTTATTGAAGACGGNTCTGTCGACACCGGGATCGACTTACCCAATAAAAAGTGTCCGGTTTGCGGTGCAACACTCAAAAAAGAAGGACATGATATTCCGTTTGAAGTCTTCTTGGGTTTTGAAGGAGATAAAGAACCGGATATCGATCTGAACTTTGCCGGAGAATACCAATCGGTAGCCCATAAATTTGTAGAAGAATTGTTCGGCAGGGAGAAGGTTATCCGCGCGGGGACCATCGGCACCATCAAGGACCGCACAGCCTACGGGTATGTCCGCTCGTATCTGGAAGAACGCGGCATTTTTGTGCATCCTGCGGAAGAACGGCGTCTGATGCGGGGCATTATCGGCGTGAAACGCACCAGTTCGCAGCATCCCGGCGGCATAATGATCGTACCGGAAGAAAGGCATATCCATGACTTCACGCCCATACAACGCCCGGCCGACAGTACGGACACCGATATTATCACCACCCATTTCAGTTATCGGGAAATCAGTAAGAGCATCTTAAAACTTGATATCTTGGGGCACGATGTGCCGACCACAATCCGGCTCCTGCAGGACATGACCGGTATAGCGCCGGATAAGATTCCGATGGACGATCGCCGTACCATGGACATCTTCTCCGGCCAGGCCACACAAACCGATATCTCCACGCTGGGCATACCGGAATTCGGCACGAATTTCGTTCAGGAAATGCTGCGGGACACACATCCCACGACATTCGGAGAACTCGTGCGAATCTCCGGGCTCTCCCACGGTACCGATGTCTGGTTGGGGAACGCAAAAAATCTGATTGACGACGGCATTGCCGAACTGAAAGATACGATCTGTACACGAGACGATATTATGCGCAGTCTGATCCTCTGGGGTCTGGAGAAAAAAGACAGTTTTGACATTATGGAATCCGTTCGGAAAGGACGGGGTCTCACCCCGGAGATGAGTGAGAAAATGCGTGCCAAGGGTGTACCGGAATGGTATATCGACTCGTGTCTGAAAATAAAGTATATGTTTCCCAAGGCACATGCGGTGGCGTATGTCCTGATGAGTTATCGCATCGCGTGGTTTAAGGTGCATTATCCGGCCGCGTTTTACGCCTCTTTTTTCACCATCAAGATTGCAGATATCCCCGCAGCGCTCCTTGCAGGGCAAAAAGAGTGCGCTGAATCACAGATCGCTTTGCTTGCAAAAAAAAGAAACGAGAAACTCTCCGCAAAAGAAGAGTCGGAACTGCTGATGCTAACGATCGGTCTGGAGATGTATGCGCGGGGGATCACCATGGCTCCCATCGATCTGTATGCATCCCCGGTGCACGCTTTTGACGCAAAAGACAAACTCGTTATCCCGCCTCTTCGGGCGGTGCCGTCGGTCTCCGATGCCATGGCAACCGACCTGGGAGAAGAAAGAGACAGGGAGTTTACTTCACAGGAAGATATTTTGCAAAGAACCCGTTTGAACAAAACCGCAATGGAAGGTTTGCGAAGCGTCGGCGCATTGGAAGGCCTTGCAGAAACCAATCAGCTTAGTTTCTTCTGATACCCAACGGATTGTCAGATATGTGATGCAATACTTTGCAACAATCAACTATTGACATAATACCGTGCATCTTGTATACTTGCCGTAATGTGATGATGAGAAGAGTATACAGAAACGTACTTCAGGCAGAGAGCGGCTTGCAAGGTGGAAGAGCGGTGTGGTACTTCTGTAGAAAAAAGACTCGGAGCATTGCGCCGGAACCCATGGGATGGCGCAGCGGGTCCGCCCGATACAGCGCAAGGGTATGATGGTACCCGATGAGCCGTTTTGTTGAGAAACAAACGGGAAAATAGGTGGTAACGCGATGGCTTCGCCCTGTTATAGGGCGGAGCTTTTTTGTTTGAACCTGCCATCAATACAATTAAAGGAGAATGGAAACATGAAAAGATTTTGGATTTTGCTGCTGGTTCTTTCGCTTTTGTTTGTCGCTTGTCAAAACGATGCACAATCCCCAGCCTCGGAAGCGGCAGAACAGGACACCGAAGCGGCTGCCGATGCAGCGCCGCAGGAGGATGCAGAAACCCCGGCTGCAGATTCTGACAAACTGGTCGTCGGGATGGAAGCAACCTATCCGCCGTTTAACTGGACCCAGCTGGACGACTCCAACGGCGCCGTTGCGATTAACGGCACGCAGGAATTCGCCGGAGGCTATGACGTGGAGATCGCAAAGCGCGTAGCCGAAGGACTGGGCAAAGAACTGGTTATTGAAAAAATGGAATGGGAAGGGCTGGAACCGGCTCTGCGCTCCGGTATTATCGATGCGATCATCGCCGGAATGTCTCCTTTGGAATCCCGTAAGGAATCGATCGACTTCTCCGACATTTACTATCAGTCCGAGTTCGTCATTGTCGTCTTAAAAGACGGTCCTTATGCCGATGCAAAAGGGATCAACGATTTTGCCGGCGCAACGATAACCGGACAGCTGAACACTTCGCACTATACGGTTATTGATGAGATGGAGGGCGTAAACAAAGACCCTGCCATGAGCGACTTCGGCGCGATGCGTGTTGCACTGGAATCCGGTATCATTGACGCATACGTGGCCGAACGCCCCGAAGGATTGAGTATTACGGAAGTAAAACCGAACTTCACTTACATTGTTCCCGAGCCGAATTTCAGTGCACCGATTGAAGAAGTGTCGGTCGCGGTCGGGCTCCAAAAAGGTAGCGATTTGGTCGAGCCGATCAATGAAGTGCTTAAGGATATCAGCGCGGAAGAGCGCGATGAACTCATGCTGAACGCGCTGAACAATCAACCGGGACAGGAATAAAATATTATGCATTTTAACCGTATCCAGGGAATCTTCCTGAATAATTGGCAATTTTTCCTGCGGGGGGCGATCAACACCGTGATTATTTCGTTGATCGCCACCCTGATCGGTTTTCTGATCGGATTGCTTGTCGGCATTATCCGTACCGTACCGGAACAGAAACCCGGTGGGAAACGCATTGTACAATGGATCGCAAACTGGTTGATGTCTGTGTATATTGAGGTATTCCGTGGCACACCGATGATGGTGCAGGCCATGGTTATCTTTTATGGCGTCCCTTTATTTACCGGCTATCAGCTGGATCGTATGCTGGCTGCCTTTTTTATTGTATCCATCAATACGGGCGCCTATATGGCGGAGGTGGTA